>PR_CR_10_Liq_1_inCRDRAFT_1000471_pt1 | contig 25306 bp, 21 predicted proteins | sample PRCRCaboRojoPR_3_FD_10241 | JGI IMG/M metagenome (IMG submission 10241)
GGCACCCGCTGCTCGCGGCGGTCGCCGACCACGGCGGGCACATCGACCCGGCGAGTGTGCGCCTGAGCCTGCTCGGCCGGGATGCCGCGGGGCGCGCGTTGCGCCTCGGCGTGTTCGGGGAAGAGATCGTCGGCGGCTGCAGCTGCGGCGACGAGCCCTTCACCGCGCGCTTCTACCTGGAGCTGACGCTGCACATGGACGCCGTGGCCGGCACCGCCGAGCTTCGGGCGGCCACCGACTGAGCGCGAACCGTCGCCCAAGCTCCGCGCCCCACCGCTTGAGGCACCGCATCCCCCTTGGCGCTGCACCGGAACGCCCTTCTGCTGCCGCCTTGGCCGCTGGCGGCGGTCCGCAGACTTGCTTGATCGCGCTTTGGACCCGCCCGCATGGCGTAGGATGATGCATTGGCCTGGAAGCCCACCGAGCCGGCACGCATGACCACCCCCCTGCCACCCACAGTCGACCTGCACAGCGACGGCGAGCACGCCACGCTGGTGCTCGCCGGCAGCTGGCGGCTGACGCAGCGCCTGCCACGGCTGGCCCAGGCGGAGCGGATGCTGGAGGACGCACCAGGGGCGACGCAGCTCGGCTTCGATACGGCAGCACTGACGGACTGGGACTCGGGGCTGGTCACCTTCATCGCGGGCATCCACCAGCTCTGCGCCCGGCGGGAGATGCGCTGCCACGCGGACGGCCTGCCTGCAGGCCTGCGCAAGCTGCTGGAGCTCGCCCGCTCCGTGCCGCAGACGGGCCGCGGCGGCCATGCCATGCAACCGACACCGTCCTTCGTGTCCCGGGTCGGCAGCGATGCCCTGGACCTGATCCAGTCCACCGGCGAGATCATGGAGTTCTTCGGCGAAGGCGCCCTGGCATTCCGTCGCTTTCTGCTGGGGCGGGCGCGGTTCAAGCACTCTGACCTGTGGGTCATCATGCAGGAGGCCGGCGCCGACGCCCTGCCCATCGTCGGTCTGGTGAGCTTCCTGGTGGGGATGATCCTGGGCTACATCGGCGACCAGCAGCTCAAGCAGTTCGGTGCGCAGATCTACGTCGCAGACCTCGTGGGGCTCGCTACGGTGATTCAGATGGGTGCCCTGGTGACGGCCATCGTGCTGGCGGGACGTACCGGTGCCGCCTTCGCCGCGCGCATCGGCACCATGCAGGTCAACGAAGAAATCGATGCGCTGCGCACCCTCGGCATCCCGCCCATGGAGTTCCTGGTGCTGCCGCGCATGCTGGCGCTCATCGCCATGACGCCGCTGCTTGCGATCTACGCGAACCTGCTCGGCATCCTCGGCGGGGCCTTCGTCGGCACCGTGGTCGGCGGGCTGACCCTGTCCGCCTACCTGACCCAGACCCAGCTCGCCATCGGCTGGAACCACATCATCCAGGGCCTCATCGCGGCGACGGTCTATGGCGCCATCGTCGCGGCCTCCGGCTGTCTGCGCGGCATGCAGTGCGGGCGCAGCGCCGCCGCCGTGGGCGAGGCCACCACCTCGGCCGTGGTGACCGCCATCGTCTTCATCGTCATCGCCGCGGCGGTGCTGACCATTATCTTCGACGCGGTGGGGCTGTCGTGACCACCGCCGAGGGCACCGGCACCGACACGCCGCACATCCGCCTGGAGGGGGTGAGCCTCGGCTATGGCGACACCCTGGTGCAGCAGGACCTGAGCTTCGACATCCGCCGCGGCGACGTCTTCGTCATCATGGGCGGCAGCGGCTGCGGCAAGAGTACCGTCATGCGCTGCCTCACGGGACTGCTGCCGCCCTGGTCCGGGCGGGTGCTGGTGGGGGGCGAGAGCCTGTGGGAGCTGCCCACCGCACGGCGCAGCGCACTGATGCGCCGCAACGGCGTCATGTACCAAAGCGGCGCGCTCTGGAGCTCCATGACCCTGGAAGAAAACATCTGCCTGCCGCTGGAGCAGTACACCAGGCTCGCCCCGGAGCAGATGCGCGCCATCGCCGAGTACAAGCTGGCGCTGGTGGGCCTCGCGGGCTACGGTGACCACTACCCGTCCGAGATCAGCGGCGGCATGCGCAAGCGNGTGGGCGTGGCCCGCGCCATGGCGCTGGACCCGGACACGCTGTACTTCGACGAGCCGTCGGCGGGCCTCGACCCCCTGTCCGCCCGCCGGCTGGACGAGCTGATCCTGGAGCTGCGCGACAGCCTCGGCACCACCATGGTGGTCATCACCCACGAGCTGGACAGCATTTTCACCATCGCCGACGATGCGGTGTTTCTGGACGCCGAGACCAAGACCATGCTCGCCACCGGCAACCCCCGCGAGCTGCGCGACCACAGCCCCGTGCCCCAGGTGCGCGCCTTCCTGACCCGCGGCGAGGACGGCGCAGATGCAGCAGCCTGACAACGCCTGCACCGGCAGCATGCTGCGCGCGGCGCACCCCGCAGCACTCGCCAGGCCGCCCGGGCCGCCCGGCCCTCAGCCCTCAGCCCTCAGCCCTCACCCCTTTCGGCCGGAACGGACAACCACGCCAACCCCGCACCATCCGGGTGCAGGCGATCCACCCCAATGAGCAAACAGGCCAACCCCACCGTCATCGGCAGCTTCGTCCTCGGCGCCCTGGTGCTGGTGGTGGTGGCCGTGCTGGTGTTCAGCAGCGGCGCCTGGATGCGCGAGCGGGTGCCCATGGTGACCTACTTCACCACCACGGTGCAGGGGCTGAACGTCGGCAGCCAGGTGCTCTTCCAGGGCGTGCCCGTGGGCCAGGTCACCGGCATCGGCGTGGACTACGAGGCCTCGCGGGAGCGCTTTCGCATCCCGGTGCGCTACGAGATCTGGCCGCGGCAGCTGCACATCCTGGACGCCACCGAGCAGAACGGGCAGGACCTGCGCGCCCTGCTGATCGAGCTGGTGGCGCGGCAGGGCCTGCGCGCCAAGCTGGAGTCGGTGAGCTTCGTCACCGGCCAGTACGTCATCACCCTGGGGCTCGATCATGCGGCGCCGCCGTTGGAGCTCGAGCAGAAGCCGCGCGGGCCCGTGCGCGTACCGCCCACGCCCGCCACGCGCGATCAAGTGGAGGAGATGCTCCAGAACATCGACCTGGGCAGCCTCGTGGGCGCCGCCACCGGCACGCTGGAGGCGCTGGAGACGCTGCTGCGCTCGCCGGACCTGGAGGCGGCGCTCGAGAACCTGAACGGCACACTGGCCGGCACCCGTACGGCGCTCAAGGAGCTGAACGCGGAGCTGCGCCCGCTGCTGAAGCGCGCCGACAGCAGCCTCGCGGCCTATGGCGAGCTCGCCACCACGCTGCAGGCACGGGTGGAGCCGCTGGCGGACCGCATCGAGCAGCGCGTGGACCAGGTGAGCAGCGATGTCTCGCGCCTCACCCGCAACCTCGATGCCCGCATCGGCCCCGTCACGGACGCAGCCACGGGTGCCCTGGACAACGCCGGGGAGGCCATGCGCGCCATCACCGACCTCGCCGGCGAGGGCTCGGCCACCCGCTACGAGCTCTCGCAGCTGCTCACCGAGGCGACCCGCGCCGCGCGCTCCCTGCGCAGCCTGGCGGATTACCTGGAGCGCCATCCGGAATCGCTCATCCAGGGTAAACGCTGAGGCAGCGCTGCGGTGGCAGCCCCATGCGGCGCCGCGATTACGCTCGGGCCGATCGCCGGGAACCCCGGTCGCGGCAACCCAAGTGCTTGACAGTACAGGACGATCCTCGCACACTGAACGGCTTCTCGTGCGGTTGACCCCAGTCTTCGGGGGCAAAGCATGCCGGTCTCAGACAGCATCGGGCCCCAGCACGGCTTTGACCCGCGCGCCGTCGCCGCCATCTCCCAAGGCATGACACGCAAGCTCTACATCCAGACCTACGGCTGCCAGATGAACGAGTACGATTCCGCGCGCATCGCGGACGTGCTGCGGACGTCCCATGGCGCCGAGCTGACCGACGACCCGGCGGCGGCAGACATCCTGCTGCTCAACACCTGCTCCATCCGCGAGAAGGCGCAGGAGAAGGTCTTCTCCCAGCTTGGGCGCTGGCGGCCGTGGAAGGCACGGCGGCCGGAGCTGGTCATCGGCGTCGGCGGCTGTGTGGCGAGCCAGGAGGGCGAGGCCATCCGCGAGCGCGCACCCTATGTGGATCTGGTGTTCGGCCCGCAGACCCTGCACCGGCTGCCGGACATGCTGGATGCCCTGCTCGCCGAGCGGGCGCCGCAGATCGACGTCTCCTTCCCGGAGATCGAAAAATTCGACCGCCTGCCGGAGCCCCGTGCCGAGGGTCCCAAGGCCTTCGTCTCCGTCATGGAGGGCTGCTCCAAGTACTGCACCTTCTGCGTGGTGCCCTACACCCGCGGCGAGGAGATCAGCCGGCCCTTCGACGATGTCATCGCGGAGGTGGCGAGCCTGGCCGAGCAAGGCGTGCGCGAGGTCAATCTGCTGGGGCAGAACGTCAATGCCTACCGTGGGCCCATGCACGACGGCGAGATCGCCGACCTGGCCCTGCTCATTCGTTATGTCGCGGCGGTGGACGGCATCGAGCGCATCCGCTTCACCACCTCGCACCCGGTGGAATTCTCCGACAGCCTCATCGAGTGTTATCGGGATGTGCCGGAGCTGGTGAGCTTCCTGCACCTGCCGGTGCAGAGCGGCGCCGATCGCATCCTGGCGCAGATGAAGCGCGGTCACACAGCACTGGAGTACAAAGAGAAGATCCGCCGGCTCAAGCGCGCCCGCCCTGGCATCAGCATCTCATCGGACTTCATCGTCGGCTTCCCGGGCGAGACCGAGGCGGACTTCGAGGCCACCATGGCGCTGGTGACGGACATCGGCTTCGATCAGTCCTTCAGCTTCATCTACAGCCAGCGGCCCGGCACACCGGCGGCGGCGCTGCCGGACGACGTGCCGCGGCAGGTCAAGCAGGCACGCCTGGCCCGGCTTCAGCAGCAGATCAACCACCAGGCCCAGGTCATCAGCCGCCGCATGGTGGGTGAGGTGCATCGGGTGCTGGTGGAGGGACCGTCCCGTAAGGACCCGACCCAGCTCGCCGGGCGCACCGAGAACAACCGGGTGGTGAACTTCGCCGGGCCCGAGACGCTGATCGGGACCTTCGCCGACCTGCGTATCACCGAGGCCCTGCCCAACTCCCTGCGCGGTGAGCTCTCCGCGTCATTCGCGGCCTCGCCGCCAGCGGCAGCGGACGCCGCCACCCCCTACGCGGCAGCGGATGCCGCCGCACCGGCCCTGGGTGCCGCCACCAGTTGAGCCCCCATTCGCATTCGGCGCCCCACAGCATCGACCTGGAGCTCACGCCCGCGGACAACGCGCGGCTGTCCAGCATGTGCGGACCCTTCGACCAGCACCTGCGGCTCATCGAGCGGCGGCTCGGCGTCGAGATCAGCAACCGCGGCACGAGCTTCCGCATCGTCGGCGAGCCGGCGGCGGCAGCGGTGGGCGAGCAGGTGCTGCGCGAGCTCTACGACGTCGCCGAAACCGAGCCCGTCTCGCCCGAGTCCGTGCACCTGCAGCTCCAGCAGGCGGACGCCGACGCGGCGGTGGAGGACACCGCCGAGCGCCTACCCGACGTCGTTATCAAGACCAAGCGCGGGCTGGTGAAGGCCCGCGGTCCCACCCAGCAGGCCTACCTGCACGCCATCGTCACCCATGACATCAGCTTCGGCGTCGGCCCCGCCGGCACCGGCAAAACCTATCTCGCGGTGGCCTGCGCGGTGGAGGCGCTGGAGAGCGACCGGGTGCGGCGGCTCTTGCTGGTGCGCCCGGCGGTGGAGGCCGGGGAGCGGCTCGGCTTCCTGCCCGGGGACCTGGCGCAGAAGATCGACCCCTACCTGCGCCCGCTCTACGATGCCTTGTTCGAGATGCTGGGGTTCGAGAAGGTCAACAAGCTCATCGAGCGCAATGTCATCGAGGTCGCGCCGCTCGCCTACATGCGCGGGCGCACCCTGAACGACGCCTTCATCATCCTGGATGAGGCCCAGAACACCACGCCCGAGCAGATGAAGATGTTCCTGACGCGCATCGGCTTCGGCTCCACGGCGGTGATCACCGGCGATGTGACCCAGATCGACCTGCCCCGCGGGCAGCCCTCGGGGCTCAAGCAGGCGCTCGGCGTGCTCAAAGACGTGCCCGGCATCGGCTTTACGCATTTCGGCTCCCGCGACGTGGTGCGACACGCACTGGTACAGCGCATCGTCAACGCCTACGACCTGCATGATCGTGCGCAGGACGAGCGCCACGACCAGCGCCCGGAGCGTCACCAGGGCCGCAGGGACGACCACCGGTGACGCAGCCCGACCAATCCCCCGTGTCAGCCGACGCGGAGCCCCCTTCGTCGCAGCCCCCCGGCCCGGACGTGCGGCTGCGGGTGCAGCGCGCCTGCGCCGCGGACGATCTGCCGGACGATGCACAGCTCGCCACCTGGGTGCGGTCCGCCCTGGCAGCCGCGCCCGCCCGGCAGGGCTCGACCCGACTGCGGGCCGCAGTCACACTGCGCATCGTGGACACCGGCGAAGGCACGGCGCTGAACCAGCGCTACCGCGGCAAGCCCGGCCCCACCAATGTCCTGTCCTTCCCGTTCGAGCCGCCGGCGGGCCTGCCCCCGGAAGCGCTGGACGACCTGGGGGCGGAGCTGGGCGACCTGGTTATCTGCGCCCCGGTGCTGCGCCGGGAGGCCGCCGCCCAGGGCAAGACCCTCGCCGCCCACACGGCGCACCTGGTGGTGCACGGCACGCTGCACCTGCTGGGCTATGACCACCAGGACGCCGTCGAGGCCACGGCGATGGAGGCGCTGGAGAGCACGATTCTCAGCGGGTTAGGATTTGCAACACCCTACGAGGTCCCCGAAGAGCCGCATGACGAGCGATCGAGCGCGTAACGGCGCGCAACCCACGCCCCAACCCACCCCCTGGCGCAAACGGATCTGCCGCCTGCTGGGCCGGGAGCCCAAGGACCGGGCCGCACTCATCGAAGTCCTGCAGGACGCCGAGCGCACCGGCCTGCTGGACCGCGACGGCCTCGGCATGATCGAGGGCGTCATGCAGGTCGGCGACCTGCGCGTCGGCGACATCATGATCCCACGCGCCGAGATGGTGAGCGTGCGCCGCGACGACCCGCTGGAGCGCATCCTGGAGGTGGCCGTGGACTCGGCGCATTCGCGCTTCCCGGTCACCGGCGAGGACAAGGGCGAGGTCATCGGCATCCTGCTCGCCAAGGACCTGCTCGCCTACTGCACCGAGAGCCGTCGCCAGGGCGCCTTCAACATCCGCGACCACCTGCGCGGCGCGGTCTTCGTGCCGGAGAGCAAGCGACTGAACGTGCTGCTGAAGGAGTTCCGCGCCAGCCGCAACCACATGGCCATTGTCGTGGACGAGTACGGCAGCGCCGCCGGGCTCGTCACCATCGAGGACGTGCTGGAGCAGATCGTCGGCGACATCGAGGACGAGCACGACCACGACGAGGGCGCCTTCATCTTCAAGCGCGGCAAGGGCGAGTACACGGTCAAGGCCCGCACCAACATCGAAGACTTCAACGACTACTTCGAGAGCGACCTGGACGCCGGCGAGTTCGACACCATCGGCGGCCTGGTGGTGAACGCCTTCGGCCGCCTGCCCGCCCGTGGCGAGCGCACCGAGATCGACGGCTTCCGCTTCACCGTGATGCGCGCCGACAGCCGCCGTGTGCACCTGCTGACGGTGCGCCCGCCCGCCGGCGCCGACGGGGGTCAGCACGGCAGCTGAGGGCACCCGCGAGCGATGGCGGCCCACCAGCCGCCCCGGGACCGACGGGGGCCTACTCGCTGCGCAGGGCCTCCGCCGGTGACAGACGCGAGGCCTTGAGCGCCGGGTAGAAGCCGAACACCAGCCCCGTCACCAGTGCAAAGCCCGCGGCGGTGGCGAGCGAGACCGGCCGCACGCGAATGGGCAGGTCCTGAGCCCCGCCGATGACCCAGGCCACGGCGATGCCCAGCAGCAGCCCCACCAGCGCACCGAAGATCGACAGCAGGGCGGCCTCGGCGAGGAACTGCCGGCGGATGTCCCCGGGGTGCGCCCCCACCGCGAGCCGCAGCCCGATCTCCCGGGTCCGCTCGGTGACGGACACCAGCATGATGTTCATGATGCTGATGCCGCCGACGATGAGCGAGATGGACGCCACCGCGGACAGCCAGAAGGTGAGGACCCCGGTGGCCGCCTCGCGGCTCGCCTGCACGTCCGCCAGGTTGCGGATGCTGAAGTCGTCATCCCGCTCCGCCCAGAGCCCGTGGCGCTGGCGCAGCAGGCGCCGGATCTCCGCCGGTGCCGTGTCGAGTCGCTCCGCGGCGGCCACCTTCACCATGATGTACTGCACCGCCCCCAGGCGCGGGCGCCCCGGCCCCAGATTGCGCGCCAGGGCGGCGGTCAGGGGGATCATGACCTTGTCGTCCTGATCGGAGCCGGCGGTGCTCTGCCCCTTGGCCTGAAGCACGCCGATGACCGCATAGGGAGCGCCGCCGATGCGCACCATCGCGCCGACGGCCGCGGCACCCGGGAACAGGCGCTCGGCCACCGTCTGCCCGAGGTAAGCGACCTTCGCACCCCGGGCTTCCTCCAGCGACGAGAAGGGGCGGCCGTCCGCCAGGCGCCATTCCCGCGCCACCAGGTAGTCGTTGGTGATGCCCTGCACCGTGGTCACCCAGTTGGCATTGCCGTGGACGATCCGCGTGCGCCGGTAGACCGTGGGGGCGCTCACCATGACGCCCGGGATCTCGCGGGCGATGGCCCGGGCATCCTCGAATGTCAGTGTCTGGGCGCTGCCGCCGCCAGCGCTCACCCCCTGCCGCTGCTCGCTGCCGGGCGTGATCAGCAGCAGGTTGCCGCCCAGGCTCTGGATCTGCGCGATCACCCGCAGCCGGGCACCCTCGCCGATGGCCATCACGGAGATCACGGCCGCGACGCCGACAATGACGCCGAGTGCCGTCAGGGCGCTGCGCAGCGGATGCACGCGCATGGATGCAAGCGCGGTGGTGAGACTCGCCCCCAGGCGTGTCATGGCGCGCGCCGCCCCACGGCTGCGGCCTGCTCGCCGGCGCCGGTCGCCGGCACCGTGCTCGCCATGTCCGCCACGATGCGCCCGTCCTCCAGGCGGATGGTGCGCCTGGCGGCGGCGGCCACGGCCTGGTCATGGGTCACCAGGATCACAGTGACGCCGTCCTCGTTCAGGCCGCGGAACAGGCCCAGGATCTCCCGGCCCGTCTCCCGGTCCAGGGCGCCCGTGGGCTCGTCGGCCAGGATCAGCGAGGGTCTGTTCACCAGCGCCCGGGCAATGGCGACCCGCTGCTGCTGGCCGCCGGAGAGGGCGCCCGGCAGGTGCTGGGCGCGGTCGGCGAGCTGCATGCGGCGCAGCATGGCCCAGGCCCGGCGGCGGCGCTCGCGCGCGCCGAGGCCCGCGTAGAGGAGGGGCAGCTCCACGTTGGCCAGCGCCGTGAGCCGAGGCAGCAGATGGAAGCCCTGGAAGACGAAGCCGATGCGCCGGTTGCGCACCGTGGCGGCGGCGCCGGCGCTGAGCCCCTCCACGCCCTCGCCGGCGAGCCGGTAATGCCCAGCGGAGGGCCGATCCAGACAGCCAAGGATGTTGAGCAGGGTTGTCTTGCCGGAGCCGGACGGCCCCATGATCGCCACCAGCTCGCCCGCGGCAATGCGCAGGCTCACGTCCGCGAGCACGGTCAGGGGCCGGACGCCGAGCAGGTAGGTCTTGCCGACCCCGTCGAGGAGGATCAGCGGCGCGCTCACGGGCCGGCGCCCGCAGCGGCCGAATCCCCGCCCTCGCCGACGATCACCACCTCTCCTGGAGCGAAGGCGTCACCAAGCAGTGCCGTGTATTCATCATCGCTGATGCCGGTGCGTACGGCCACCGGCTCCGGTGCGCCGGCGGGGCCGGGTCGCCAGAGCAGCACCTCCCCGTCGCGCAGGGCGACACCGGCTGTCTCCAGGGACCCATTGGGCACGAAGCGCAGGGCGGCATTGGGCACCCGCAGCGCGTCGGCAGCCTCCTCGACAACGATGCGCACGATGGCCGTCATGCCGGGGAACAGGGCGAGATCCGGGTTCTCCGCGTCCACCAGCACAGTGTAGGTCACCACATCGTGGACCAGATTCGGTGCCTTGCGGATGCTCGTCACCCGCCCGCTGAAGCGCCGCGCAGGATAGGCATCCACCGTGAAGGTCACCAGCTGGCCCACCTGGACCCGGCCGATGTCCGCCTCGTCCACATGTGTGTCTATGCGCATGCGGTGCAGATCGCCGGCGAGGGTGAAGAGGGTCGGTGCCTGCAGGCTCGCCGCCACCGTCTGGCCCGATTCCACGTCGCGGCGGATGACGATGCCGTCCGCCGGTGCGCGGATCAGGGTCCGCTCCAGATCGACGCTGGCCTCCTCCAGCGCCGCCTCCCGCTGGCGAATGGTGGCGCGGGCGTTGTCGGCCGCCGCGCGGGCACCGGCCACCTCGGCGACGGCGGCGTCGATCTCGGCGTCGGCGATGCGCAACTGCCCCTGCGCCGCCTGCAGCAGCGCCTTGGCCGTGGCAAGCTCCGTCTCTGCCGTGAGCAGCTCGCTGGCCGACACGCCACCGCGCTGCGCGAGCCGCTCTGCCCGCTCGAAGCTGCGCAGCGCCTCCGCATGCCGCGCCTGGGCACTCAGCAGCTCCGCGGCAACCACCTCCCGCCTTCCCTGCCGCTGCAGCCGTTGTGCTTCGGCCTTCAGCACCGCAGCATCCCGCCCTGCCAGCTCGGCGCCGGCCACCGCGAGCGCCGCCTCGGCCTCGCGTACGCGTGCCGAGAAGGTCTGCGGGTCCAGCCGTGCCAGGAGCTGGCCCTGTGCCACACGATCATTGAAGTCCACCAGCACCTCCGCGACCTGCCCCGAGATCTGCGTGCTGATGTCCGTGGTGACCAGGGGGCGGACGGTGCCCGTCGCCAAAATGGATGCGCGAATGTTGCCCCGGTCGAGCCGGGCGGTGAGCAGTGCCGCGGTAGCATTCGGCCGCAACAACGGCCCGCGAAGCGCCAAGCCGGCCGCTGTGAGCAGTGCCACGCCGACCAACACCCAAACGATTGCGCGTCCTCGCAACGCGGCCTCCGTACTGACCAGGGCGGCTGTACGCCCGGGCGCACACCGGGAAACTGCTGGGCCAAGGGCCACCCGGCGAAGCCACAACTGACAGCCATCCATGGCAGGGTAGCGCAGCCGCCGTGCATATCCACCCGATCCAGCCTGGACCGATGGACGCTGTGCGCGGGAACGGCCGACCGACGGCGCATCTGCTCACACCACCGGCGCGGGCAGCGTCCGTCCTGACAGCCGATTGCCGCCCCTGCGCCGACCGCCCGTCCGTTTCTTCCATCAGTCGCCGGCTGCTCCTTACCCAGGCCTTTCCCCTATTGCGTGCGCGAGGCACCGCGATTCACTGGATCATCGCGTCGTCCGACGTCATCCAACACATCGGGGGACCAGGTTACCCGTTGAAATACTTATGAACCAGCGCAACCGGCCGCCCGGGCAAAAAAGCCCGCGCACTCGTCCGCGCCATCCGAACAAGACGGCAACCCAAGCTGACCGCGCCGTCAATGACGATTCGCAATCCTCCCCCGAACAACAGGCGCCTAAACTTCATTGCAGAAGCGTGGGGACAGGCGCCGGACGCAAGGGCTGTACCCTCTGCCATCCACGCCGGCGTGATGAAGGACTCGGTCGCGCTCGGGTAAGCGTCGGCGCCACAGGGATACACAGGTTGGACCCAATCAAGATCAGGAGTCAGATGATGAAGAGAACCTATTTGCTTGCGACGGCGATTGCCCTCGCAATCCCGGCGCTGCCAGCGACGGCTCACCACAATTGCGCCGCCGGCGATGCCTGCCCGGACGAGATCGGCGACATGTTGGGCAACCATGCAGCCGTGTTCGAAGACGGCTCGCTGGACACCAGCGCGGACCCGATGGGTACCGCCACGATGACTGACCCGGTGGGCGCAACCCAGTTCGACGTGTCTCCGGATATGGATCCCGCCGACGCAGCCCAGAACAGCAACCCGCCGGCTATACGCAACGGGCAGCAATTCTGATTGCAGCGCGGCTGCGGAGGACTCACAGGACACGAGTCGCCCCTGCGTACCGGAGAAGCCGGGCAGACCGGGGCACTTGCTGCTCCGGTGACATGATTGAGCAAGCCAGCGGCTCGAATGCGGTACGGCCAGAAGATCCCGGCGCGATGACAAACACCCTCCCGCGGGGTCTGTCCCTGTGCAGGCGTAAACACATCTCCATCCACCTGGGCTGCCGACTCCAAACGCCATGACATTCGGCAAGCACCGGGCACCATTTCTTATCGTCAATCACGGAAATGAACCCTGGGCAGCGCCCCGATTGAAAGCGCGCTCAGCACTGCTATTCTTTGAGATGAGGGTGGCAAAGCGCTGGGCCTTCCAGCGCACCAACGCGGCACGAAGCCCGAGCACCCTCAGCCGCTGGCAGGACCATGGAGGATGAAGGGAATCCGCACCGGCGGCTCGGACGCGCCCGTTGATGTCGGCGCACGGACACGTCGGCATCAACAATTTCATGCGCAACAGGAATCAGGAGGACATCATGAAGCTGTTGACAACTGTCACCACCCTCTTGGTGGCATTGCTCTGCGTTGCTTCCACCAGCGCGCTCGGCCATGGCGCCCCGTTCGAGGGTTGGGAAGGTGCCCAGGTCGGTAATGCGAGGCCACCCGGCGGACCGCCACGGGTCATGACCCTTGACGAGCTGGACCCGGTGGATATGGACGATGACGACTATCCGGGCGAAGGGGAAGACCTGCCGGGCTATGGGCAGTGGGGTCCGAAGGACGCGGGTGAGCAGCAGCCAGGCTGCGGTCACCCGGGATCCGGCCCGCGGCCGGCCGATGACTGAGGTCGCTGACTGAGCCAAGCCAGGGAGTGGGCACCGGATAGGAGGTCCGGACCGCACCGAAGACGGCCGGCGCCAGCGCGGGACGCGTTGATCTGTCGGCCACGGAGACGATGGGCCCGAGAGGACGGGCCAGCGCGGCACCCGGGAACGCCGTTTCCGGGTGCCTGATCGTCTTCGTGGGATGCGCTGCCCAATCGCGCTGCTCCAATCCCGCTCGCGCCAATTCCGCTCCCGCAGTCGCGCGCGCCCGCTCCGCTCGGCGCGCAGTCCGGCCCCAAGTCGACCGCGTCCATTCCCTCACGCCGGGCGCTTGCCACCGGCGCATCCTCTTTTGCGCACCCCTTCGCCAGGCAGGTCATGCGTGACGCAGCCAATGACTGAGCGATATTCGAGGCGCTCGACTCGGCCAATTCACCCAGATTCTGCGTGCTCGGGCATATTCGACACCGGCAGACCCACCAGTCATGCTCTCTACCCGGAGTCCACGCATCGGAGAGCGCGACGGTGGTGCCTGGCCCATTGGTCGCCCTGACACAATAACTGGTCGGCTGGCGCGTGTATCACCGGGTCGATACAGAGCCAAGCTCTATTCTTAGGGATGGACTGGTCAGTGCTCGTCAGAGAGCGGCTGTATACCCAAACTGACGGTGAAATGGACGGAACCGCACATTGCCTCGCATGCGCATGGTTTCGCGTGCCGTCATTCGCAGGCGCTGCGTAGGTCGAGAGGCCGGCGCGCCTGGTGTCACCGGGTGACCGCCACTGGCCGCACGCCGATCAGACCACGGGTCAAGCAGTACTCCCATTCCAAATCGGCAGAGAATGCATGCAATGAAAACCTCGACAAACCTCCTGCTGTCGTTGTTGGCTGCGGTCATCTTCGCGGCCGGCGGCGTGTNGGCGAGCCCCGACGATGACCACGGCGGCGGCGGCTCGGACGACGACGACCACGGCGGAGGTCGCGGCTCCCGTGAGGCCCTGAGTACGGACTTCATCCCGATCCCGCCGACCAAGGGCAAGGGCGATGGCCAGTATTTCGACCTGCGCGGCGGCAGCATCGACACGGTGCTGAACGCCAATGTGCGGATCGCACTGGAAAAGCTCGACGCAGACGGCAACACCGTCGCCGTACTGAACACGCACCTCGGCATCAACGTCGACAACTACAGCGATGCACTGGTGACGCTCTTCATCGGCACCGACGAAGACGGCGACGGCACCTGCCTGACGGAGGGCCCGACCTCCATTTGCGTGCTCGACACCGGCGGCAGCGATGACCTGGAAGTGAACCCGGACGGAATACTCCACGCCGCCTGGGCCATCGCACTGCGCGAAGAGGACGACCGACTCCTCGGCAGCGGCAGGTGCTGGTCGGACTTCGAGGAGGTCACCGTCATTCCCCAGCTTGACGAGTACGGCAACATGACCAGCGTGGTCTTCGAGATCGAGGGCGGCGAGCCCGCAATGCCTGAGATCGGCGAGGATGACGGCACAATGGTCGGCTTCAGCGCACCCTGGCTGCCGCTCTTGGAAGATATGGCGTGCACGGGCGACACGGTCTGCGAGGTCGTGCCGATCATGATGGGCATCTGGGACGATTGAGCCGACCCCAGAGGCGGCTGCCGGGTGCATCCGGCGGCCGTCCGTTCGTGGCCTTGCAAACGCGCCGGCGCCGCGGCACGAGCGTCATGCCCGATGCGCCGGCGCAGCCGCGTGAAGGGCACCTCAGGCCGGACGGGCGGGTCTGCCCGTCCCTGAGATGAAGTGGGGATCGCCGTGGGCCGGCCGGCCCACGGGGAGGACAGGGATCAGACCTGGCGCGCGTCCATCATGCGCTCGATAATGGGCTGGAGGATGATCTCCATGGCGAAGCCCATCTTGCCGCCCGGCACCACCATGGTGTTGCGCCGCGACATGAAGGAGTCCGGGATCATCGCAAGGAGGTAGGGGAAGTCCACCTCCAGCTGATCCGGATCCTTGAAGCGGATGATGACGAAGCTCTCGTCCGGCGTGGGGATGTCCCGGGCGATGAAGGGGTTGGAGGTGTCCACCGTCGGCACGCGCTGGAAGTTGATGTCCGTCAGCGAGAACTGCGGCGTGATGTGGCGGATGTAGTCCGGCATCCGGCGCATGATGGTGTCGACGATGGCCTCGGCGGAGTAGCCGCGCTCGGCGTTGTCGCGGTGGATCTTCTGAATCCACTCCAGGTTGACAATGGGCACCACGCCGACGCCGAGGTCCACGTGGCGGGCCACGTCCACGTCCTCCGTCACCGCCAGGCCGTGCAGGCCTTCGTAGAACAGCAGGTCAGTGCCCTCCGGCACGTCTTCCCAGGGCGTGAACTGCCCCGGGTCCAGTTGGGTGCCGAGCCGGGCGTTGTGCTCGTCAGCCTCCGCCTGGCTGTGGATGTAGTAGCGCTTCTTGCCGCCGCCGGACTCGCCGTAGGTGGAGAACAGCTCAGCCAGCAGGTCGAAGCGGTTGGCCTCCGGTCCGAAGTGGCTCAGGTTGCGATGCTCCTCGGCAGCGCGGGCCATTTCCGCCTTCATTTCCTTGCGGTCGTAGCGGTGGAAGCTGTCGCCCTCGATGACGGCGGCGTTGATGCCGTCGCGGTAGAAGATGTGCTCGAAGGCGCGCTTGACCGTGGTCGTGCCGGCACCGGAGGAGCCGGTGACGGCGACGACAGGATGCTTTTTGGACATGATGAACTCCCCGTCTTATTGACTGCAGCGCCGGTCCCGGCGGTGGGCCGGCGTGCGGGCGATTGCCCGGGCTGGGCCAGAAGGACTGGGCCAGGGCGGTTGGGCCGGTTGCCGGCGGCGGCCGGCCGCTGTCGAAGCGCCGGAAAAATGCAGAACCTCTAATATATCACGCCAGTTAAGCGCACAGGACGACGCTGGGAAACAGCGCCGTTCGCCCACCGGAGCCCCACATGTCGCCCATCAGCCGGATCCCGCCCGAGCTGCGCGCAAACCCGGAATTCCAGTCGGCCGTCGTGCGGCTCGGGATCTGGGCCTTCGCGCTGATCTACATCGGCACCGCCGCGCTGCTCGGCATCTTCTCGGTGGACTACCCGGCGTTCCTGTCCCTGTTCGCCGTCTATCTGGTGTTCAACCTGGGCATCCTGGTGAGCGTGCTGCTGCGGGCGGAGTGGGAGACGCGCCGTTTCACCTCCGCCTTCTTCGATATCATCGCCGTCAGCCTGGCCATCTTCCTGACCGGCGACCCCGGCAGTCCGTTCTACCTGATCTACATCTGGATCTTCATTTCGGCGGCGACCCGCTACGGGCGCAGGCACCTGGCGGTGGCGGCGAGCGCCGCCGTGGTCTCCTACAACATCACCCTGATCGTGCTCGGCGCCTGGGCGCAGGACCCGATGGACGCGGCCTTCCACGTGCTGGTGCTGGTGCTGCTGCCGCTGTACCAGGACTCGCTGCTGGTGAAGCTGCGCGAGGCCCGCCGGGCCGCGGAGCAGGCCAATCAGGCCAAGAGCGACTTCCTGGCCAACATGACCCACGAGCTGCGCACACCGCTCACCGGCGTGCTGGGCATGGCGACGCTCATGCGCACGACAGTGCTGGACACCCAGCAACGCGAGTACCTGGACGCCATCACCAGCTCTGCGAACATGCTCCAGGCCCTCATCGGCGACATCCTGGACCTGTCCAAGATCGACGCCAAGAAGCTTCAGCTCGAGCGCAACCAGTTCGACCTGCGCGAGCCGGTGCGCGAGGTCTGCGAGGTGATGCACACCCACGCCCTGGCCAAGGGGCTCGACCTGGTCTGCGACGTCGCCCCGGCGCTGCCGCCGCGGGTCGTCGGCGATGCGCTGCGGGTGCGCCAGATCCTGTTCAATCTCATCGGCAATGCCGTCAAGTTCACCGAGCAGGGCCAGGTGCTGGTGCGCGCAGGCATTGCCGAGGCGGCGCCGGACGACCCGCGCACCGGTGTGCTGCTGGAGGTGCAGGACACGGGCATCGGCATCGCGCCGGACAAGCTGGAGCGTATTTTCGAGAGCTTCAGCCAGGCGGACGACTCCACCACCAGGCGCTACGGCGGCACCGGGCTCGGCACCACCATCGCCCGCGACCTGAGCCGGCTCATGGGGGGGCGCATCGAGGTCCGCAGCGAGCTGGACCGCGGCACCGCCTTCCGGGTCTGGCTGCCGCTGCTGGGCCAGGACTGTCCGCGGCCCCCTGCGCCGCCGCAGCCCCAGTTCCAGGGCGTGCGCGTCCTCATCTACGAGCGCAACACAGCCCAGCGCGCCATCGTCAGCGATACCTGCAGCGCGCTCGGCATGCACTGCTTCGCCGAGCAGGACATCGGCCGCCTGGGCACCCTGGTGCAGCGGGCGGGCGGCATCGATCTGCTCATCGTCGGCGACAGCCCGGAGTCGCTGGACCTGCCCGGGCTGCTCGCCACCTTCCGGCGCCTGCTGCACCTGGAGGTGCCCTACCTGCTCTTCATCTACGGCCAGCGCCGCGGTGAGCTGCACGGCCACTGTCGGCACTGCCTCACCAAGCCCTTCCTGCGCGAGGACCTGGTGAGCGCCCTGGACGCGGTGCTGGCGGCCGAAGGCGCCGCTGCGGACGACGACGCCGCCGGCGCAGCGCCTTGGACCGAGCCGACCGAGCCGACCGACGCAACACAGACGCCGCCGGCCGCGCCGGCAACGCCTGCACAGGCCGTCCCATCAGCCGCGGGGAGCCCGGCAACGCCGGACCCGGATGCGCCGAAGGTCCTGGTGGCGGAAGACAACGACATCGCCGCAACGGTCATCCGCACCCTGCTCACGCAGCAGGGTGTCGCCGTGACCCTGGTGACCGATGGCGAGCAGGCCCTGGAGGCCGTGCGGCGGGTGGACTACGACCTCGCCTTCATCGACCTGCGCATGCCGAAGATCGACGGCCTGGACTTCACCCGGCGCGTGCGCGCCCTGGAAGGGGACGGACGGCGGCTACCGGTGATTGCGCTTACAGCCAATGCCGCAGAGGACGTGAAGGACCGCTGTCTGGAGGCGGGCATGGACGCCTTTCTGACCAAGCCCGTGGACCCGGAGGCGCTGGCCAACGCCGTCGCGAGGTTTGCACCGGCACCCCGCGGCACCTGATCGCGACGCGGCCGTGGCCCGGCAGAGCCCACGCTGGACCGCACGCCTGCGGGAGACGCGCTGCGCTGATCCACCCGGTGTCGGCCAGGTCCAGGCTGTTCCTGAGACCTCGGCCAGAGGATGCGCGAGGATCAGCCTGCCACCGGCTGCGCGCCGGCACCGGGCTCGCGCTCGCCGCGGCCGGCCAGCGCCTGCTTGAGCCGCGCGGCGCGCTTGTCGATGACGTTCTTGAGCGCGATGAGGAAGCCGAGCCCGATGAAGGCCCCCGGCGGCAGGATGGCCAGCAGCGCACCCTGGAAGCCGTCGCCCAGCTCAAGCCCGAAGTCACGGGCGCCTTCGCCCAGCAGCAGATGCGCCTGGTAGAAGAGCGTGCCCTGCCCCAGGAGCTCGCGGATGCCGCCCAGCACCATCAGCACCAGCGAGAAGCCGATGCCCATGGCCAGCCCGTCGACGACGGCCTTGTCCAGCCGCGCCTTGGAGGCATAGGCCTCGGCGCGGCCGATGATGGCGCAGTTGGTGACGATGAGCGGGATGAAGAGCCCGAGCACCAGATAGAGCTCGTAGAAGGCCGCCTGCATGGTGAGCTCCACCGCGGTCACAAAAGAGGCGATCACCAGCACGAACACGGGCAGCCGCACCTCCGGGCGCACCAGGTTGCGGATCAGCGAGATGGTGGCGTTGGAAAGCACCAGCACCGTGGTGGTGGCAAGGCCCATGCCGAGCCCATTGGTGGCGGTGGTGGTGGTGGCCAGCAGCGGGCAGAGCCCGAGCATGGCCACCAGGGCCTGGTTGTTGCTCCAGAGCCCGTCCCCGATCAGCGCGCCATAGCCCTTGTCTGCCATCAGCCCGCCCCCTCAAGAGCCGGGGCGCCGCCCGAGCGCGCCTGCGCCGGCGCGGACTCGCCCGCCGGCGGCTCAGGCGCCGCCTGCGCAGGTGCGTAGAGGGTATCGCCCGCACGCTCCACGAACAGCAGGGTGTTCTTCACCGCCTGCACGATGGAGCGCGGCGTGATGGTGGCGCCGGTGAACTGATCGAACTCGCCGCCGTCGCGCTTCACCTGCCAGTCCTCCAGCGGCGGGTTGCCCAGGGACTTGCCGTTGAACTGCTCGATGATCCAATCGTCCTTCTTCTCGTCGATCTTGTCGCCGAGGCCGGGGGTTTCGTGGTGCTCCAGCACCCGCACGCCGCCCAGGGTGCCGTCGCGCAGCACGGACACCAGCAGGCGGATGGGTCCGGCGTAGCCGTCCGGCACCACCGGCTGGAGAATCACGGCCACCGGCTCGTCGGTGTCGCGGACCCGGTAGACCTCCGTCTGCTCGGAGCCGAGCAGGTCCGGGGCACTCACCTGGATGCTGTCCGCGAGCGGATCATTGGCGATGCGCTCCGCGGGCACGATGGCCTTGAGCTTGGCGAGCATGGCCTGGCGCTGGTTCTCGGCGATGCGCTCGGCGGTGAGCTCGTGGGTGGTGGCCACCAGGCCGACACCACCGACGGCGAAGCTGCCGAGGATGGCCGCGGCGATGAGGATGGGTGCTTTGTTCATGGCGTGGGAGCGTTGCCTGGGTTCAGTGGTGTGCCGGGTTGGGCCTGGAACTCTCGAAAGCCGGGTGTCGGGTGACGCTGTTGCTGTCCCGACCTGCGCAGCTTTCAGAGCGCGGCCCGAGCACGCATGCTGTTTCTGCGTATCAGCCCGCCTTCGCGCTGCGCTTCTGCCCGAAGACGCGCGGCTGGGTGTAGTGATCGATCATCGGGGCGGCGATGTTCAGCAGCAACACCGAGAAGGCCACCGCGTCCGGATAGCCGCCCCAGGTGCGGATGACGAAGACCATGGCGCCGATGGCGAAGCCGTAGATGAGCTGCCCGCGCTTGGTGGTTGCCGCGCTCACCGGATCCGTGGCGATGAAGAAGGCCCCCAGGATGGCCGCGCCGGAGAACAGATGGAAGGCCGGGAACGGGTGCGTCTGCGGGTCCAGCAGCCAGAAGGCGCCGGCGGTGATGAGCAGGCCGCCGAGGAAGGCCACCGGAATGTGCCAGGTGATCACCTTCCGCCACAGCATGTAGAGCCCGCCCAGCAGGAACCAGTTGGCCACCCACTCCCAGCCGCGGCCGCCGAAGTCGCCCCAGAGCGGGCTCGACGCGCGGATCTCGTCGATGGTCATGCCCTGGTCGAGCTTGGTGCGCATCTCGTCCAGCGGTGTGGCGGCGCTGACGGCATCCCAGGTGTGCTCCGCCGGCAGCACGCCGGTGAAGATGAGCCGCACCGAGTCCAGGAAGGACAGCGTGGTCAGGTCCTGCGCCTGCAACAGCTCCGGCACCGCCGGCGGCAGCCAGGTGGTGGTGGCCACCGGGTAGGAGATGAGCAGGAACACATAGCCGGCCATGGCCGGGTTGAAGGGGTTGTAGCCGATGCCGCCGTAGAGCTGCTTGACGATGACAATCGCAAACAGAATCCCGAGCAGGGTCAGCCACCAGGGCAGCGTCGGCGGGATGGTCAGCGCGAACAGCAGCGCCGTCACCACGGCGCTGTAGTCGCGGATGGCGGGCAATACAGGGCGACCGCGGAGCTTCAGCACCGCCGCCTCGGCGGCGACGGCGAAGACCACGGCGAGCGCCATTTGAATGAGCACGCCCCAGCCGAAGAACCACACCAGCGCCAGCGTGCCCGGCACCAGCGCCAGGCACACCTGAAGCATCACCCAATCGACGCTGTTGACCCGCGCCGCGTGGGGCGAGGAGACGAAGCCCGTGCGCGCCTGCATCAGCCGCGTCCGGCCGTTGCGCGCGGCCGCTCCTCGTCTGTGCCTGCGCCTGAGGGCTGCTGGGCTGTCTGCTGGTCGGTCTGACCGGACGCCTGCGCGGCGGCCTGATCAGGCGGCTGATCCGTGCCCCGGACAAAGGGCTGCTCGGGCCGGCCGGGGCTGGTGTCGGCGCCGGCGGCAGCCGCCTCGTCCACGGCGCGGCGGGCGTCGTCGGGCACCGGCTTGGGCACAGCGCCCTGGGCGCCCTGCTGTTCCGCTGCCCTTGAGGCGATCTGCGCGTCTTCTGGGGCACCGGGGGGCTTGCCGTCGGGCGCCGCGACCTTGCCCTTGGCCGCTGCTGGCCCGGCTGCGGCTGGCTCGGCGGCTCCGGGGGGTGGCTCAGCCCTGCCGGGGGCTGGCTCAGCCCTGCCGGGGGCTGGCTCAGCCCTGCCGGGGGCTGGCTCAGTCCTGCCGGGGGCTGGCTCAGCCCTGCCGGGGGCTGGCTTGCCAGCAGCCGTCGCCGACTCGCCCTGCGCCGCCTGCTTCTTGGCGGCAGCCCGCTCCCGGGCGGCCTTGATGGCGGCCTGCTTGTCGTCGTCCTTGCCGCCCTTGGGTGCCACGGCCGCTTTCTTCTTGCGCAGCTTGGCCTTTTTCTCGCGCTCCAGGCGCTCGAGCCGCGCCTCCTTGGCGGCGTGGCGCTCGCGGGCGTGCTCGGCGGCACGCTTCTCGCGCTCGCGCGCCCAGCTCTCCGTCTTGGCGTAGCGGTAGTACTGCACCAGCGGAATGTGGGACGGGCAGACGACGGCGCAGCAGCCGCACTCGATGCAGTCGAACAGGTTGTAGTCCTGCACCTTGTCCAGGTCCTTGGCCCGCGCATGCCAGTAGAGCTGCTGCGGCAGCAGGTTGGCGGGGCAGACCTCGGCGCAGCGCCCGCAGCGGATGCAGGGCTGCGGCGCACCCGGGTCCGGGCTCTCGGCGGGGGTCAGGGCCAGGATGCAGTTGGCGGCCTTGGTGATGGGCACGGCGTCCGTGTCGATGCGAAAGCCCATCATGGGGCCGCCGACCACGAGCTTCTCCAGATCGCCGGTGCAGCCGCCGCTCGCGGCCACCAGGTCGGCCGCCGGCATACCGATGCGTACCCGATAGTTGCGCGGCTCGGNGACCGCGCGGCCGGTGACGGTGACATAACGCTCGATGAGGGGACGACCGCGCAGCACGGCATCCGCCACCGCACAGGCGGTGCCGACGTTCTGGCAGACAATGCCGATCTGCGCCGGAATGCCGTGGCTCGGGACTTCCTTGCCGGTGAGGATCTTGATCAGCTGCTTCTCGCCGCCGCTCGGGTACAGGGTCGGAATCTCGACGACCCTGATCTGCTGGGCGCGGCCCGCCTGCCTGCCCGCCTGTCCGCCCCCCTGGCCGCTCAGTTGCTGGGCTGCCTCGCGCATGGCGGCGATGGCCTCGGGCTTGTTGTCCTCGATGCCCACCAGGCAGCGCTCGGCGCCGAGGATGTGCAGCATCACGCGGATGCCGTCGACGATGTCCGCCGCGCGCTCGCGCATCAGCAGGTCGTCGCAGGTGATGTAGGGCTCGCACTCGGCGCCGTTGATGACCAGGGTGTGGATGGGCTGATCCGGCCCCGGGTTGAGCTTGACGCTGGACGGGAATGACGCCCCGCCCATGCCGACGATGCCGCTCTGGCGGATACGCTCGCGCAGGTCCGCGGGGTCCAGCTGCTCGAAGTCCGGCAGGGGTGGCGGCAGCTCCGCCCAGGCGTCCTCGCCGTCGGTGTCGATGACGACACAGGGGGCGCTCAAACCTGAGGGATGCGGGATCTGCCGCGGCTCGATGGCGGCCACCGTTCCGGAGCTGGGCGCATGCACCGGCGCGCTCACATAGCCCTGCGGCCTGGCCAGCGGCTGGCCTCTCAGGACCCGGTCACCGACGCTCACCAGGGGCTGGGACGGCGCACCGATGTGCTGCTGAAGGGGCACCACGAGCTGTGCCGGCAGCGGTGCGGCGACGCTGGGTCCGGCGTTGGACAGGTGCTTCTCGTCCGGCAGGTGCACGCCGCCGTGGAAGTGCCACAAACGCTCGCGATGGGGATGGAGAACGGAAAACAGCATGGCTCGGGCTCAGTTCACGGCGCGGATTCGTGTGTACCTGACCACTGGCGTCAGGGGCGGTTGGGGCGCTCGGGGCCGGACGCGTCGGCTGGGCGCCAAACCGGCCGCAAACATCGGGCGCACAGGCAGGCTCGGCGGCGCAATGCCCGGCGGGCCAGCGACTCAAGCCGCCTCGCGATGCTCCACCTCGGCTGCGTCGGCAGCGGCGTCTTCGCCGGCCCCCGGGGCAGCGTCGGCACCGGAGCCGGGCCGGCCCGAGGCGATGCGCGGCGCCATCGGATAGGGCCACTTCCAGTTGGCGATGGTCTGGGGAATGGCCTGCATGTGGATGCAGTCCACCGGGCAGGGCTCGACGCAGAGCTCGCAGCCGGTGCACTCGGCGGCCAGAATCCCGTGCAGCTGCTTGGCGGCGCCGACGATGGCGTCCACCGGGCAGACCTGCAGGCACTTGGTGCAGCCGATGCATTCCTGCTCATCGATGACGGCGACGGCTTTCGGCTTCTCCACCACTTCGCCCACCTCCACAGGCTCGCGGCCGAGCAGATCGGCGATGGCGAGCATGGTGCCTTCACCGCCGGGGGCGCACTGGTTGATCTCGGCCTCGCCGGCGGCCACGGCCTCGGCATAGGGCCGGCAGCCCGGGTAGCCGCACTGACCGCACTGGCTCTGCGGCAGGAGCGCGTCCACCTGGTCGGCGATGGGATCACCCTCGATGTGGAAACGGATCGCCGAGTAGCCCAGCAGCAGCCCGAAGACCGCGGCGAGCAGCGCAATGGCGGCGATGGCAGTCAGCATGAGCGAATCTCCTGTTGTGGCGACCGGGCCGGCCGCACGAGCACCCCGGCGGGCGGCTGGGGGCGACGGCCGCGTGCAGATAGTCTTGCCCCTTCGGCAACGAGTGCCGGCGGGGCGTTCCGGGCGGTGGCGCTCACACCGACACCAGCCCGGCGAAGCCCATGAACGCGAGCGACATGAGCCCGGCGGTGACCATGGCGATGGAGCTGCCCTGGAAGGGCTCCGGCACGTCCGCCACGGCGATGCGCTCGCGCATGGCCGCAAACAGCACCAGAACCAACGAGAAGCCCACGGCGGCGCCGAAGCCGTACAGCGCCGACTCCAGGAAGCCCCGCTGCTCCTGAAGGTTCAGCAGCGCCACGCCGAGCACGGCGCAGTTGGTGGTGATGAGCGGCAGGAAGATGCCAAGCACCTGATACAGCACCGGGCTGGTCTTGTGCATCACGGTCTCGGTGAACTGCACCACCACGGCGATCACCAGGATGAAGGCGATGGTGCGCAGGTACTCGATGCCCAGCGGCACCAGCAGAAACTCGTTCACCAGCCAGGAGGTCACCGCCGACAGGGTCAGCACGAAGGTGGTGGCGAACCCCATGCCGATGGCCGTCTCCAGCTTCTTCGACACGCCCATGAACGGGCAAAGCCCGAGGAATTTCACGAGCACGAAGTTGTTCACCAGAACGGTGCCGACAAGAATCAGCGCATACTCGGTCATGGATTACACTGGTGCCTTACGCTGGCTGGTGCCGGCTGGTGCGCAAGGGCGAGCGCCGCTGCGCACCCTCCGGAATTACCCCAAAAAATCGTGGTTATCACCGAATCGCGGCATCATAAACCCGATGATGCAGTGCAGCAACCGCGCCCTGGCGCTGGTTCGCGATCACGCTCGCCCCGGCGCGCATCCGCCGTGATTGCGTTAAATCGGTGCCTTACAGCCACAGGTGCGTCACGCTGCGGGACACAGGGGGCGGGTGACGGTCCCCGCCCGGGCGCCGCGGCATACTGTAGCAGCAGCCCAGGGAGGCGGCGTTGACCGCCATCAGCCGGATGGCTTAATCGCAGTATTTTACTCGGACAAAGCGACGCGTGCAGCGCCGCCCACCGGCTTGCCCGCGGCCCGGCCCGGCGCCACCTGCGGCGCCAGGCAAGGTTTACCGGGCGGACCCAGGGCGTCCGCCGCGACGCGCACAGCACCCATGCCAGCAGACATCATCACCACCACTCAGCCGCTGCCGCCCCCGGGCGAGGCGCTGCGCCGCCTGCGCGCACGCCCCCCGCTGGTGCAGAACATCACCAACTACGTGGCGATGAACACCGCCGCCAACATCCTGCTGGCGGTGGGCGCCTCGCCCGCCATGGTGCACGCCCGGGAGGAGGCGGGGGAGTTCGCGGCGCTCGCCGATGCCCTCACCGTCAACATCGGCACCCTCTCCCCCGACTGGCTGGCGGGCATGCTGGCGGCAGCCGCCGCCGCGGTGACGCATGGCAAGCCCTGGGTGCTGGATCCCGTCGCCGTCGGCGCCACCGCCCTGCGCCGGGACGCGGCGGCGCGGCTGCTGGCGCTGCAACCGACCCTGGTGCGCGGCAACGCGTCTGAGATCCTCGGCCTCGGCAGCGCCGCCGCCGGTGGCACCGGCGG
>PR_CR_10_Liq_1_inCRDRAFT_1000472_pt1 | contig 25257 bp, 23 predicted proteins | sample PRCRCaboRojoPR_3_FD_10241 | JGI IMG/M metagenome (IMG submission 10241)
GGTGCGATTTCCGGCAGGCGGCCCAGAAGGTCGATGATCTCATCGCGGCTGTCTTTGGCCGACTGTGCCGCGCTTGGCCCGGCCAATGTGCTCAAGGCCAGGAAAACAAGGGCGGTCAAAATTTTCAGGGGCATGGGCGCTGTCCTTTCGGCGCGATACAACCTTGGTCCAGCATCCCGCACCACCCGCGCCGGTGCAATACAAAGCTGCGTGTCAGCCGGTTTTCGGCAGCCGTGGCACCGCGTCGATCAATTGCTTGGTGTAGGCATGTGTGGGTTTGGCAAAGACATCCTCGGTCGGGCCTTCCTCGACGATAAGGCCATCCTTCATAACCAGCACCCGGTCGGTCACATTGCGCACCACGCTCAGGTCGTGACTGATGAACAGGTAGGTCAATGACAGCCGGTCGCTCAGGCTGGCCAGGAGGTCCAGCATCCGGGCGCGCACCTGTACATCCAGGGCACTCACCGCCTCATCTAGGATAATCAGGTCGGGTTGGATGATCAGTGCGCGTGCAAGCGCGATCCGCTGTCGTTGCCCGCCAGAAAACTCATGGATGTACTTGTGCCGATCATCGGCATTAAGCCCAACGTTTTCAAGCACTTCCACGACAGCTTCCTCTCGTGCAAGCGCCTTTGGCGGCACGTCAAGCAGGTGCAAGGGCTCCGCGACCGAGCGCGCCACAGTCCAGCGTGGGTTGAAGCTGCCGTAGGGGTCTTGGAACACCACCTGCATCCGTCGCCGCACAGCGCGGTTGGCGCTATGGCCGTCGAACACGGGGTACCCATTCAAGGTAATCGTGCCGCCCTGAAGCTCCTCCAGGCCCAGAATGGCGCGTGCCAGCGTGGACTTGCCACAGCCGGATTCCCCCACCAATCCAAGGTTTTCACCGCGTTGGATATCGAAACTGACTCCACCTACGGCCCGATGCACCCCGGCTTTGCCGAACCACCCCTCGCGCGGTGCCGGATAGTCCCGCACGGCATTTTGAACCGATAAAAGCGGGGCGCGGTCGGTGACCTCTACCCGATCAGGCTTGTGATCCGAGGCCTCCATCAGCGCCAGGGAATATGGTGCCTTGAGGCTCTCGAACCGTCCGCGCTCAACCACGCGGCCCTCGCGCATGATCACAATACGGTCGGCCATACCCGCCACGACACCCAAATCATGGCTGATCAACAACAGGCCCATGCCGTCCTCATCCACCAACCGCTTGAGTAGCTTCAACACCTCTGCCTGCGTGGTCACATCAAGGGCCGTAGTGGGCTCATCCGCAATCAGCAGCTTGGGCCGCAAGGCGATGGCCATGGCAATGCACACACGTTGCCGCTGCCCGCCCGAAAGCTCGTGCGGATAGCGTGACAGCGGCACGCGCTCGGGCGGCAGTTCAACCCGGCGCAGGGCCTCTTCAGCACGCTGCATAGCCTTGTTTTTGCTCGTGTCTTCGTGAATCAGGATTGTTTCGGCCACCTGTTCACCAATGGTGTGAAGCGGATTGAGGGCTGTCATCGGTTCCTGAAAAACCATGCCCACCTCTTGGCCACGCAGAGCGCAAAGCGCAGGCTCTTGGAGGTCCAGAATACTATGGCCATTCACCATGATGCGCCCTTCACAGGCCGCACCGCGCGGCAAAAGCTGCATCACCGACAGGGCCGTCATCGACTTGCCACTGCCTGACTCGCCAATCACGCCAAGGATTTCCCCGGCGTTGAGCGCAAGCGAAACATCATGCAATACGGGCGCGCGTCCAATGCTGAGGCTCAGGCTTTCGATATTGAGAAGGCTCATCGCGCATCCCTCGCCAACCGGGGGTCCAGCCAATCGCGCAACCCGTCCCCCATCAGGTTCAACCCCAGCACCGTCAACAAAATCGCCAACCCCGGGAACAGCGCCATATGTGGAGCAAAAGAGATCATCGTCTGGCTGTCGGCCAGCATTCGCCCCCAGCTTGGCACCGGTGGTTGCGCCCCCAGGCCGACATAGCTCAATCCCGCCTCGGCAAGGATGCCAAGGCTAAACTGTATCGTGCCTTGGACGATGAGAAGGTTGGTGACATTCGGCAGGATATGCTCGGCGCTGATACGTAGACGACCCTTGCCCGCGACGCGTGCCGCAAGCACATAATCCCGTGTCCAAAGCGAAAGAGCGGCGCCACGCGTCAGCCGTGCAAAGACGGGAATATTGAAAATGCCGATGGCGATAATGGCATTCACGGCACCGGGGCCAAAGACAGCGGTGATCATGATCGCGATCAGCAGGCTCGGGAAGGCAAAGATCAAGTCATTTCCCCGCATGATGACTTCATCCAGCCAACTGCCCGTTCGCGCGGCAGCGGCCAATCCCAACGGCACACCGAACCCCATGCCGATGACGACGGCGACGATGGCCACGGCAATCGAAGTGCGCGCGCCAACCATCAGCATCGACAGGATATCGCGCCCGAAATGATCCGTGCCCAGAAGGTGTACCCCTGAAGGTGGCTTGATCTTGTTGGCGATATTGAGCGCCTCGATGTCATGCGGCACCCAGACAAACGACAGGACCGCCGCGCCCGTGACAATCGCCGAGATCACACCCCCGATCCAAAGGCTGGCCCTCATCTGCGCCCCCTCAGCCGTGGGTCGACCCACGCATAGGCCATGTCGACGGCGAAGTTGACCATGATGACCGCGAAAACCAGCAGCATCACCACCGACTCAACCACGATCAAATCCCGCGCGCTGATCGCTTGGAAAACCAACCGACCAAGCCCCGGAAGGTAAAAGACATTCTCGATGATAATCGCACCCGCAAGCAGAAAGGAAAACTGCAAGCCGATGATCGTCAGCACAGGTACAAGAGCGTTTCGCAGGGCATGCCGTCGCAACGCCTGCCCCCGCGACAAGCCCTTGGCGCGGGCCGTGCGGATATAATCCTCACCCAGGGTATCCAGCAAAGCCGAGCGCATGACACGTGCCAGAATACTGGCCTGCGGCAATGCCAAGGCGATGGCGGGCAAAGTCAGTGCCTTGATGGCGGGGCCCATGCCCCCGTCCCATCCCGGAAAGCCTCCCGCGTTGAACCAACGCAGGTTGATGGCAAAGACCAGCACCATCAGCATCGCGAACCAAAAATTCGGTATCGCCACGCCCAGTTGTGTCCCCCCCATGATCGCAAGGTCCACCGCCGATCCACGCCGCCGCGCGGCCCAAATGCCCGCCGGAAACGCGATAAGCGTGGACAGCGCCAAGGCATATAGCGCCAGTGGCAGGCTGACCCAAAGCCTATCCGCAATCATCTCGGACACCGGCGTGCGATAGGTGTAGGAGGTGCCAAAATCTCCCTGAAGCATCCCGCCGGTCCAAGACAAGTACCTTTGAACTGGCCCGCCGTTCAGGCCCAGTTCCTCGCGCAGGGCATTCAAAGTATCCTCCTGCACGTTAAGACCAAGCATATAGGCGGCCGGGTCCCCGGGCACGACTTCCAAAGCAAGAAAGATCACGACACTGGCCACCCACAGCGACACGACAAGAGAAAAAACCCTCCGCCCGGCATAGCGCAGCATCAACTGTGGCCTTTCGTCATTATATCACCTGAGCGCCTCGACACGTTGAGCCCTTTATGACTTCTGGCAGGCGGGTTGTTAAGGGCAGGCATCGCACAAAAGAACAAGGCCCCGCCACTCAGGGAGGCAGGGCCTTGATGACAACACGCAATGCGATGCTCGCGTTACGCCGCCTTGCGGGGTTCAGTCAAAACCTCTGGCTGGCTGCCACGCTCAAAAAACGCGGCATGCAAGGCACTTATCGATTGCGAAAGCGCTTTACGCGGAACCACGAACTGCACATCGACCGCACGCGTCGTTTGATGCGCCGTGATAACGTCGACATCCGACTGCGCCAGCGCTTTCAAGCCGTTGGCCAAAACCTTCAGCCCCGACAAGTCGCGGCCGATCACCGAAGCGATGGCAAGCGGCTGAATAGTGAGTTCCGCGCTAGGATAAACTGCGTTCAAATCCCGCTCGACCTTCCGGATATCTCGAAGTGGCGCGTCCACGAAGTGCGTAATCGTATTGGCGTTCGATGTTTTGGACACAATGCGAATACCATGCCGTGTAAGCAATTCGAGGATTTTCGCATCATAGCCTTTCACCCCGACCATATCCTGTTCGAAAAGCTCAAGCGCATGAACATCAAGGCCTGTCACGATCTCTGCCGCCGGGGTTTGGGCAGGTTGGTCATCAATGAGCGTGCCAGGATCATGCGGCTCAAAGGCGTTAGTGACGCGCAAAGGCACGTCTGCCTGACGCAGGGTTTTGGCCGCCTTGGGGTGAATGGCCTCCATACCCATGTTCGAGAGCTGGTCGGCGACGTCATAGTTCGTATGACCCAGCTTAAACACGTCGCCTTCAACAAGGTTCGGGTCTGCCGAAGACAGATGGAATTCCTTGTGAATGATCGCCTCCCGCGCGCCGGTAAGGGCGGCTATACGGCTGAACGTCACTTCTGAATACCCACGATCGAACTCCGCCATCAGGCCCTCCTTGCACTGGGCATAGCCTGTGACAATGGGCATTTCCTTGGCGGCGTCGACGTCGGCGAAACCATCCCTGATGCGTTCATCCAAAGTCACTTCGCGCTCATCGCGCCAACCGCTGAGGTCAACGAATCGTGCGTTGATACCTTCGCGGCGCAACGCAAGGGTCGTCACGTAGGCCGAATGCGCCTCGCCCAATCCCGACAACAGTTCGCGCGTCAGCATCATGTGCTGGCTTAGCCGGAAATGTCCGTAGGAACACAGACGTTGCAAGTCGATCAAGCAGCTGCGGGCACCTTCAACGCGGTCACGCACGAAATCGTCCGCATCGCTGATGTCCGCCGGGTTCGCCAATACGGCAGCATGGGCATCACGCATGCCTTTCGCGACTTTCGACAAAGCATCAAGCCAGCCGTGGTCGTCTTCATCGTTGGCAAAGCAGGCGTAGACACCGGCCTCTTCGGTTTTCTTGTGCTCAAGCAACAAGTTGGTGATTCCGCCGAAAGCCGAGACAACGAACACTCGGTTGTACATCTCTGCGTTGTTGTCGCGATTGAACAAGGGCTCGATCAATTCGTTCAGGCGCGACATGGACGTGCCACCGATCTTCTCGACGGTGTGATTTTCAAAAGTCATCTAAGCTCATTCCAGGGCTTGCGCCCTGCAATGCCTCTCTGGTGTTAAGAAACCTCTTCCGGCGCGGCATAAGACCCATCTTCACGATGGACTTCTTTACCGGTCACTGGCGGGTTGAAAACGCAGGCCATGACGAGTTCTTCCTCGGCCCGCAGAATGTGACGATCATGCTCGTTCAGGGCATACATCGTACCCGGCTTGATCTGATGGGTTTCCCCGGTTGCCAGATCAGTGATCGACCCCTTGCCCTGAATGCAGTAGACGCTTTCAAGGTGGTTCTTGTACTCGAAGGTGTGCTCGCTGCCTTCGTGCAGGAAGGTGATGTGGAACGAGAACCCCATTCCGTCATCGGCCAGAAGCATCCTCACCGACGTCCAGTCTGCATCCGAAACGGAATTGCCGGCTTTGACCACGTCGTCAAAATCTCTCACAATCATTGGCTTACTCCGCTGCAATCTTCGTGTTCACCGTCGCGTCGCGAGCGGCATCCAGCAGGATGTTGAGACCCTTGCGCAACGTCTCTTCCGGGATGGTCAGCGGCGCGAGCACCTTGACCACTTCGTCCTGTGCGCCGGACGTCTCGATGATGAGGCCCTTTTCAAAGGCGCGGGCACAGATGTCACCCGCTAATTCTCCCGATCCGACATCGACGCCCTGCATCATGCCACGGCCCTTGAGGCGGGCATCCGATACGACATCTGCAACGGCTTGCAGCCCCTCGGCGAGGATGGCCGACTTCTTCTGCACCTCTTTTTGGAAAGCATCGTCTTTCCAAAACTTCTCGATCGCGACCCGACCAGTGACGAAGGCATGGGTATTTCCGCGGAAGGTGCCGTTGTGTTCGGCGGGCTTCCAAATATCATGTTCAGGCTTGATCAAGAGCGCGGCGAACGGCAGACCGAAACCAGACAGCGATTTTGCCTGCGTGATCATGTCCGGCTCGATCCCGGCATCTTCAAAGGCGAAGTACGTCCCGGTACGGCCACAGCCCGATTGGATATCGTCCACGATCAGCAGCGCACCAAGTTTCTTGGCCAAACGGGCAACGCCCTGCATCCATTCATTCGACGCAGCATTCAGGCCGCCCTCGCCCTGCACGGGCTCAAAGATAAAGGCCGCGGGAGCATCGACACCGGAGGAGGGATTGTCGAACATCCACTCGATCTGTGCAAGCGTATCCACACCCTCACCAAGCGCGCCATCAAATGGCAAATGCGTCACATCGGCCAGCGATCCGCCACCGGCACCGGCACGCTTACTGGCGTTCCCGGTCAGCGAAAGCGCCCCCATTGTCATGCCGTGGAAGCCATTGGTAAATGCCACCACATTGCGACGGCCAGTGACCTTGCGGGCCAGCTTCATCGCGGCTTCAACGGCGTTTGTGCCGGTCGGGCCGGTCATCATCACCTTGTAGTCCATGCCCCGCGGCTTCAGGATGTTGTCCTCGTAGGCCTGCAGAAACTTGGCTTTCTCGGCGGTGTACATATCAAGCCCGTGAGCAATGCCATCACCCGCGATATGCTCGACAAGCGCTTGCTTCATATCCACGTCGTTGTGCCCATAGTTGAGCGACGAACAACCGGCGAGGAAGTCNATGTAGGTCTGNCCTTGAGCATCGGTCATTTCCGCGCCCTTGGCAGTGGTGAAGACCGTTTCGAAGCTGCGGCAGTAACTGCGCGCCTCTGATTCACGGCGATTAAAAATGGAAACTTCGGCTGACGTGTCAGTCGACATGATAAATCCTTTGGTTAGGAGAGTTGAAGGCTGGCGCGCAAGACATCAGGCCGCGCGCTTCAGCTCCTCGGCGAATTCGATTGTGACCATGTGTTCCGTCGCATGACGTCCGTCGAAATGGTCCTCACGGGTATAATGCGGCTCGCTGCGCAATTTGCCGTTCTGAGCCTTTGAGAACCGCCCGAACAGCGCCCAAGAGGCATCGTTGTTGATTGTGATCGTGGTTTGCAGGCGATTGACGTCCTTGCATTCTTGACGATCAAACAGCTCGGTCAGCATGCGCGTTCCAAGACCCTTGCCACGTGCTTTGGAAGACACCGCGACTTGCCATACAAACAGTGTCTCCGGATCGCTCGGCATGATGTATGCCGAAACCCAACCCACTGGCTCGCCATCCATTTCGGCAAGAATGCAGGTATCGCCAAAATGGTCACACTGGATGAGGTTACAATACATCGAGTTCTCATCCAGCGGGTGACAAGACGAGATCAAATCCCAAATCGCTGCACCATCCTCACGCGCGGGTTTGCGAAAGGTCAACTTTGTCTCGGCTTTTGATCCTTGAATGCTATGCACGGCTCTCAGTCCCTTTTTGTTTGTATGTCTAATAATACGTATCGCGCAAAATATTTCAAGAGGCTAAGTATTTTGCCGAATTATACGAGGACTCCCTCTAATTTGTATATTTTTATGCTTAGGACTATATATCACGTATGAAACATTTAGTTAGTAAAACCAAGGCTTCACCATCGCGGATTGCGCAGATCGAAAAAACGGGTAAGTTATCAAGGCCTTATCCGGAGCTTGACTTGGACCGCACAGATATCAGCCTCATCGCCCTTCGCCGCATTCTTCGTGCGACCGAGATGTATGCGCGCGATCTGGCGCGCGAGGCCGGACTTACGGCCGTGCAGCTACGCGTGTTGCAAATTGTCGCGGAAAAAGGGCGCGCGACCCCGACCGATCTTTCGCAGCGCATGGGCGTGACAATGGCCACAGTCTCCGCCCTCATCAAGAAGCTGGAAGGCAAAAACCTTCTTACGCGGCATCGCTCAACCACTGACCGCCGCCAGATGGACCTTGAGATCACCGATGAGGGCCTATCCAAGGTACAAGTTGCGCCCGATGCNTTGCAGCAGAAGTACGTGAAACAGTTTGAAAGCCTTGAGGAATGGGAGCAGGCGATGATCGTCGCGGTCTTGGAACGCGTCGCAAGCATGCTCGACGCAGAGGAAATCGATGCCTCCCCAGTGCTTGCGGTGGGCGATATCCACCATACACACTAATATCTTTGGTCGCATAGGTCGCGCTGCGTCAGCCGTACCTGCCTTCTTGCGAGAAGGGGCCTTTACGGATCAAATCCCCATGACACAAGTTTTCGCCGCACCGGCATAAAAATGCCCAGTTTTGTTGGAATATTGTCCTTCAATCCTGCATAATGTGCAAAACATGGCTAATCGTCCATTAACAAAGCCTCGGTAAAGAGGTCAGGCAAGAGCAGCATCGGAGCAACTGGATGCTCGAGTTCGACAATGTGAGTAAGTCTTTTTGGACTGGCACGCAGCGCAAGGTAATTCTTGACCGCGTGAGCTTTCGTGTCGACATCGGCCATTCACTCGGCGTCCTAGCCCCCAACGGTACCGGCAAGACAACGCTGATCAACATGATGGCCGGCCTTGAAAAACCAGATGAAGGCGAAATAAGGCGTGGCTGTCGGATCAGTTTTCCGCTTGGCTTCATGGGTGGTGTGATTTCGAAAATTTCTGCGATGGAAAACTCTCGCTACATCGCCCGGCTATATGGCCTCGATCCAGATTATATCGAGGCGTTTTGCCGGTGGATGTGTAATTTGGGGGAGTATTTCGACCAGCCGTTGGGCACCTATTCATCCGGCATGCGGGCGCGATTCACTTTTTCACTGATGCTGGCACTGGATTTCGACATCTATTTGATTGATGAAGGCATGCCCAGTTCTACAGACGTTGAATTCAATCGCAAGGCCGGGGAGATCCTCAAGGAACGGCTGCGCACCACCACTGTCGTGATTGTATCGCACCAACCGGCAACCCTTGAAAAATTCGCGCGTTCGGCTGCCGTTCTTATGAACGGACAATTATACATGTTTGATACCTTGGAAGAGGCGAAGCAACTCTATGACTACGAAACCCAAGGCTAGAAAATTCCGCATCCGCCGAAACGCCCCAACCACGGGTGGCTCGGGTGGATCTCAACCGCACACGTCCGAGCAGGAGCCGCCGCAAGCGTCCCAGCAGGAAGACGGCGGTTCGGCACATGTGCACCCGACACAAGCTCATGAGGGGCAGATCAGTTCGGCCAGGGAGATGGCCGCGTCCCAGAGCATCGACGACATTCGCAAAGAAGGCCTGACCGGACGGCAACTGCGCATGGCCCGTCGTATGGCCCAAAAATATGGCCTTGCACCAACATCGGACTTTGACGCCGTACGGCTATTGCGCGCGAAGGGTGTCGATCCGTTCCAACGTGCCAATATCCTGGAACTCGTCGCGCCGGGTAGTGGCTCTGGCGGTGATGGTGGTGGGAGCGCGGCAAAGCCCACGACGCCCGAGGGCGGACAGCCCAAAGTCCAGCTGCCGCAAACGGTTCCAATGGGCCAGCAAAACCTGCCCTCCACCGAACAGCTCAGCCCGGCAGACCGCCGAGCACATGAGATCCAAGGGATACAGCGTGACATAGCAAAACGCCGCCGTCGCAGACTTTTGCTTTTGCTGACGCGTCTCGCAGCCTTCGTTTTCCTTCCAACCCTGATTGCCGGCTACTACTTCTATGCCGTCGCGACCCCGATGTATTCCACCAAGTCGGAGTTTCTTATCCTGACAGCTGATGGGGGGGGCACCGGGAGTCCCGCCAGCTTGTTCAGCGGCACCGCCTTTGCAACTGGGCAGGATTCAATTGCGACCCAATCCTATCTGGGCTCCAAAGACGCCATGCTTCGCCTGGACCAAGACGTGGGTTTCCGGGATCACTTCAGTCAGGACTGGATTGACCCCATTCAACGGCTTGCCCCCGATGCAAGCAATGAAAGTGCCTATAAGCTCTATAAGAAATATGTGAATCTTGGCTATGATCCGACCGAGGGTGTCATTCGGATGGAGTTGTCGACCGCCGATCCGGAAACGAGTGCGCGCTTTTCAGAGAAATTGTTGGAATATGCCGAAGAGCGTGTCGACCAACTGAGCCAAGAGAAACGGCAAGACGCTGTGAAGACGGCCGAGGCCAGCCTCGAAGACGCCAAGGAAGACCGCCGTGCGGCACAAGAGAGACTCGTGAAAATCCAGGAGGGGTCACTTCTTGATCCGGAAGGCGAGATTGCGTCGATACGGGCTTTGATCAACTCGGTCGAAATGCAGCTTCAGGAAAAGCAGTTGGCACTCAATACGCAAATGAACAATCAAAGGCCCAATCGGGCGAAAGTGGCCGCACTCGAAAGCGAGATTGAAGTGCTACAGGCAGAACTGAAAAAGCAAGAAGCGCGCTTGAACAGCGCAACAGAGGGGAGTTCCTCGCTTGCAGCACAGGCTGCCGAAATCCAGATGGCTCAGGCCGATCTTGCGACGGCTGATATGGTTTTGCAGTCAGCACTGGAAGCCAAGCGTCAATCAGAGATCGAGGCAAACAAACAGGTCCGTTACCTCACTGTCAGCGTGAAGCCAGTTGCCTCGCAAGACCCTTCCTACCCGCGGTCTTTCGAGAATACCATGTTGGCCTTCCTGATTTTCTCGGGCATTTACCTGATGATCTCTCTCACCGCATCAATCCTTAGAGAACAGGTATCGTCATAAACCATGAAACATATCGCCATCTCCGGTCTGAGCATCGGCAATGACCTGCCGCTGACGTTTCTTGCCGGTCCCTGCGCGCTGCAAAGCACAGATCATGCCCAGATGATCGCTGGCACACTTAAAGAAGCCTGTGAAGCGCACGGCGCTCAACTGGTTTTCAAAGGCAGCTTCGACAAGGCCAATCGAACCTCCGTGTCGGCGCAGCGCGGCACGGGTATTGACGAAGGCCTGAAGATTCTGGAGGCCGTGAAAACCGGGCTGAACATCCCCGTAGTGACCGATATCCACTTGCCGGAACAATGCGCTCCGGTGGCCGAAGTTGCGGATATCTTGCAAATCCCAGCCTTTTTGTGTCGCCAGACGGACCTTTTGGTCGCCGCGGGTGAAACAGGTGCCGTCATCAATGTCAAAAAGGGCCAGTTTTTGGCACCTTGGGACATGGTGAACGTCATCAAAAAGATCGAACGTACGGGCAACGAGCAGATCTTGCTGACAGAGCGCGGAACGTCATTTGGCTACAATACCTTGGTGACGGACATGAGAGCTTTGCCGCAAATGGCGGCAAGCGGTTACCCGGTCGTCATGGACGCCACGCATTCTGTTCAGCAACCGGGCGGCAAGGGTGGAAGCACGGGGGGTCAACGTGAATTTGCCCCGGTGATGGCACGCGCAGCCGTGGCGCTTGGCGTTGCCGCGGTATTTATCGAAACCCATGAGGACCCGGATAACGCACCCTCGGACGGGCCCAACATGATTCCTCTTTCTCAGATGCCCGCACTGATCGAAAGCCTGATGACTTTCGACAGTTTGGCAAAATCTGATCCGATACGACTTTGAGTAAGCAATGCGAGTGAGTTCTGCCGTGAGAAAACCATCCCCGAACGTTGTTCAAAACAGCTGGTCATTCCTGCGCGATGCGATGATTTCACCCACAGGCTTCCGCGAGTACGATGCCCGCTGGAAATATCCCGAAGAAATCAACCTACCCGGGGTGACTGCCCTGGGGCTAGGGCTTGGGACGCAAATGCAAAGGCGTGGGATCAAACCCGAAATTGCTGTTGGAAATGACTATCGGGACTATTCGTTGGCCATCAAACAGGCGCTCATGCTGGGACTCATACAAGCGGGAATTCAGGTCAAGGACATTGGCCCGGCCCTCAGCCCAATGGCGTATTTCGCTCAGTTCCACCTTGATACTCCAGCTGTCGCAATGGTCACGGCCAGCCACAACCCGAACGGGTGGACGGGTGTGAAGATGGGGTTCGAGCGCCCATTGACACATGGCCCTGATGAAATGGCCGAACTGCGTGACATCGTTTTGAATGGGGCAGGAGAAGCCCGCGAAGGCGGTGGCTATGAATTCATCGAGGGTATCCGCGAGGCTTATTTGGACGATCTCGTGGGCGACTTTAAAATGTCGCGAAAACTGCGCGTTGTCTGTGCCACCGGAAACGGCACCGCATCCGCCTTTGCGCCCGATCTTTTCGAGCGGATAGGGGTCGAGGTCATCCCCTCCCATAACGAGTTGGACTACACCTTTCCGCATTACAACCCGAACCCCGAAGCCATGGAAATGCTCCATGATATGGCCGACAGCGTTAAGCAAAGCGGTGCGGACTTTGCGCTTGGCTTTGACGGTGATGGCGACAGGTGCGGCGTGGTCGATGACGAGGGCGAAGAGATTTTTGCCGACAAGGTGGGCGTCATCATGGCCCGGGATTTATCCAAGCTTTATCCGGATTCGACCTTCGTGGCGGATGTAAAATCAACCGGGTTATTCGCCTCGGACCCCGAATTGAAACTGCATGGCGCGAAAGCCGATTATTGGAAAACCGGTCACTCTCACATGAAACGACGGGTTAAAGAAATCGGCGCGCTCGCCGGGTTTGAGAAATCAGGCCACTACTTTCTCGCCGAACCCGTAGGGCGCGGCTATGACTGCGGTATGCGCGTGGCCGTCGAGATCTGCAAACTAATGGATCGCAACCCCGGCCAGTCGATGTCCGATCTTCGCCGCGCCTTGCCGCAGACTTGGTCAACGCCAACGATGTCTCCCTATTGCGCCGATACCGAGAAATATGACGTCCTGGATCGCTTGGTGGAAAAGCTGGTCGCCAAGCATGAAGCCGGTGAAACGGTCGCCGGGCGGACCATCGACAATGTGGTTACGGTCAATGGGGCGCGGGTCATTTTGGACAATGGGTCATGGGGCTTGGTGCGCGCGTCCTCGAACACACCAAATTTGGTCGTGGTCTGTGAAAGCAGCGAAAGCGAAGCGGAAATGCGCGCAATCTTCGAAGCGATCGATGCCGTTATTCGGACAGAACCGCAGGTCGGTGAATACGACCAGACGATCTAAGGCAGGCCGTTTCGAAGTCCACGGCCCACACAAGCGGCTTGTTCGTTGGCCGCAAAATAACTATAGGCAGCCCATGTTGGACGAGGCTGACGATATCCACCCACTTTTCTCCGGTGCACCAAGCAGTACCGAGTTCAAAAAGCTGCGCAAACGAGTCGTTCGCCAGACGCGTGAAGCAATTGAACAGTTTGGCATGATTGAGAAAGGCGCACGTTGGCTTGTGTGTCTTTCTGGCGGCAAGGACAGCTACACCTTGCTGGCCGTTTTACACGAGTTGCAATGGCGCGGTCTGCTGCCCGTCGACATCCTCGCCTGTAACCTAGATCAGGGGCAGCCGGGGTTTCCCGCGACAGTCTTGCCTGATTTCCTCGAAAAGATGGATGTTCCACACAGGGTGGAATACCAAGACACCTACTCGGTCGTCATGGACAAGGTGCCGCAAGGACGTACCTATTGCGCGCTTTGTTCGCGCCTCAGGCGTGGCCACCTTTATCGCATCGCAAGAGAAGAAGGGTGCACAGCGGTCGTCTTGGGGCATCACCGTGACGATATTCTCGAGACCTTTTTCATGAACTTGTTTCACGGCGGGCGCTTGGCCACGATGCCACCGAAACTTGTGAACGAAGAAGGCGATCTTTTCGTTTACCGCCCCTTGGCATTTGTCGCCGAGTCAGACTGCGAGCGTTTCGCGAAGGCCATGCAATATCCCATAATCCCCTGCGATCTATGCGGATCGCAAGATGGATTGCAGCGCCAACAGGTGAAAGGCATCTTGGACGCTTGGGAAGCCAATTCCCCAGGGCGCCGGCAGGTCATGTTTCGGGCGCTCATGAATGCCCGGCCCTCACACCTTTTGGACCCGAAGCTATTTGATTTCGCAGGTCTCGAACGTGGATCTCTAAAATTGAACGAAAATCCCGAGGGCTTGCCGAAGCTGCGTTAAGCCGGTGTTGAGGCGACCAAAGATACCNTCATGCGGAAACGCTTCGGAAAGCCCGCATGATACTATCGCTGAAATCTTCGCTTGGCAAAGCCCTGAGCCTTGCTTCCGTTTTAGGCCAAAGACCACAAGTTCTCGCGTTTTTGCCTGCGCTTGTTCTAGGTAGTTTTTGGCTGGGTGGAGAACTATTGCTCATGGTCACCGCACTCGGCATTCCTGTACTTTTGGCCTTTGCCGAACAAAGGGACGACACCGCAATCTCGGCGCATAACGACAAACTGGAAGATGAACTGGACTCAGTGTTGTCGATAGCGCGGCGCAAAGCGCTCAAGACTGTATGCTACATGGTCGAAATCGATGATCACCGTACGATCCTTGATCGCTTTGGCTCGTCGGCCATGGCTGACATCATGGATCAGACCCAAACCCGTCTCAAGCGAGCCGTCAGAAATCAGGATCGCGTGCGCATCTTGAACGACAACCTCTTGACCGTCGTCATCGCGCCGACGCGCCAACTCGACCACCCATCAGCCCTTAAACTTGCAGGGCGCCTGCAAAGCGCGGTCGAGGAGCCATTGGCGGTGGATGCGGCCAATATCTATATCTCAGCGTCCATTGGATTTTGCACCAGCGATACGCTCTCCAATCCCACCGGTGCCGATTTGGCCGATGCAACGACACTCGCGCTTAGAGACGCCCAACGCCATGCCCCGTCAGGGTTGCGCGCGTTTTCTCGTGATTTGACGATTTCCGACAAGGCGCCCGCCCAATTGCGTCACGAGATAGAGGCTGCATTCGAGCAGGGCCAAATCAAAGCCTGGTTTCAACCCCAAGTTTCAACAGAAACAGGAATGGTGACCGGGTTCGAGGCGCTCGCCAGATGGCAACATCCATCCAGAGGTATGATCCCACCCGCAAAGTTTTTGCCGGACCTCGAGCATTCCGGGCATATCGAACGCCTTGGCGANGTCATTCTGAACGATGCCCTCACCGCCATGTCGCAAAATGGGACAGCCTTGGCCTTACGATTCCAAGGGTTGGCGTAAACTTCGGCTCCGACGAACTCCGAAATCCCAAGCTTGTCGAGAACGTGGCGTGGGCCTTGGATCGTTTCGACATAGCCGCGCAACGTCTTGCCGTTGAAATACTGGAAACCGTCGTTTCCACGTCACCAGATGACACGATCTCAAGCAATATTCGTGGATTGGCTAACCTTGGCTGCCATATTGATCTGGATGATTTCGGCACCGGTCACACCTCTATCTCTTCGATCCGCCGCTTCGCTGTTCAACGTCTGAAAATTGACCGATCCTTCGTCGTAAAGGTTGACCAAGACCCGGATCAAAAAGACATGATCGCAGCCATACTGGTGATGGCGGAACGCTTGGGGCTGGATACCATTGCAGAAGGGGTCGAAACGGCCGGTGAGCACACCATGCTGGCCCAACTCGGGTGTGGGCATGTACAAGGCTATGGAATTGCGCGACCAATGCCGTTCGAACGCACCATGGAATGGCTCGAGGCTCACGCGCAGAAAGTAAAACAGCCCCCGATCATTGGAAGGCAAACAGGGTGAATCTTGTAATCCAGTGCGACACACATGGCCGATTTCCCTGAATCCACTTGACCTTTGCCCCCGCACTCTGTTGAACCCCCGTGAACGTCAACAGACAGGTGGCCACCGACGATGGACGATCAGAACAAGAACCTAATTCTCGCAACCGCGCTCAGTTTCATCGTCATTCTGGTGTGGTTCGTCGTGTTTCCTCCGCCTGAGCCGACGGAGTCCCCCAACGCCAGGACAACTGCTGAGTCAACGACATCCGAGCCGACCTCGGCAAGTACGCCTACGGCCGAAGGCGATACAACTGTCGCGGCGCAATCTGGTGGCGCGACGACCTTGTCTCAGGATGCGCCGCGACTCGCGATCAATACTCCAACCGTTGAAGGCGCCATTTCCCTTCAGGGCGGACGTATCGATGAGTTGTCGTTGAAGAATTACCGCGAAACCCTTGAACCGGGCTCGGACATCGTCCAATTGCTTCAGCCCGTGGGTGGTGAAGAACCCTATTATGCCCTGTTCGGCTGGGCCCCCGGTGCTGGTCTGGCCCCTGATCAAGTTCCCAATGCAGATACAATTTGGTCGGCGGAAGAAGGCAGCGAATTGACACCGGATTCACCTGTTACATTGCGTTGGGATAATGGGTCGGGTTTGATATTCGAGCGCGTGATCTCGGTCGACGAGGACTTCATGTTTACCGTCACGCAATCGGTTGAAAACACAGGCAGTCAAACGCCTACCCTCGCGCCGTACGGGATCATTGCCCGCCATGGCGAGCCTGCAGATATGAAGAACTTCTTCATCCTGCACGAAGGCTTGATTTCAATGTCAGACGGTGAACTCGCCGAAGTCGATTATGATGACGTGGCAGACTACGAATTCAACCCGCGTGAAGGTGCGCCAGCGGAGGTCGTGCAAGTCAACGAAAACGGCTGGACTGGTTTTACAGACCACTATTGGATGACGACGCTCATCCCAAATCCCGGTACGCCGTTCAAATCTGTCAACAAATACGACCCTACGCGCAATATTTACCAAACCGAAGCGGTGCAACCGACGTTAACTGTCCAGCCTGGTGAGAAAGCAACGGCACAAACGCGACTCTTCGCAGGTGCGAAGGAATGGGAGGCCATTCGATCTTATCAGAACGAAGGCGGCGTCGAGCGTTTTCTCGACTCAATTGATTGGGGTTGGTTTTTCTTTCTGACCAAACCGATCTTCGCCGTCCTGCATTGGTTGAACGTCACCCTCGCAGGCATGGGGCTCGCCGGGTCCATGGGATGGGCCATCATCGGTCTAACCCTTTTGATCAAAGCACTTCTTCTACCGCTGGCTTATAAATCCTATGTCTCGATGGCGAAGATGAAGGAACTCCAACCGCAGATGGAGAAGATCAAGGAAACCGCGGGCGACGATCGCCAGAAGCTCCAACAAGAGATGATGGCGCTCTACAAGAAGGAGAAGGTGAACCCTGCCTCCGGCTGCTTGCCCATCCTCCTGCAAATCCCGATCTTCTTTTCGCTCTACAAGGTGATTTTCGTCACGCTGGAACTGCGCCACGCGCCTTGGGTCGGCTGGATCAAAGACCTCTCGGCGCCCGACCCCTCGTCGCTCTATAACCTCTGGGGCATCTTCCCTTGGGACGCACCCGAACCCGGCTCGATCATGGCGCTGATCTTCATTGGTATCCTGCCGCTTCTGCTGGGTATCTCCATGTGGCTACAGCAAAAGCTCAACCCGGCACCCACTGACCCCACACAACAAATGATCTTTGCTTGGATGCCTTGGGTCTTCATGTTCATGCTGGGCAGCTTTGCCAGCGGGTTGGTCATTTACTGGATCGCGAACAACACGATCACCTTTTCGCAGCAGTACCTGATCATGCGAAGCCAAGGGTATAAACCAGACGTTCTGGGTAACATCAAATCCAGCTTCAAGCGCAAAACGCAGACGGAAGAAAAATGACCGGACAGATCACCAAGATCATCCGGCACCCCATCAAGAGCCACGGTCGAGAGGCCGTGGCTCGTGTCTCTTTGACGGCAGGCCAAACCATGCCGTGGGATCGCACATGGGCTGTCGCACATGAGCTTTCCGATGCCGATGGCTCCGAATGGGTCCCCTGTCAGCACTTTTCTCGCGGCTCCAAGGCGCCCAGCCTTGCGGCGATCACCGCCAAACTGGATGAAGACAGCGCCAAGGTCACCCTTCACCACCCCACACAAGGCAGCCTGACGTTTCACCCCGATACCGAGGGCGACAAGCTGCTTGATTGGGCGCGCGGCCTGATCCCTTCCAACCGCGCCCAATCCACCAAACTTGTCCGCGGCGCAAAACGTGGCTTCACCGATAGCGATTTCGCCTCGGTGACCCTGTGCAACATGGCCTCGCACCGCGCCGTTGAGGCCCGCATTGGGCGCGACCTGTCCATCCATCGCTGGCGCGGCAATATCTGGTTCGATGGACTGCCCGCATGGGAGGAATTCAATTGGATGGACCGCGAGGTGCAAATCGGCAGCGCCATCCTCATCCCACGCGAACGCACCGACCGTTGCCTTGCAACCCACAACAACCCCGACACCGGCGACCGTGACACGGACATCCTTAGCGCGCTAGACAGTTTCGGACATCAGGATTTCAGCGTCCGCGCCGAAGTCGTGAAATCCGGTGACATCGCCTTGGGCGACGAAATAGGGTGCCTATGATGCAGCTTCCCTTCCCCGTCGCAGAAACCCCGGATGAGGCCACACTTGAAAAAGGCCGCAAGCTTTTCGCCGGCCCCATCGACTTTCTCAAAGGGGTGGTCGCCATGTCCGGCCTGCCCCCCGCCGACCGGCTTGAGGTCTGTTTCGCCGGGCGCTCGAATGTGGGTAAATCCAGCCTGATCAACGCGCTTACAGGTCGGAAGGCACTGGCCCGCGCCTCCAACACGCCCGGCCGCACACAGGAAATCAACTACTTCACCATGGGCGAAGAACGCTACCTTGTTGACTTGCCCGGCTATGGTTACGCCAACGCACCGCTGGCCAAGGTCGAACAATGGCAGCGCCTGCTGAAACAGTACCTCTCAGGGCGTCAAACCCTACGCCGGGCCTTCGTCCTGATCGACGCGCGCCACGGGATCAAACCTGTCGACGAAGAGATCATGAGCCTGTTGGACAGCGCCGCCGTAACCTTCCAATGCGTTTTGACCAAAACCGATAAGGTGAAAGCCAAGGATCGCGACAACGTGCTGAAACAGGTGCGCGGGAAACTCTCGGCCCACCCTGCCGCCTTCCCCGAAATCCTTCTCACCTCCTCGGAAAAGGGCGATGGCATCGCCACTTTGCGGGCGATCATCGCGAATCTGGACTGACGCAACCGAAATCTTTCAAAGATTTCGGACCGATTTCTTTTCAAGAATTCGGCACCACGCCAAAAAACGCGACCCTCTCAGGCCGCGTTTTCATGTCTCGTTTGGCTGGGCTCAGTGGCCCAAAATCTGGCTCAAGAACAGCTTGGTCCGCTCAGATTTCGGGTTGTTGAAGAACTCTTCGGGTTCATTCTGTTCAACAATTTGACCTTGGTCCATAAAGATTACACGGTTGGCAACCTTGCGGGCGAAGCCCATCTCGTGCGTCACGCAGAGCATGGTCATACCTTCTTCGGCAAGCTGGATCATCGTGTCCAGGACTTCCGAGATCATCTCGGGATCCAAGGCCGACGTGGGTTCGTCGAACAACATGATCCGTGGCTTCATGCACAGCGACCGCGCAATCGCCACACGCTGCTGCTGACCGCCCGAGAGCTGACCGGGATACTTATCGGCCTGCTCAGGGATCTTGACCTTCTCAAGGAAGTGCATGGCGATCTCCTCGGCCTCGCGCTTAGGCGTCTTGCGTACCCAGATCGGCGCAAGAGTGCAGTTTTCCAGGATCGTCAGGTGCGGGAACAGGTTGAAGTGCTGGAACACCATTCCGACCTCAGACCGAATCTTGTCGATGTTCTTTACATCCGACGACAATACCGTGCCATCCACGGTGATTTTGCCCTTCTGATGCTCCTCAAGCGCGTTGATGCAACGGATCAACGTGGACTTGCCCGACCCCGAAGGCCCCGCAATAACGATCCGTTCACCACGATTGACCGTCAGGTCAATATCCCGCAGCACGTGGAACGCCCCATACCACTTGTTCATGTTTTCGATAGAGATCGCGACTTCGTCGCTGACTTGCATTTGAGCGGCTTCAGACATGGTGCCCTGCCCTCCTTAACGATGATCGGTTTGCAGCTGACGTTCCAGCCACTGCGAATATTGCGAAATGCCGTAGCACACGACGAAGAACAGAAGCGCGGCAAAGCCCAGAAGCTCCCAATACACGCCGTTCCACTCGGTCGAGGCAAGGATCGGTCCACGGATCATGCCCACAAGGTCGAACATCGAAATGACCGACACCAGCGTGGTATCCTTGAACAGCCCCACCGCCACGTTCACGATCCCCGGGATCGAGATTTTGAGCGCTTGCGGCAGGATGATCAGGCGCATCGCCTGCGGATAATCCAGCCCCAAACTATCGGCGGCCTCATACTGACCCTTCGGCAAAGCGGCAAGGCCGCCCCGGATCACCTCGGCGATATAGGCCGAGGCGAACATCGTGATCATGATGATCACCCGCAGGATCAGGTCAAAGGTCGTGCCCGGCGGCAAGAAGTAGGCCAGAACCACGTTCGCCACGAACAAAAGCGTGATCAGGGGAACACCGCGAATGAACTCGATGAAGAGCACGCAGATCCACTTGATGATTGGCATGTCCGATTGCCGCCCAAGCGCCAGCGCGATCCCGAAGGGAATCGACAGCGATACGCAAACCGTCCCAAGGATCATGTTGAGCATGAAGCCCCCCATGTCCCGGCTGGGCACGGCAGCCAGAAGCGTATTATCGCTTACCGTGGCCTCAACGATCATGCCACCGATCCACCATGTGATCAGTGCCGCGATGATTGCCCCAAAGAACCCCGCAGCGAAAGATTGCTTCACCAATCGGTTCCAGACAATGTAACCCGTGACGAACCCCAACAGTGCAAACACCGGCGACAGGATCGAGCCGCCCCAAATCAGCCAATAGGCCAAGAAGGGATACAGGCCCGAGAATATCAACAGCTTTCGCGGGACGTGATTGGGGAACATGATGGGGGCCGCCGCCGCAAACAGCAGGACAAAGGCCAATGTCGGGCGCCAATATTCCTCGGACGGGTATTTGAACCCGAACAAGAGTTGGTTCCAACGCTCGGTCAAGACAGCGAAACACCCGCCAACATCCCCTTGCAGGATTTCACGGCAGGCACGAAGGGACGGTGCATCCCAGATGCCATTCAAGAACCATGGCAAAAAGCCCGCCAGCAGATAGTAGACTGCGGCAAGCGCCGCCAGCGTCAGAATGCTGTTGGAAACGCCCGAGAACAAGTTTTCACGCATCCACTTGACGATGCCGGTTTCCATCGCCGGCGGCGGCGCTTCGGGCAGCATCGTGTCCCGGACAAAGGCGATGGAATGCTGGTGTGTATCCGACATCTCAACGCTCCTTCAGCTTGACGCTATTATTGTAAACATTCATCACACCCGAAATCGCCAAACTGATCGCCAGATAGAATAGCATCAGCAACAAGACCGTTTCGATCGCTCGGCCCGTCTGGTTCAGGGTGATGCCGCCAAGGGTACCCGTAATATCCATGTAACCCACGGCAATGGCGAGTGACGAGTTCTTGGTGAGGTTTAGATACTGCGAGATGACCGGCGGGATGATCACCCGCAGAGCCTGAGGCAGGATCACGAGGTTCATGATTCGCCCCGGGCGCAGCCCCAANGAGGCCGCNGCTTCGGTTTGGCCCTTGCTGACGGCCAAGATACCGGCACGGACGTTTTCCGCGATAAAGGCCCCAGTGTAGATGGCAAGCGCGAACCACAACGCGATCAATGACCCCCTAATTTGAATCCCACCCTGAAAGTTAAAGCCCTTCAGCGCCGGGTAGTCCAAGGCAATCGGTCGACCGAGGATGAAGAAGATCAAGAGCGTCGGCACGATCAAGATGACCAACGAGGGCCACCCCATCGGTAAAAGCTTCCCCGTGTCGTACAGCAACTTCGTCGCATAACGGCGATAAGCGAACATGCCGATGACCGAGGCAATGAAAACCCCCACCACAATGCCAGATCCCTCAAGCCACACAGGCTTGGGGACATACACACCTCGATTGGTGAAGGCGACAGCATCCAGAAACATGGTACGCGCCGGGTCATCACCTCGAAACGCGCTCGGCGCGGGCAGAACTGCTGTCATCACGGTGAAAATGATGATGATCCAGATCAGGACCGGCACGTTTCTAAATGCCTCGACGTAGCCAGCCATCAGCTTCCGAACAAGCCAGTTTTTCGACAGCCTCAAGACGCCGACAACCACACCAAGAACCGTCGCTGTAATACAGCCCAGAAAGGCCACCAGAAGAGTGTTCAGAATACCGGCGACCGACGCCCGCCAATGCGACGACCGGCTGTCGTATTCGATAAGTGTCTGGTTAATGTCGTATCCCGAAGGCTCACCCAGAAACTCGTAGGAAATGTTCAACCCGGCGTCTCGCAGGTTTTGCATGAGGTTTGACCCAAGATAGGCAAACAATGCAATGACCGCCAATAACGCGATGAATTGGAATGTATATGATCGGTACCGCGTATCGTTGATCAGCATAGATAGCCGAAACGACTCGCGCGGTGGGTCGCTGAGTGTTGTCATGGATGACTTCCCTGATCGTCCCCGGGCTCATTTGCGGCGGGTTTATCCACGCTCGTCCGGCCCAGATTATTGATTGTCCTGGTCATACAGGAAAGGGGGCGCGGTGTATCCGCGCCCCCAAAAGGTTCGATTAACGGAACGGCGGGCTGTAGAGCAAGCCACCATCGGTCCACTGCGCGTTCAGACCACGCGACAGGCCGATGGGCGTATTCTCACCGATGTTCTTTTCGAACAATTCGCCATAGTTACCGCCAACCGAGATCGCACGGACAGCCCAATCAGCGTCAAGACCGAGCATCTCGCCAAGGTTGCCCTCGGTGCCCAGCAGACGGTTGACTTCAGGCTTGTCGCCGGGGGCCGAGGCCATGTCGGCGATATTCGCACTGGTCACGCCATATTCTTCGGCAGCGATCAGCGCGTTCAGCGTCCAGCGCACCACATCGCCCCATTCGTTGTCGCCGTGGCGCACAAGCGGGCCCAGCGGCTCTTTCGAGATGGTCTCGGGCAAGATCACGTGATCGCCGGGGTTTTCAAAGGCAGCACGCGTTGCCGCCAGACCCGAGCGGTCGGTGGTGTAAACGTCGCAAGCGCCTGCAAGGTACTGTTGCTGACCTTCGGCGTTGGTTTCGATCGGAACCGGCTCATAGTCCATGTTGTTCGCACGGAAATAGTCGGCAAGGTTCAGCTCGGTGGTGGTGCCGGTCTGGATACAGATCGTTGCCCCACTCAGTTCCTTGGCCGAGCTTACGCCCAGCGCCTTGGGAACGATGAAGCCCTGACCGTCATAGTAGTTGATGCCGGTGAATTCGAACTTCAGGTCAACGTCACGGCTGAAGGTCCAGGTGGTATTCCGGGCCAGCATGTCGATTTCACCAGATGCAAGCGCGGTGAAACGCGTCTTGCCGGTGGTCGGAACGAACTCAACGGCGGAACCGTCGCCAAGAACGGCGGCGGCAACAGCGCGACAAACGCCTACGTCGAAGCCTTCCCATTCGCCGTTGGCGTCAGGTGCAGCAAAGCCAACGAGACCTGTGGTCACACCACAGTTCAACGTGCCACGCGCCTTCACGTCATCCAGCGTGCCCGCCGCAGCAGCACCAGCAGCAATGCCGGCGACAGTCAGCGCGCCAAGAAATACGGATTTTTTCATTTTTACCTCTTCCTGATTGTCCACTCTTTTTGAGCGGTTCATACGGCTCAACCGAGCCGGGGCGATACTGTAAAAAGGGAATTTCCCCTTTCAGTGCCCGTAAGTGTGAGTGGATTCATTCAAGAACGTCAAGCCCAAGATCACAAAAAGCGATGGTCTCGACTGCTGCATGACCTTGCGTAAGGCGCTTTTAAAAGCGGTTCGCCTGGCTCTGCGCAAGATTCAGAAAGCGCTTGGCGTGCAGAAAATCACTTTCTTTCCTTTTGGCCACGGCAACAGCTTCCTCGTCAGGCCCCCAAAGCTCTTCTTGCCACGCCTCGTCAACGCGCGAGAGATGCCAAAGCTCTTTCGCCTCCCGCATATCGTGTACGGCGGCCAACCCGATGATGTATGATCCGGAGAGGGAAACGAGGTCATGAAAAGCCGTGAGCGAAAAGGAATCCATGCTATGCGCTTGGCGTGAAAGAACTTCCAGCGCCTTGGGCGACTGAGGCTGATGAATCACCCCTGAGACAGGATGAAGCCTCGCACCAAACGCTTTATCCGCCCAATCCAACAGCGGGTTCCAAGCATCGGCCTGCCGCTGAACAAGGGCTTCCGGACTGTCAGCACGATAGCACAAGAGATCCGCATCCGCGTAATCCGCGATCATTTGCGCAACCTCGGCATGCTGGACCGAAACCTTATCAATCGCTGCGTTCGCAGACCGCGTAACCGGCATCCGGGCTGGGTCTATTTCACCGTCCTGCGCATCCCACTCTTCGGCAATCGCCTGCGCCATCGAGCGCGTGGGAATGACCAACGGATTCTTGGCTGGCGTTTTCACGGTCCTGCCATCCAGCTCAACCGTGAAGCCCTGATCTTTTTCCACAACCGACGCCTCTTTCCAGAAACGCTTGGCCTTCCATTCGCTCATGACACCGTCTCCCACAATCTGTTCAGTGCGCCGTGCAAGTCTTGGAACCCTTCAAGGACAGTCACCGCACCCTCCAAGGCGGACACCTCGTGGTATCCCCAACTGACCCCGATGCCCGTGATACCCGCTGCCTGCGCCATCTGCATGTCAAAGCTGGTGTCACCAACCATGACCGCATCCTTGGGTTCGACCCCTGTTTCAGACATCGCCGCCATGAGCATTGAGGGATGAGGTTTGGAGGGATGGTGATCACTGACTTGCTGGGTGATGAAGAAACGGTGCAAATCATGCGCTTCAAGCAGTTTGTCCAACCCGCGCCGTGATTTCCCGGTGGCCACACCAAGAAGCACGTCAGGCATTGCATGCAAGGCCTCCAGTGCGTCCACCGCCCCGGCATAAAGCGGCGACGAATGGGCGGCACCGTTCTTGTGCCTCAGGTCGACATAGGCTTCCTTGTAAAAATCCACCATCTGGTCGTGTTGGCCACGCTCCAATTCGGGTGCCAAGCGGGCGACAGCTACATCAAGCGAAAGCCCGACAATACCCAGAACCTGACTCCGTTCAGGCATACCCATGCCGACCCGATCAAAGGCATATCCCATCGCGGCAAGGATGTCCGCTTGACTGTCGACAAGCGTCCCATCCACGTCGAAGACCACCAACCGCAACGCGGATGTCATGACATTTCCTCGAACGGATCATCAGGGACGTCGGTGGCTTGCCACTGAAACGTTTCCCAAGTGCGCTGCATATGCTCGGGCATCGGCGCCGTTAGGTGAAGCGTGGCCTTGGTGACAGGATGCTCCAGTGTCAGCGACCGCGCGTGCAAATGCAGTTTGCGGCTGAACTCACCACCAA
>PR_CR_10_Liq_1_inCRDRAFT_1000473_pt1 | contig 25242 bp, 24 predicted proteins | sample PRCRCaboRojoPR_3_FD_10241 | JGI IMG/M metagenome (IMG submission 10241)
TGTCAGTACCTCCAATTCTCCACTTTAAGTCAGAGGGGTTCTGGTCGTACCTGTACCAGCAGTTTTCAATGTGGTAAGAGTACCTTTGAGAACCATCTCTGTAGCCCTTAAAGTAGCAGTGGTCTTGTTGACCACTACTAGATGGGAAGGGCCTCCATTCAAACTCTATGTAAATCTCGATTTTGTGCCAGTCAGTGTTGCTGTTTATTCCATAGCTAAAGTCAACTCTAGAAGTTGATCCAGAATTCACAAAGGTGTCTAAGTAGTAATTAGAAAACCTCCACTTATTGGCGAGGTATGAAACTTCGTATTCAGTGCCGGAACTAGACTTGAGTGTGAATAATTTTCCCTGGTCTAGTGGACGCGCCCAAAAGGTAAGGATGTGCTGAAAAGAGGGAATGTAAACCTCATTGGTTTTGAGAGAAGACTGTTCGTGGAAGTAAAACCCCCTTTCTGAGGCTGGAACAGGTGAAACTTTTGTGTAGTGGCCAAAAGCTTGATTATTTGGGGTATAAAAACTACCTATTGTGCTAGAACTTTGGTCTAATACCGAATCAAAATGCAAGTCAAAAATTTCCCTTGCTCCTGTTAAGTTTTCGACACACTCAGTGCTTCCCCAGTTGTCTGAAGAGAGAGGAGTGTTCTGGAAGGAATATCCCGAGGGACAATTCTTGATGCATTTGTAGTAGATCCAATTGTACCCACTACTTGAGTCACACCTGCAACAACGAACGTCACATATAGAATTGCAATAGGTGCTACTCCAAACAACTAGGAAGTAGTTGATGAACATTCCAAAAGTCAGTAACACCATTACAATCCTTTCTAGTTGGTGAACAAATTCCAGTATTTAAGCTAATCAATATGGAAGATTCCTGAACAAAATTAGATCTGGTTACTCTAAGTTTAGGTTAAATAAGATTTAGGTGAGGCCAAACAAGTTTCCTGGAGTTACTTTGGGGGCTTTGTTTTTCCTCTTTTTGAACTTAAACAACTTAGCTTGGTTTGAGTAAGTTGCATAAGCAGGATTCTTCTTAACGATCCTTTCGCCTACTAAGCTTTTCAGGTTGAGCAAGTTGGAGGTAGGCTTTCTGGTGTAACTGCTTTCGTCTTCTGCGTCAACCTTAGGCGCAAAGAGTCCCAGAAGGCCTTTATTTAGGTTCTTTTTGCCTACTTGACTAAGGTCTTCTCTATCGTTGGAGTAGTTCTGAATGCTTTGGGAAATCAAGTTTTTGATCCCTTGAGTGCCGAAGAAACCCTTTAAGTATTCAATGTTTTCATTGTCTCCAGCGTTTTTCCTTTCAAGCAAGTCAATGTACCACCGCCAGCCCTGGTTGTTAGTGACTGGGTTTTCTCTGTCGTAGTCTTCCATGAAGTAAACAGCTGCATCTTCGTACTTTTCGTCTTGGTACATCCTTTCGAACTTGTCAACGTCGATTTTCTTGCAGTACCCAAAAAGCAACTCAATAGGGATAAAGATGTAGCCTATGACTATCATTAGCCATACAAAAGCCAAGGTAGAATCTCCTGGGTTCAGCAGTTCCATGTAGATGTAGTTCATGATTGAGTAAACCAGCACTGCCCAAGGAATGGTTTTGGTCATGTAGTTTGCTAAGTCGCCACTGAGTCGGTTAGGCCTGGCGTGTCTTCTTAACAAAAGGTACTTGTCTACCCAGTACTCAACGAACAAGGCAATTCCTGAAATAAAGAAACTTACAGGAAGGATGGGGGCGTAAAAAAAGGTCATCAGCATTGTTTTGGTGACGTTTGCGTACCTTTTGGCCATGTTCACAGGTGGTCCTTCGAAAAGGTCATTGGCAGACCCTTGGCTTATGAAGCCTTTTTTTTGGGCTCTCCTCATTTTATATCTCCTTATGCAGTACATCGGACTTAAGTAGTAGTGCAGAGGAGGAATGACGGCGTTGGTGATGAACAAAGTAGTCATGGCCGATGCAAGTCCTCCAGTGATGAACCACTGGTCTTCCCAGTCACTGTTGACAACCATAACAATGAGGGCAGTGTTGACGAACTGAGCAAGGGTGAGTTTGAAGGCAACTGAAGTGCTGAAGTCAGTGATGGTGTGGTGCCTTTCAAAGGAAGAAAAGTACCTAATGAGGAGTCCCAGCAAGAAGTTGAAGAAAATAGTAAACACTGCTGGCCATATAGAGTTCAGTCTCAAAACCCAGTTGTCTAAAGTAGTCTTTTCTACCTTTCCATCAATGCTTTCATTGATTAACTTTTGCAAAGCAGTGCGGCCGTAAATGATTCCAAAGGACACTCCCAAAGCAACTAAAGTAATGCAGTAAGTAGTTGAGATGTACTTTGCTCTTTTTTTAGCCCGCACTCCTAGGTTCTCCCAGTAGATGTCAGTAGGTTCAGGGGCAATCTGGGCAGTGATAGACCTGCCTTTGAAAAAGTAAGACTGTTTTATTTTCCCACAACCAAAGTAGTTGAAAAGGATTTGCCAGAAGTGAGTAATAAAATCTTTGCCAAAACGGTCTTCAACAGCTCGGGCGTCAGCTTGGGTTTCGAAGGTGACAAAGGCTTGCTTAACTAGTAGGTCCCTGCCAACACCAGCTTCAGTTTCTTGGTCGAACTTTTTAATCTTTTCGTTGACCTCCACAAGTTCTTTTTGGAGTTCTTCCTTGGATTCCATGTCTTTTTTGCAGCAACAACAAAACCTAATCTGGGGCAACTCTCCTTGGCTTTCTAGTTGTTCGTCAATGAACTTGATTTTTTGTTTGATGCTTTCTGCTCTTCTATTGACTGCTACGTACTCAGAAATGTCGTAAGGAAAGTTCACTTTCATCACTTTCGCGGGTTTTCCGTCGCTTCTTCCGTTTTCTTGGAAAAAGTTCCTGACTTCTTCTTCTGTGACTTGTTTCGGCAGTCCTTTCACAATCACGGTGTAGTCTGAAGGCGTAGTGATTGAGATGTCGATTTCTTCTTCTTTCTTGACGAGTTTTCTCCTAAGCAAGTGGTACGAAATCAGCACAAGCATCATAAACACTACGTTGAGTGCAGAGTGCCAAAAAGGCATGATCTCTTCAACCTTCCCTTGTCCTCCAACTGAAGAGTCAATGTAGAACTTAGTTGCTCCGTCTGATTCTAGGTCCCAGTCATGGGCATTTGATTTTTCCAAGTTGTCAATCCAGCATGGCAACCCCACTACTAGTAAGCCAACTACCATCAAACTTATCAAATACTTTATGTAGAGGTAGTACATGTGGAAACCCGGACCTAACTCATTAAGCTCTGACAAATTTGCACAAATGGGAAATTTGGGTGCATTCACTGGGTAGTAGCAGCACTCGCACACTTCTGCTTCTCCTGTAATATCAAAGCCTTCTAGTTTTTTAACAAGTTTGGCTTCTCTGTGGATTCTGGCTAAGCGGAAGTCTGCCTTTTTATAAGGGTCAAACCCAACGCGGTGTTTAGTTCTGAATTCTTGAAAGGCTTCATCCACTTTGTCTTGGTCGATTTCAAAGGCAGTTTGGTCAGTTTTGTAAGTGTCTTTGTTTGAGTTGGTTCTGGTTTCCACTACTCCATCCAGGTTCTCAATATCCATGCTCAAATCAAAGCTTTTTCGAGAGTTGTGATCCATTTCAGTTTTAATTTTATTATTTCCATCGAAATTCTGAAATAATAGTTGATACCTATTTTTAGTTAACTAGCTTTTAGCACTTCCAATATTTTAGGGTAAGACTNAGTGCCTTTGNACTTCTCTGAAATCCAAATCCAGCTAAATTTTAGAACTTCTTTTAGGTATAAATGGCTAAGAAGCTTAATCGTCTAGATTATGCTTTATAAGAGACTCTGCCTTGTCCATGAAGGAAGCAAGCCAAAAGTCTTTTTGGGTGATTCCTCCGGCGTCGTGGGTACTCAGAGTTACATCAACTCTGTTGTAGACGTTGAACCACTCAGGGTGGTGGTTGCGCTCCTCAGCAACTTTAGCCACGAGACTCATGAACTCCCAAGCTTGGTTGAAGTCAGCAAAGTTAAAAGTTTTGGTTATGGCGGGTCGGTCCTGTTTCAACTCCCAAGTAGGGACTGTTTTGCTGAGTTCTTTGAGTTTGTCTTGGGAGAGTGCTGTTGCGAACCTTCTGAGCATAATAATGTCAGAGTTTCTGAAAGAACTTGACAAACTAAAAAATAAAGGAGTAGACCTAGACACCCTTACAATGGGAGAAGTATTTCCTTACTGGGAAGAGTCTGACGAAAGACTTCAAAGCGTCAGTCAAGAGTACCAGGGAATGACTCCCTTCGACTTAGTTGAAATTTTCGGAAAAACACCGTCTCCAGGTCTCCAGAAACTACTAGAAGTCTCTGTGGAGTTTCTGAACTTTTGGAAGGAGTACGAAACTCTGCGCAGTGAAATAGACATTTCTGACCCTGTAGAACTACTTAAGTTCGACGTGGAGTTCCGCAGGTACGTTTACAGAAAAAACCAACAAAACTCCAGTCCAGAAACTAACTCCCAAACTTATAGCAACTCAAACACCTTTTCAAGAGCTGAAGAAGTGTTTTTGGATAAAAACATCTTTGAACCTGACAGTTTAGAAAGCGAAGAAGAACCTCAGGAGTCCCAGGAACCCCAAAGATCCCTAGGAACCTTTGAAGAGTTCACTTTTCCAGAAGACAACTTCAGCTTGGTGGAGTTCCTGGGAAAAGGAGCAGAGGCCAAGGTGTACTTAGCAAAGGATGATATCACTGGGGACTTAGTTGCTTTAAAGCAGTATGAAGTTTTCCAACAAAGTGCAGAACAAACTTTAGAAAAACTGGGCCAACAAGTTAAGTTACTAACACAACTTTGCCACCCTAACGTAGTTAAGTGTTTAGGAATGCACATTCCTAGGCCGAGCACCTCTAACATGGCTGTTTTCAACTTAGTTTTTGAGTACTTAGAACAAGGGTCACTTGCAGATTTGCTGCAGAAGAAGAGTTCACTTAGTCTCTCTGAAGTTAAGGAAATTGCTGCTGACGTTTTAGAGGGTCTTAATTACCTGCACTCTGTAAACATTATCCACAGAGACTTAAAACCCAGCAACATTATGATAGGTGACTTGTGTAAAATAACAGACCTAGGAATCTGCAAACAAGTTTTGGAACTCCAAACGGAACCTAGGAGTTGTGTAGGCACTCTTTGGTACATGGCTCCTGAAGTTATAGACCAGGAACCCTACTCCTTTGCTGCTGACATTTGGAGTGTTGGGTCTTTGCTTTTCGAACTCTACACAGGCCAAAAGCCTTTTGGAGGAGAAAGCTTCAAAAGTTTAATTCACCACATTGCTAACTACAGCACTCCTTTAGATGTGTACAACAAAGAAGTTCCCCAGGACTTTGCGAACTTTCTGCAGAAGTGCTGGAGACGCCCTCACAGTTTAAGACCCTCTGCCAAAGAACTTTTGCAACATAGTTTTTTAATTAAACGTTGACTCTATAACAGTGAGTAGTTGTGTAACTGACTGGGAGTGTAAACAAAACTCCAGTAATGAACTGAAGTCTACAAGTATGTTGGAGTGGAAGTAGTTTGCAACAACTTGGCACACCTCAGAAGTGTCTACCTCCCCAGAGTGGCCTAGAACTTTGGAAACTGAACTCAAAGCAGTGTAGCAAAGCAACTGCAGGTCTGTCCGTGAAATGGTTTCTTGTGAGTTGAAGTCGAAAAGGTTAAATAGAACTGCATACGTATTACACTGGACTTTGTCGTCAGGAGAGATTCCACTAAACATAACTAAGCCTGCCAGGATTTCTGTGACTTGAACCACTCCACCTGCTTCTGTGTCGAACAAGTCAAACACTGCTTCATCAGGAATTATCTGGGTGAATTCTTGTTTTGTAATTCCAAAATCTGAACTTAAGTTGCAGAACTGATTTTTGAAGTTCCTAAGTACTGACACAGATACTAAGTAGGTCTTACACTTTAAAAAGTTGTCACTCAGCAAAGGCTTTTTACCTTCTAGTTGACTGAGGGTGTTTCCCATAAAAATGCAAATTTGTGTAGCAAAACCAAACGGAGACCTGGTGTACTTAGAAGTAGAAGACGAAGCAGTGGTGGAAGACGTGAAAGTGCTAGTTGAAATTGAAACTAGCATTCCTATGTCAGAACAAAACTTACTTTTCAGAGGCCAACTGCTGTCTGACAACACCAAAGTGCTAGAAGCCGAAATTGAAAGCGGGGATATTTTAGAACTAAAAGCCGTTCCATTCCACATAAAACAAGAAGCACAGAACCTAATGCAGCAGTTCCTGTACAACCCTCAGTCTTTCGGTTCAGTAAGTACTTACAATCCTCAACTTGCAGAAGCCATCAGGTCAGGACAAACAGACAAAGTTGAGGAGTTCCTTATGATTGTTGAAAGAAAGAACCAAGAAAAACAGCAAAAAATGCAGAGACTTGCTCAGTACCAAATAGACCCCCTGGACCCTAACGCCCAACTTGAAATCGAAAAATCCATCCAGCAAAAGGCAATTGAAGAAAACTTCATGTACGCCCAAGAGTTCACTCCTGAAGTTTTCGGAAGTGTAGAGATGCTTTACATTGACTGCACTGTCAACAAAATCCCTCTGCAGGCGTTTGTAGACTCAGGAGCCCAAAGCACAATAATGTCCAAACATTGTGCAGAAAGACTAGGAATCATGAGACTAGTGGACACTCGGTTCCAAGGCCAAGCTGTAGGTGTGGGGGTGGGGAAGATCATTGGGAGAGTGCATGCGTTCAACATCGAAATAGGAGGCAGGTTCTTCAACTGCAGCTTCCAAGTGCTCGAGGCTTCTGACATAGAGTTGCTTTTCGGACTGGACATGCTTAAAAGACACCAGTGCTGCATAGACCTGCACCGGAACAAATTAAGTTTGAGTGCAGGAGAAATAGAAGTAGAGTTTATTCCTGAAGCTAGAGTCAGCAAGAGACGAAATAAGTGTTAATAACTCATCATTAATATAATCTTGATGGAAGTAGAAGATAACGTTGAAGAAACCCAAGAGCAAATCGACTTTCCAGGGACTTCCAACGAGTACGAAATTGTAGAGCAGTCGCCTAGAGGCCGGTTTTCACGAGTAAAGTCCACTTAGTTCAACGAAGAACTTGGCTCAGGAGCCTACAAGTATGTATATAAAGCAATAGACAACGATACAGGTTGCGAAGTTGCTTGGAATGTTGTGAAGACCAGCGGAATGAGCAAGGCAGAAAAAGAAAGAGTCCGTGACGAAATAATGATGATTCAAAAACTAAAGCACCCGAACATCATACACTTCATAAAGGCTTGGCACAACAAAGACAGAGAAGAAGTTATCTTCATCACTGAGATCATGACAGGTGGCTCACTTAAGCAGTACCTCAAAAAGATCAGAAGCCCTCACTTAAGAGTCATCAAGCAATGGTGCAAAGGAATCCTGAGCGGGCTTCAGTACCTCCACTCCCACAAACCTTACCCCATCATCCACCGAGACCTTAAGTGCGACAACGTGTTCGTGAGCTCCAGCACAGGAGACGTGCGCATTGGGGACTTAGGCTTGTCTACTTTTATGAAGGCTTCGCACAACAAGACAGTTTTGGGCACTCCCCAGTACATGGCTCCTGAACTCTTTGAAGAAAGGTACGGACCTAGTGTAGACATTTACGCTTTCGGAATGTGCGTCCTGGAAATGGTCACTATGGCTACTCCTTACTCAGAGTGCAAAACTCCAGTAGAGATCTACAGAAAAGTAACTGCTGGAGTCAAGCCTAAAGCACTTGAAAGAGTGCTCGACTCTGAAGTTAAGAGCTTGATTGAACTTGCCCTTTCTCCTGTAGACCAAAGACCCCACGCTGACGAGTTGCTCAACCACTCCTTTATGCAGATTGACGACAACGACGAAAGGGTNCACCACAGAGTAAGAGTTTTGGAGGAAGAAGTTAAAGAGACCCAGCCTACCCACTCACACCAAGTAGACTTGATTTCACTTGAAAACCCCAACCCCAACCAACCACAAACCATTCCCCTGAGCATTCACTTAGCTAAGAAAAGCAAAACTACAGGTCGTTCAGAAACCCAGAAAATCGAGTTCGAGTACAGTTTGAAAAATGACACTCCAGACCAAATAGCCCAAGAACTTCTGAGTTCAATGGACCTTGACCTCAAATACTTGCCCCAACTTGTAAAGATCATCAGTGACAAAGTCCAGAAGTACAACCTTAAATAAATGGAAAGTTATCGGTACATTAAAATTTACGACGCGAACTCTTACTTTTTGTTGACAGCCAAAACTAAAGGAAGCACTAAGTACAAAACACTTAAAATACTCAAGCACTCGGACTCTCTGGAACTCCAAGAAGACTCCATCGGTCTCTCCAGAGAAGACCTGAACATATACTTAGAAAGTGTACTTCCCAAAGAAAGACTTAAACCCATAACTGAAGCAAAAGCTATTCTAGGAATGGTTAGGTTCCTGCAGGGTTACTACCTGCACTGCGTGACCCAGCAGTCCAAAGTAGGCACGATCAGGGCCCACTCTGTTTACAAAATTGAAAGTACGAAACTCGTGAAGCTTTTTCCCGACAAAACTTCCAAAGAAGAAGAAAGGTACAAAGAAATCTTTTACAACTTGGACTTGAGTCTGGGGTTTTACTTTTCCTACACTTACGACCTAACTTACACCCTGCAAGAAAACATTTCTTTCAGAGTGAAGGAAGAAGAAAAACACGAAGGAAAGTCTTTGAGACAAAGGTCCTGCACTCTGGACTCCCAACAACTCCACAGCCAACTCAACAACACCAAACACTACCCTTGGAAAACTATGTTTCTTTGGAACCACGAACAAATCCAGTTCCTCGGAGGAGTCCTCAGGGACAAAAACTGGCTAACTGCTGTCATCCACGGACACCTAGCTTACTCACGCATCAACATGGGGGGTTCTGTCTATGACTTAGTGCTTGTTTCAAGACGTTCGCGGTACTTCGCTGGAACTAGGTACCTCAAAAGGGGTCTTAACGAAGAAGGCAAAGTTGCTAACGACGTTGAAACTGAACAGTTGCTTGTAGAAAGGTCGCCCTACGGGAAAATGAGTGCTTACGTGCAACTTAGAGGAAGCATTCCTTTGTTTTGGTGCCAAGAACCAAACCCAGTGATTCCTCCGCCTGCAATCATACTCAACCAAAACGACTTTTTGCGTGAAGGAACCCGCAAGCACATTGCAGACCTTTACCACCGTTACGGAGTTCCTATATTCTTGCTGAGTCTTTTAAAGCAGAACCCCAGGCAAAAAGAGTACTCTATTGCCACGGAGTACCTAAACTGTGTAGAGTACCTGAACGAAACACTGCCTCCTAAGTACCAACTCAAGTACATTCCTTTTGACATCAAAAACGAAGGCAGGAGGTCCTACGAAAACTGTGTTGAAAAGCTCTACAAAATAGGAAACGAGTGCATTAGCGTGACTAACATATACGTAGGAGTCATTAAGTCCAACAACAAGTTCCACTGCGAGTTCCAACAAGGAGTTATTCGAACTAACTGCATTGACTGCATTGACAGAACCAACGCAGCCCAACTCTACATAGGCCACAAAGCTTTAGAAAGGCAAATGGCTGCTATGGGCATAGTGGACTCACTGGACGACTCCTGTGAAGTTTTGAATGTGCTAAGTAAACAGTTCGAAGAAATGGGAGACATGCTAGCTTTACAGTACTCAGGCTCAGAAGCCCACCGGACAATCAAACTTTCAAGAGGTGGAAAAAAGTCAAGTCAGTTCTTTACTTCTCTTAAAAGACACTGGGCGAACTTAACTACTGACAGCAAAAAGCAACAAGCAATTAACTTGTTTTTAGGAGTGTACAAGCCGTACATGAGCTCTGTTCCTCTTTGGGACATTGATGACGACACCCGCTTGCATAACAGAATAGACTCTTCGAAGTACCTAAACCCTGGGAGTTGGTGGAAGTTTGAGGTTTCTAAGTTCTTGGTCCGACTTGGACTCAAAAAGCAGGTAGTTGAAGCAGGCACTCCAGTGACTCCTAGAAAGTTCAACTTCCGCAGGTCTTCTTACAGTTGCTCAGATACCCAAGTTAAGTCTTTGTCCTTGCAGCCCAAAAAAAGAACCAAAGTGGCTCCTCTAATTAAGAAGTTACTCACAGAGCCAATATCTAGCAAGCCTTCTTACCTGCACGAGAAGCTTTCGAAGTCTTTTTCAAACACCTTATACATAGAACTCAAGGAAAAAAAAACCCCTTCTAAACCCCAAACTCCTCCAAAAGAACCCCCTCGCCAAACTCACCCTACTCTGAGGAAACTAGGTCCTTCTAGACAGGACGTTAAGATCTTCCAGACCTACATTTCACTGGACTTCCTGCGCAAAGAAGACGACTTTGCTCAAGTAAGGTGCAAAGACTTGGACCTTCTTCTGCAAGAAAACGACAAAGCCATCAACAACTACTTAAACAAGAAAAAAAGCACTGACTGGTTGCTGTCCAAAGTGCCTATGGAAAAGATTTTTAGATCACTGCTAGATAGGTAATAAGTTATCTTATAGGTGCTTGGCCTAAAGCGTCTTCGAAAGTTCTGTGGTCCTTAGGCATAGGTCTGGACTCCCAAACAGCAACAACTGCTTCCTTGCGGATTCCAGAGCTTTCTCCTTTGAGTCCTATGTAGGATATTTCTAAGTAGTCTTCTCCTGTGCTTTGTGGAAAGTGCATTATCAGTGAATTAGTGTTTGCGAACCTAGTGACTCTAGTGCCGTACTCGATTTCTCCGTAAGGGTTTTCGAGTAGGTCAAACACTTGCACAGGAGGCATGTTTTCAATAGTTCCGAAGTCTATGTTGTCTTGGTTCCGGAAGAGTCTTACTTGGGAAGGAGTAGTTCCACTTCCCCCGCCTATAATGTTGATGGACTTAAGTTTAACTGGACAAATAAAGGGAATGAACAGCAAAAGTTCAGGGTCTCCTTGGTTGCTTTTCAGAACCCTAGTTCTTTCTAGTTTTTCTTCTTTGATTTTAAAGGGGTTTTTGCAAGATCTGTGTTCGCTTTCGTTCAGACAGTAGACACGGTCTAGGTGTATTGAGGAAAGCAAGTCGTTTCCAAAGGGGTCTAAGTCTGAGTTCTCAGAATGGCAATTGCAGTGGCCGGGACCGTGTATATCCATGTTAAAAATTATGCTAACAAGACTCTTGCGCAGGAACTTCCACAAAGTTGCTGAAAAGGTCCACTTTTCCCAGGAAGAACAAACTGTTTTGGAGTTCTGGACAAAAATTGGCGCTTTTCAGAAAAGTTTGCAACTAAGTAAGGGAAGACCCCACTACACCTTTTACGATGGACCTCCTTTTGCAACCGGACTTCCCCATTACGGGCACATTGCTGCAGGAACCATAAAGGACGTTGTAACTCGCTACTGGCACCAGAACGGTTTTTACGTAGACCGCCGTTTTGGCTGGGATTGCCATGGCTTACCTGTGGAGTTTGAAATCGACAAAGCTGAAAACATCAGAACTAGGAAACAAGTGCTAGATCTTGGAATTGAACAGTACAACCGAAAGTGCAGAGGCATCGTAATGAGGTACTCAGAGGAGTGGGAAAAGGTAGTTACTCGACTTGGAAGGTGGATTGACTTTGAGAACGACTACAAAACTATGGACTTAGAGTTCATGGAAAGTGTTTGGTGGGTCTTTAAAGAAGTCTTTAAAAAAGACCTAGTCTACCGCAGCTCTAGAGTGATGCCTTACTCTTGTGGGTGCGGCACTGTGCTGAGTAACTTTGAAGCTAACTTAAACTACAAAGAAGTAAGAGACCCTAGTGTAGTAGTGAGTTTTGCTTTGGAAAAAGGCGAGGAGGTTCTGGCTTGGACTACTACTCCTTGGACTTTGCCTAGCAACTTGGCTTTGGCTGTTAACCCTGAGTTCACCTACGTTAAGTTCCAGCCTTTAAACTCAGACAAAGTTTACATTGTGTGTGAAGACCTTTTGGAAACTACTCTTAAACTGCTTAAAGTCAGCGAGCACACTGTTTTGGAGAAATTTAAAGGCCAACAACTAGAAGGTCTTAAGTATGAACCACTGTTTCCTTACTTTGAAAGTTTTGCAGAAAAGGGGTGTTTCCAGATTTACTGTGCAGACTTTGTAACTAAAGAAACCGGAACAGGAGTTGTGCACTGTGCTCCTTACGGAGAAGAAGACTTTAATTTGTTTGTTAAGCACAAGCTAGTCAGCACAGAGTCTCCACCTGACGCTTTGGACGAAAACGGAAAGTTCACAAGTTTAGTTCCTGAACTAGAAGGAGTGCTTTTTTCTGAGTCAAACAAGAAAATACAAAAACTGCTTAAAGAAAAAAACAGATTGCTGCACTCAGGAGTGCACGTTCACTCATACCCCTACTGCTGGAGGTCAGACACTCCCCTCATTTATAGGCCTGTGAGTTCTTGGTTCATCGAAGTGGAGTCCCTTAAGCAGGACCTACTGAAAAACAACACAAAGGCTACCTGGATTCCTAAGTTTGTCCAAGAAAAAAGATTCCACAACTGGCTAGAAGACGCCAAAGACTGGTGCTTTTCAAGAAACAGGTTCTGGGGGAACCCTATTCCTCTGTGGGTTTCAGAAGACTTCGAAGAAGTAGTTTGTGTGGGCAGTATAGAGGAACTGAAGGAACTAACTGGAGTTAAGGAAGTAAATGACCTCCACAGAGAAAGCATCGACCACCTTACTATTCCTAGCAAACTGGGAAAAGGCCACTTGAAGAGAGTAGAAGAAGTTTTTGACTGCTGGTTCGAAAGTGGGTCGATGCCCTATGCACAGTGCCACTACCCCTTTTCAGTGTCCCAAGAAGAGTTTCGGAAAAGGTTCCCTGCTGACTTCATTGCTGAGGGGCTGGACCAAACCAGGGGTTGGTTCTACACGTTGTTGGTGATAGGCACTGCTTTGTTTAACCAAAACCCTTTCAAGAACCTAGTGGTGAACGGGTTAGTTTTGGCAGCTGACGGAACTAAGATGTCCAAAAGCAAAGGCAACTACACTGACCCTATGAAAATAGTAGAGCAACTTGGGGCTGACTCAATTAGGCTTTACTTAGTTAACAGTCCTTTAGTGAAAGCAGAACCCCTTAAGTTCGTGGACCAGGATGTCAAAAACATAGTTAAAGAAGTGTTTCTTCCTTGGTACAACGCTTACAGGTTCTTTGTGCAGAACGCTCAAAGGTTTGAGTTAGTTCATAAGCAAACTTACTCCTTTGACCCTGATTCAGTGCCTAAAGCCCACAACTTCATGGACAAGTGGATAGTTGCAGCTTCTCAGAACCTGATAAAGAACGTGAGGCACGAAATGGACAACTACAGACTCTACACAGTGCTTCCGAGTCTTCTAGGGTTCCTTGACAACCTAACTAACTGGTACGTAAGACTCAACCGCTACAGACTCAAAGGAGAAACTAGTTTTTCAGACTGTAAAGCAGCTTTGGACGTGATGTTCAGCACATTGCTAGACTTCACAGTGCTTATGGCGCCTTTTACGCCTTTTTTGACAGAAAAACTCTACCAAAACTTAAAGTTAGGTTTGCCACTAGACTCCAGAGAAGAGTCAGTGCACTTCACAATGATTCCGCAGTTCAAAAGAGAACTTATAGACGAAGCCATTGAAACTTCTGTGAGCAGAATGCAAACTGTGATAGAAGTAGGCAGGAAGTTAAGGGACCAAAAAAGGTTGCCTTTGAAAACTCCCTTAGCTTGCTTGAAAGTCATCCACAGAGAAGACAAGTACCTAGACTCTCTGAAACCAGTGATTCCTTATATTCAAAAAGAACTTAACTGTTTGGAAGTTTTTTTGGAAAAAGAAAACAAAAACCTAGTTAAACTCAAAGCCCTCCCCAACAACCCTGTTTTGGGAGCCCGTCTTGGAAAGTCTTTTAACAAAGAACTCAGAGAGGCTATTAGTAACTTATCCAGTGAAGAAGTAAGCAATTTCGAAAGCAACCACAGAATAGTAGTTAAAGGAGTCGAACTGTCTAAAGACGAACTAGTTATCAAGCGGAGTTACGAACAGTTAGGCGAAAACTTAGAATCTGGCGGAGACAACGATGTAGTGGTGGTTCTAGACTGCACACAAAGTGAAGACTTGAAAAAGCTGGGGGCAGCCAGGGAACTCGTTAACAAAGTGCAAAGACTGCGCAAAACCAGTGGACTGAGTATCCAAGACAAAGTGCAACTGGTGTACGAGGAACCCACTCATTTTTACAAAAGTATTCTAGAAGACTACACAAACTTCCTTACTCAAAACCTAAAGATTCCGCTGAGCAGAGTTCCTTTTGAAGACTACAAGTATGTAGCTGCTGGAACTGTAGAACATAACTGCCAGGTGTTTAGCTTCTCACTGTACAAGCAAAGTTAATATAAATGGGAAACACTTACAGCCCCTACTCTTATCTGCTCCAAGGAAGAGTGGAATTTTCGATGTCTGTTCTTACGAAGTGGAGCAAGTCAGATATTCTAAAACTATACCAAAGGTATGTACGCCTTTTTTCGAGTGAAGGCTTTAAAATCTCAAAGTCTTCGTTCAACCACCTATGCAAGAACTCGCCAATCCGCGGGCTGGAAGACTTGATCTTTAAAATCTTTGCCAAAAGCAGCAAAATCAACATATACGAACTAATGGCAGGAGTGGTGGTTTACTCCAGCGAAGACTGGCAAATGAAACTCAAACTGTTTTTTTACGTTTTCGACTTCGATGGAAACAAAAACATCTCGAAGGACGAGTTAGCAATAGCTATTGACTGCTTACTGAGGGCTTTGGCTAAGATGGGAGGCAGCATGAAGTCCATCAAGCCAGAGACTGAAGAAATCACTGACGAAGTTTACTCAACCCTAAGCAAACAGCATAACTTAAAGTTAGAATTCCAGGAACTCTTGAAGTACTCCCAAAGCACCCCCAGCCTACTTAAACTGCTTAAAAAAAATCAAACATCTACTCCTAAAGAAATCACTATCAGAGCTAGAGCTAACTCAACCTTTGCTGCTGACTACAAAGACTCCACTCCGAAGTCCAGAAGGTCCTCTGTAAAGCCTATAAAACTCAGGTCTAGAAAACAACCAACAGTGCAGATTCCTAGGTCTTCTTTTGGCAAAAAAAGAGCTGAAAACTTCAGAGTAATTCTAGGAAACAGGCATGTCACCAAAACTGAAATTACCTACTTCAAAGAAGTTTTTGACTCAGTTGCAGGCCACCAAGGAAAAGTACGCAACGAAGTCCTTTGCAAAGCCCTAGCTAAGCACCCTCAACTGCAAACTCACGCCCAAGCCATTTTCGGACATTTTACAAACAAAGAGTCTCATGAAATAGACTTCAAACAAGCCAGTTCTTACGTTTTCAAAGAAGCAACTCCTGAACAGCTCAGAAGGATTCTTAGACTTGCTGGTCCAGAAGTGATTCCTCCTTCTCCCAAAGACAAGTCTAAGCTCAAACGCCAAATGTCTTTCCGAACTGCTTCTTTTTACAGCCAACTCTTTAAGCAGTACGACGTCAACGATGACGGACAAGTAGATTTGAAAGAACTCAGAAAAGGTCTCCAAGAACACTTTGACGTTGAAACTATAGAAAGACTTTTCAAGGAAAACGTCTCGGATGACCGCGAAGGACTGACTTTAGAAGAGTTCATCAACATTTTCGTCCCAAGTAACGTTGAAGTCGACTTAGAAGTAATCCAAGAATTAAGGTAACTTAAGATGTTATTTTGTCCAAACACTCCCACATAACTACCGTGTTTCCCCTAATGAAGACACTGCCTAAGTCTTTTCTGGAGTTAGATGTGACTTCTTCAGCGTGGTCCAGCACAACATTCATGAACTGGTCATAACCTATAAGAGTCCCAACTACGTTTCTGTTTCCGTTCATTTTCAAGTCCACTTTCAGGTTTAAGTACTTCCTCAAGTCAGGTCCGTAGCCTTGCTTGTGTGCCATTGCAAATAGTATTCCATTTACACTCAAATATTAGTTTAAACTTCTGTAAGGAATCTGTTCATGAACTCGTTTACTGTATGTACAACCCCTGCAGCCACTGGAGCCTTTACTAAGTTCATTGAAAAGCCTTTGAAGAGTCCCCTGAACCCCTCAATCCGGACTATCATTTTGAAGAAACTCACCCAGCCCTTCAGTTGTTGTTTGCCGTCTGTGCTTTTGTAGGCCGAAACCTTTTCAATGAACCCGTAGGCCTGCATGCGTTTCCTAACTACGTCTAGTGGGTAAGCAGCGAGTTGCCCAGCAAGTCCTGAAATGGCTCCAAAGTAGAAGTACTGAGAAGCTCCTTGGTGGCCTACTATTTCTTTGGATCCAAAGTAAACGCAGAAGGAGATCCCTGAGTAGATGCCTATTCCTAGCAAAGTAGGAGCAATGCCCCTGAACAGCGACTGCGGCCCTTCTGAAGAAGCCATGGTCACAAACACGTTAAAGACTCCTGAGTAAATCTTATTAGTAGTTTGCAGTGCCAAACGAGTGCGTGCGATCTCGAAGGGGTAAGTAAAGGCTACAGAGGTCGCTCCTGCCAGTGCTCCTGGAATGAAGTTGAATAAAAGTTTGCCCCACTTGCTTTCTCCGGCCCCAAATAGATTCTTCTTGTAGAAGTCAAAAGCTGTGAATTGCTAAGTAGTTCTTACAATTGCTGAGTAAGGGATTATCCTTAGCATTTGGGCAGAGTTGCCTTTCCAGAAAGCTTTGATTCCTTCTTCTCTTGCAATGCGCACCACTTCTTCTGTCACGTTTTTGAAAGAGAACCTTTTAACTGAAGCTTGAAACAAAACTTTCACTCTGTCAAAGGGAGCTATACAACTCTTGGCACAAGCCCCTGCAACTCCGCCTGANANGAACTTTTTTACTTTATCTTGGTTTGCCAAACTTCCCATTTTAGACTCTATTCCACTGACTTTAAATATACTTTACATGAAACTAGACTTGAACCAGTTCGAACAAGAAGTTGACGAGTACTTCCTTTGCGGAGTGTGTGGTGGAGTAGCTGTGGAACCCCAAGAGTGCTCTGAGTGCGAATCACTTTACTGTACAGAGTGCGGCCAAGTCACTGAAAACTGCCCGGAGTGTCTAGCTTCACTTACCTTAAGAAAAACTTCGAGGTACGCTTTGCAAGTGTACAACTCTTTGTCAGCAAGCTGTGTAAACACTGCTAAGGGGTGCCACTTCCATTCCAAACTCAACCAACTCATAGAGCACCAAGGAGTTTGCCAGTATCAAACCTGCAAGTGCGCCAACCCTCTGTGCAACAAAACTTTCAGAAAACTCGAAAGGTACTCAGAAAACCCCATAGTGTGTTCAGACTTGTGCAAAAACATAGTGGACTTCCAAAGCATTTTGCAGGCCAAAGACGAAAACGCAATACTGTACAGGTTCCACTTGTACTTAAGAGACACCAAGTCAAACATGCTAGCTGAAGTCACTGAAAAGCTTCAAAAAGAAATCGAAAAGTGCAACATAAGTTTAGAAGAAGAAAAAACTTTTGAAAAGCAAAAGGAAGAAATCCTTAATGAGATCGAACTCAGGAAAAGCAGTTATCACCACGGAAAGTGGAACAAGCACAGTAAATACTGGACTTGCTGTTTGACAACTGACCAACTAGACATAGGCTGTAAAGCCCTTACTCAGTAAAGTTAATAAATGCTTTTCTTGGGACTAGCAATGCTTTGGTTTGCAGTGAGGTACTTCTACCCCCCAGCCAAAACAAACAAGGTACTGGTAGTTCTAGGCTCTGGGGGACACACTTCTGAAATGCTTACTTACGTTTCCCACATGAAGTCAAAACCCTTTGCACTGGAGTTTGTGTGTGCTTCATCTGACTTCCACTCCCAAAACTTAATTCAAAGGGAGTACCCCACCTGCAAGCTGCACACTGTGTTCAGAAGCAGAAGGGTCAAACAGAGTTACTTTACGAGTGTGTTCACAACTCTGTACAGCTTTTTGCCGGCTTTCAAAGTGGTGCTGGTGTGCAGACCCAACTTAGTTCTTACAAACGGACCAGGCACAGCTTTGCCTCTGTGCTACGTTGCCTACTTACTGACTCTGCTGCGAGTGGTGTCTTGCAAAATAGTGTTTGTGGAGAGTTTCTGCAGAGTGAACTCGCTTTCTTTGTGCGGAAAGCTCATATACCCCATAGTTCAGGAGTTTTACGTGCAGTGGGAAAACTTAGCTTCTAAAAAGATAAAGTATATAGGCTTATTAGTTTAGTATGTACACTACTTGTAAAACATAGTTTTGGCTTCCTTAAGTGCATCTGCAAGGATTTCGCACATTTCTTCAGGTTCGTAATTAGAAAGCATCCTTACGAAGTCTGAGTAAACAGAAGCTTCGGAAGTGTTGAGGCGCAGTCTTGGAGTTTTCCTGGCAGTTTTGGGAGTTTTGTAAGACCTGTCTTCTGAGTACCTACGGTAGTTAGAAGAGTTCGGGTGCTTGCTTGAGGAAACACTTGAGCCCGTTTGGGAGTTGTGAAATGGTTTATGACTGGGCATCATAACTATTCTAGAGCCCACGTGCGGGTAAACTATGCTGCTGTCGTCTAAAAAGTAGATCTTAGAAAAGTCCCTTGTAGTAACCTCGGGGTTTGAGTGGGAACTGTTTGTATCACTCAGACTTTTTTCTCTTTTATTCATTATTAGTCTAAGAGTATTATTTAAGAGGATAACAGTCTTTCTATAGCTGCCTCAACGTTGCCACTTGTAGCCTGCAGAGCTTGCAAAATCTTTTCTTCGTCACTGAAACCCATGGCTTTGATCTGTTCGAGCTGCGAAGAATAAGCTTGTCTAGGGTCGGGTGCTTGGCCTCCTGAAGGGGCTCCCATTCCTCCAAATCCTTGAGGCATTCCTTGAGATGCTCCACCCATGCCTCCCATACCTGCCATACCTCCACCGCCCATGCCTCCTAGCATTGACATCATTGCTTGCATTGTATTGGGGTCTTGCATCATCTGTCTTAACTGAGGGTTCGAGTCAAACATTTGTTTGAGCATGGGGTTCATGTTGATCATAGCCTCAAGCATTTGGGGATTAGAAAGCATACTCATAATCATGTTTCTCATTTCTGGGTTCTGCATCATTGCTTGTGCTTGCTGCATATCAGGCATTCCGCCTCCCATGCCTCCCATACCACCCATTCCACCCATTCCGCCCATACCGCCCATACCGCCCATACCAGGCATTCCTTGCTGTCCTCCAAACATGTTCATCATAGAGCTCAAGTCTGGCTGAGCTGGTTGGCCTAGCTGGGAAGGCTGAGCTGATTGCTGAGTAGGCTGGGACGCTCCAGGGGCGTTAGGGGCTTGAGGGGTTTGGGACTTAGCAGCTCCTTTAACCATATGAACAGCGTGTCCGTCCTCAATACCAATCTGAGTAAGAACTTGCTCATCCTTAAGGATCTTGCCGCGGTGAACTAGGCGGATCTGCTCCTTAGGAATTGAGGAGTGGGATGAGCACGCTTGCTTGAGTTGGTCCACAGTCCAGTTGCTTTCGGCTTCTACCTTGAATTCTTCACCACTAGCACTAGCCTTGATTGTCAGGTTCAATTTCTGACTCTCCATATTATGAGAGCTTCTTTACCGATTTTCGAGCACAAAGAANAAATTTTGGACTTGCTCAGACAAAACAAGTTTGTGCTGGTGTCAGGTGAACCAGGAAGTGGAAAAACTACTCAGATTCCCCAGTTTTTGTTAAATGAGTTGAAGTTACCTAAGTGCATTGCTGTGACTCAGCCTCGACGTGTAGCAGCTATGGCAATGGCCCGCAGAGTAGCTTATGAGCTTAGGTGCAAACTGGGCAGAGAAGTGGGCTACACTATACGTTTCCAAGACTGCAGTTCTTCCAGAACCAAAATTAAGTTCCTCACGGACGGAGTTTTACTTAGAGAAGCAATTAAAGACAGCACCCTTTCGAAGTACTCAGTTGTGGTGTTAGACGAAGTCCATGAAAGGTCCATAAACACAGACGTGCTTCTAGGGATCCTGAAAACAGCTGTGGAGTCCCGGAGCGACTTAAAAGTAATAGTTACCTCTGCTACTTTGGACGTGGAGTTATTCAGGAATTACTTAGGCCAATGCCCAGCAGTGACTGTTTCAGGCAAGTGCTATGAAGTGGAAGTGCTACACTCTGCGTGCAAGCCTGACAAAAGAGTCCAGTACGCAGTTAACGCAGCTGTAAGGATTCACCTGCACGAAGGTCCGGGGGACATCTTAGTGTTCCTCACAGGTGCTGAAGAGTGCGAAAAGGCCTGTTCGGTTTGCTTTGAAACTCTGCAAAAACTCAAAAACGAAGGTAAGTCAGTACCTTCGATGCTGATACTTTCGCTCTACGGAGCAATGGCAACTGAGGACCAGAAAAAGGTGTTTAGTTCTGCACCGCAAAACTCCCGCAAAGTGGTGTTTTCTACTAACATTGCAGAGACTTCACTTACTTTGCCCGGAGTAGGCTTTGTAATAGACTGTGGGTACGTTAAACAAAAGGCATTTAACCCCAAAGCAGGACTGGAAGCCTTGATGCTGGTTCCTATTTCTAAGCAACAGGCTTCTCAGCGCACAGGAAGGGCTGGAAGGACCCAGTCGGGGAAGTGCTTTAGGCTCTACACTAACGACTTTTACACTCGACAAATGCCAGAAATAGCCACTCCTGAAATCAAAAGGGTCAACTTGACTTCTTTAGTTTTGGTTCTTAAAGCTTTGGGCATCCAGAACGTTCTGGAGTTCGACTTCATTCAAAAACCTGAGTACGAAGGACTAGTTATGGCCCTTAAAGAACTGTTTTTGCTGGGCTGTATTGACCAAGACGCTAGAATTACCCAGTTGGGAAGGGAGTTAGCTAAGTTGCCTATCGAGCCTAGTTACGGAAGGTGCTTGTTGGCTTCCAGAGTCTTCAAAGTGGCTTCTCCAATGCTTACTTTGGTGTCCATGCTGTCTACTGAAAACGTGTTCCAAACAGTTCCTAAAAGCGAAGTCCTCAAACTCCAAGAAGCTAAGGAAAAGCAAAACAAGTTCCTAGATGACACTGGAGACCACGTTACTTACGTCAACGTTTACGAAAACTGGAAAGAAGCCCCAGACCGCGACAACTGGTGCTGGGAAAACTACGTCAACGCAAGAGCTCTGCACCAAGCCGACTCAATAAGGGAGCAACTCAGCCAGATGCTTTCTAGACTCAAGCAAGTAGAACTCCCCGAAAGTGGTTCTTCGAAAGACTGGCGCAAAGGGCTCAGGGTAGCTCTTTGCCAGGGCTTCTTCAAAAACGCAGGAAGGGCAGTGGCTTACGGAGGAGAAGGCCGGTACTTAAGTGTGGAGGACGGAAGAATGCTTCACCTAGACACCCACTCTGCACTGTACACTTTGCAGCGCTTTCCTACCTGGATAGTGTTTACGCACCTGAGTGGAAGTACTTTGGCCCAAGGGAGCATGAAAGTAGTTAGCAAGATCAAAAGTGAGTGGATTGAAACACCTATGGCCAAGCTAGGACAAGTGGACCTTAACAGACTGACAGGGGTCTTGCCGCTGAAGCGTTCGCCACAAGAGGAGTCTGAGGAGCCCACTGAGTCTCCTTCACAAAAGATTGAAGAAGCTAAGAAAAGGTTTTTGTCTAGGAAGACAGGTGTATAAACTGTAATTAAGACTTTACTGAAGAAACTAACTCTTGGATGTTGTTGCTTACTTCGTCTCTGCGCTTGGACAACTGTTCGAGTTTCTGTCTGTACTCTTGGCCTTCTTTGGTGTTTTTGGATACAGTTTGGTTGAGTTCGTGTATGATTTGTTGTTTGGGTCTCTTCAAGTACATCCTTCCCACGCTTCTGTAGAGAACTGCGTTGTCGTCACACGACTCGACTTCTTTCGACGTAAGTTCTAGTCGGCGCTTTTCTGACTCGATTGCGTAAAGGTTAGCTTCTGTGATTTTGAGCTGGTTGACAGTTTCTGAGAGCTGTGTTGAAAGCTCGTACATCTGCTGGTCTAGTTGGGAACTCATTTTTATATAGTTATTTGATGAATCAAAAGCCTCATAAAAGTAGAACTCTTAAACAAAATGCAGCAGTTCTGACTAGAAGCCAGAAAAGAAACAGCATGTTAGGCCACAAGTCTGGCGAACCTAAGAAAAGCGAATTCATCACGCTTACTAAGCCTCTCAACAAGTACCCTCTACTGCACTCTGCCAGCAGAGCCATTGCCAACGTTCCTGAAAAACGAGAAAACATTTCAATCAGTAAAAAACAAAAACAGATTTCAGAGTATCTTAACTCCAACAAAAAGGTGTTCGCTGACTTCAGCAGAATCCTAGAAAAACGGAAAAGTCATCAAATCGAAAAAACCCTTCCTGAAAGCGACAGCTTCAGAAGGAAGTACTCTCCTGGGAGTGACCGCTTCAACCACCAACTAGTGGGAAACGTCAAAATCCCCAGAAAGTACTTTTCTATAGGAGACAACTCAACTAGCCTCCAAACCAAAACGTTCGAAAAAGAAACTACTCAGACTTTTGAGGTTTCTAAAAGTGAAGACTTCGTTACCTTTGACGAAGTGACCAAACAAGACAACACGCAGAAAGCTGAAAGGGCCAGCAAAGCCAGAGCTGCTATGAAGCACTTACTGCAACTCCAAGTTGACACAAATAACGTAAACCGAGTAAGAGTGCCTGAGGAGTCCTACTCCATACCCCACTCAGGCGAGTTCTTAAAAGCAGTTAAACTGAACCAACAAGACAAAGTGCTAACTATGCTGAGTGGCAACAGGTGGCTTGCCTTAGTATACGACTCTTCACTGCAAACAGGACTTCACTGGGCAGCTAAAAGGGACTTGCCTAACTTAGTTCCTCTCTTAGTAAAAGCAGGGACCTTCATAGACTCAAGGGACATGGTAGGGCGCACTCCTTTGTTTTTGGCAGCAAAAAACAACAACATACAAACCCTAACTGCACTGCTCAAATTCAAAGCTTCTCCGTTCGTGAAAACCCGAGCAGGCACCTCCATAGACAAAGTAGCCACTAACCCTACGATCAGGTCCCTTCTGCTTAAGTATAAAGTCAGTTACTATGTCAAAAAGTTTTCTCAAGGCTCAGATAATGAAAACACTAATTAATTTACCTCGTTTAGTTGTATGGAGTTGGGTCTGGACTTTTTAAGCAGTAAAAACGAAATGCTTGAAGCCAAGGCATACAAAACAGCAGCGTAAAAGCAAGACTTAGCACTGCTGGTGTGTTTTTCTGTTTCTAAAGGCAAATATTCGTACTCCCTTGCGAAAGCCCACCCCAGGCCAGTCTAAGTGGATCTCACCAAAAACACCACCCCAACTACTGAAAACACTCCGCAGAACTTCAGGTAGGACTCCATTATATTATTATGTCTGCAGAGGTAGTTGAAGCTGCTAAGTCCTTTTTAAAACAAGAACACCACCACTCCATCCAGCACTGGCTCGAAAACGCCTCCAAAAACCAACTCAAAGGACTCAGAGTAATCTACGCCATTGTAAAGCACCAAAACAGCAAACGCTTCCGCCCTATGAAACCTAACTCTAAGTTGAGCAAAAGTACCAAGCAGCTCCTTCTGAAGCAAAACATATACTCAGAAGACTCCAGCAAACTCGAGTTCTCCCCCTTCTCAGTAATTTTGAAACCCTCTGCTTTCCGGTGCTTGCAGGACTGGGCAGACTCTAATTCAGACCAGCACTGGCAAAGCCTAGTAATGGAATGCTTGCAAGGAATGCACTCAGTCTTCAAACGTTACCAAACTGATAACAGAACTCACTCCCAGTCCCCCGAACTCAAACTGCCCAGAATCCAGCTCAAAAGAGCCCTTTACTGAATTAACTAATTAAATTCACTTGAAATTTAAATTTTGAACTGGGGAACCAATATCCATTTTATTGGTCCAGGTTAATAATAATTCTTATGAAGACAGCTCTACTCCTAGTAGCTTTGTGCGCTCTAACCTCAGGACGCATCGTATACCCCTTCGGCAAGCAACAGGTCCAAAGAATGGACGAAGATGATGCCTTTGCTTTCTTGGAAGGACTCATGCAGGGACTTGAAGTCAACCCGAGCAATCCCGGTGCCTGCGCTACTGAGTTGCAGTCCCTCTCTGGACTCTTGTCAGAAGTCGTCAAGCAAGTTGAATCCATCGCAGGTGGAAACGGAAGCTGGGGCACCTTTGCCAAGGAAATGGGAGAACTCATTGACAAAGTCGAAGGTTTCAACAGCGACTGCAACTTCAGTGGCCTCATTTCCACTTTGGAGTCCTTCGCCACCCCCACTGGACTCCTCACACTCCTCAAAAACGCCTTCAACAACCTAGACACACTCAAAACTGACTCCAAAGCCCTTGGAAACTGCCCCTCTGACTGGGAAACTTGTGGAAAGAACGTTGGAGCCATCTTCAGAACCCTCACTGGATGGAACCTCAACGCTCAACGTCTCCGTTCTGTGAACGACGTAGTTGAGTTCTTCGGAGGTTTGGTTTCTGGACTCCAAAAGAACCCAGACAGCCCCGATGCCTGCATCACAAACCTAAACACCCTCAACAGTGACTTCAACCAGATCATTTCTGAAGTACAAAAGTTCCTTGGCGGAAACGTTTTTGTAATCACTACTATCATTGAAGACGTCAAAAACATCGTAGCTAAACTAGACGGTTTTGCTGGAGACTGCAACATCAGTGGTCTCGAAGGCATTTTGGAAGGCCTTGTCACTCCTCAGGGCTGGCAGCAACTCATAACCAACTACATTGCTAACTCCGCAACCATCAACTCAGACTTCGAAGGTGTGCTTAAGTGCAGTTCTGACTACAAGTCCTGTGGACAAGACATAGGTACCATCTTTAAACTCGTCTTAGGATGGGGAATTTAATCTAATTTTCTAATTATTCCATTCGTCTGCTGCTTCTTCTGGTTCTTCTACTTCCTTCAAGAAGATTGAATCGTATAAGAACTTAAGCAAAAAGGCTGTCAGGAAGCCTAGAATCAGAGCCAGAATTATTACTAGCACCAGAGTGAAGTAACCTACTCTAGTTACTACTTCTAGTTCTTCTTCACAGGTAGTTCCTGCGTAGGGCGAAGCACAAAAGCATATCTCGTTTTGACAAATAGAGTCGTTCATACATCCGGGGTCGCATGCGTTTTCTCCTTCTAGAGCCTCAATTTCGTATGGCACCTCTTCCATATACTTTTATGGTTTAAGTTAGGCGCTAAAATATTGAACTTTTACGTACTAAACTGTTGAAAGAATTATAAATATGAAAGGTGTTTGTGCTGTGCTTTTAGTTTTTGTAGGAATGGTTTCTG
>PR_CR_10_Liq_1_inCRDRAFT_1000475_pt1 | contig 25088 bp, 44 predicted proteins | sample PRCRCaboRojoPR_3_FD_10241 | JGI IMG/M metagenome (IMG submission 10241)
AGAGTTCCTACAGGTATGCAGTTTCCCGTACTTCCAATTACATTTATGGTCGACAAAGATCATAGAATAATGTCTTTTTTTCATGACTGGACTCGAAAAATTGTCAACTATGACCGAACGGGAGGGCCAACTGGAGCAGCTAATGGGCTTCGACCATTCGAAATTAATTATAAGTCAGATTATCAGGGAGCGTTGAGAGTCACGTTGTTTTCTAGGTTCAATGGATCAGATTCTTATATCTACGAATTTTCTGGAGCATATCCCATAAGTGTAGGAAATATCACAACTGCGTGGGACTCTGAAGAGCTATTATTGTTACCTGTTGGATTCTCATATGACGTTGTTAAGCTATCGTCGCTTTCCAGACCTACTGTTACTGGTATTGGTGGCGGTGCGAATTCTCTTTTAACTTATTTCTCACAACTCAACACGTCTATTCAAGCATTGAGGGATCTTGACGCTACTCGAGAAATTCAAGGACTAGTAAATCAATCGGCATCACTATTAGATCAAATATTTTAACTTATAATTGGAGTATATAATGTCTTTACCTAAAATTGAACTACCTTTATTTGAACTCGAACTGCCTTCTACCAAACAGAAGCTGAAGTATCGCCCATTTACCGTCAAAGAAGAAAAGATTCTGCTGATTGCTCAAGAATCTCAAGAACTAGAACAGACTATTCTTGCGGTAAAACAAATTGTAGGAAATTGTTTTTCTGACATAGACGTGGACAAACTCGCTCTATTCGATCTAGAATATCTTTTGCTGGCGCTAAGAATTAAGTCAGTGAGTAATGAAGTTAAGTTTACGATCAAAGATCCAGATACAGAAAAGAATGTTGAGCTTGAGATTAACTTAGAAAACGTCAAACTCATAGAAAACGAAAATCACGATACTAAAATTCATATCAACGACGAATCGTTTTTGATGATGCGATATCCTACTGTAAATGAAATATTGATTCTACAAAAAGACAATACCGCAGAAATGCTTATGGATATTATGATTTCGTGTATCGACAATGTCGTTTCTGGCGACGAAGTTTACAAATCAGAAGATTTTACGAAAGAGCAAATGATAGAGTTTCTAGATACGCTACCGTCTACTACAATTAAAGACTTAGAAAACTTCTTCAATACGATGCCGACAATGCGTCATGAGATGAAATATGTAAATGAAAATGGAGACGAGAAGACATTTGTCGTGGAGGGGCTAGATAGTTTTTTTCTCTAATGCTGTGTCACACTAATCTGTTTGTTTACTACAAAAACACTTTCGGACTGGCGCAGCATCATAAATATTCAATAAGTGATATTGAAGGTATGATTCCCTACGAAAGAGACATCTACATCGACTTGTTATTGGAGTTTTTAGAAAAACAAAAAGAGGCAAAATAACAATGGTCGTCGATAAGAATAAATTTAAACAATACGACACCGACACTAACGGAATATTGAGCGAAGAAGAACTGAAAGTCGCGCAGTACGTCACCGAGCTTGAGTTGAAGGAAGAGAAGTCCGAGGCTCAAAAGAAAATGGCTTGGACATCAATTGCGACTATGATTGTGTTTACTACAGCGCTCTTTTCTTCCGTTATCTCTACAGAGCGTGTTGACGCATTATCCGACATTCTAGGCATATTCTATATTACCCAAGCAGGTATTGTAGGCGCTTATATGGGCGTAACAGCATGGATGAGTAAAAAGTAATGGAACTTTCCACGAATTCAAACCTTTCTAATGTATTAGGCGCATTAAACACGTCGCTTTTGATACAAACACAGCGACTAAATCTCGTTGCTGAAAAATCTATAATCACTTCTAGTAATACAACCACAGACGTCACTAATATATCTGAGTCTGTTGGTATGTCAGGCTCTCAAGGCATTATTGAAAGTCAAATGAGAGAGCAAAGCACGACGCTAATGAACATACTCAATGTGAATGAGAGTATGTTGGATTTTTTCAGGGAAACCAGATCCGAAGACGAACGGACTCGAAGGCAAGAATCAGTATCTGACGAAGACGATTCGAAAAAATCAGGTTCAGAAAATAATAAAAAGATGTTCGAGGGTCTGAGAAAGACAATAGGTAATCTTTCGTTGCCAAGTAAAGGCGGGATATTCGATAAACTTAAAATGGCTGGTCTTGCAGCCTTGGTTATGTCATTCGCCGACGATTTCGTAGAAGGATTTGCCAGAACCGTTTTCGGCGAAGAGGCTGCACAAAAAGTAAGAGATTTTGCTGACAAATATTTGAACACAGAAGCGATAGCGGCAACCGCATTGGGAGTTTTCTTAGGAGGAGTCAAAGGGGGATTTTTAGCGTTCACGTTTACGGCCCTTAGAAAACTCGCCGTAGAAGCAATCGAAGGTCTTGGATTAGACGATGTTTTAGGTGAATCAGGAACTCAAGCAGTCGCAGTAACTTTGGCAGGTATTGCCACTGCCATGTTAACAAAAACAGGCAGAACTGTAATGAGAGCAATTGCTAACGCAGCGATTAAATTGCCTACCGTGATTCCAGGCGTTCCTCCAACAAGGCCTCCAACTCAAACTCCAACTCCAGCAAACACAGATCAAAGGAGTAGAGCGCCGAGAAGAAGAGGGAGATTAGGCACTATTACTCGCTTAGCGACAGGGGTAGCTGCCGCAGTAGGTATAGGAGCAACTGCAAGTGCCGCTTCGGATGTGGCTCCAGAGTCGACTCCAGCAAGACAGAATCCCGTTAATGAAGGTCCAGGTAGAGCTCCTGTTTCTGCTGCTCAGCGCCAACAGGTCTCGCAGATGTCAGAAGCTGATTTAGAAAAACAAGGTGTACGTCGTGAAACAAGGCAGGTAGGGCGTAGAGGCTCTTCTGTTAGATACAGGGATACTAGTACAGGACGATTTGTAAGTCAAGCAGACGTCGCTACGCGCTCTGGAGCAGCTAACGTAAACGAAGCAGCTAGACGATTCCCGCGATTCGGTATGTTAAGTAGAATATTAGCTCCTCTAGGATTCGCCGTAGCGCTAGCAGACATAGCTTCTATCCTAATGAACGAGGAAATGGACGTCAAGCAGAAACAAATCGCTTTAACAAAAAGCATAGGTTCTATATTAGGAGGAGCTGGCGGGGCTGCAGCCGGTGCAGCTATAGGAACTTTAGTGATGCCTGGACCAGGTACTTTGATAGGCGGAGCTTTATTAGGCATTGGTGGCTCGCTTCTAGGCGAAGAGATTGCTAGTCAAGTAGCTCCTTGGTTATTTGGGGAAAAGGTAGACGATAGCAAAGTGGTAAAAATGGTAGACGATCAAATGAATCAGCCGTCAACACCTTCCTCTACTACAAGCGCGACTTCTACTCAATATAATGGTCCAGTGAGAGCACCGATTCAGCCTTCAATTGCAGCGTCAACAGAAGCTAAAATGAATATGCTTGAGCAAGGCGCTATTGAGTATGCAATGGGCAGTGGTTCTAGTGTTACTCCAATCAATACGAATATCAATAATGGCGGTAACGTGACGAATAATAATGTGGGCGGTGCGTCTAACGTGACGTATAATATTATGTCTAGACCCGATAGAGCATTAGCGGGTAATGTGCCTATATCTCCATCAGCAGGTAGCTTTGGATAAAATAAAGGGGGCATAAAGCCCCCTGATATCAACTCCTATCTACGTAAGATTAGATCAGACCGTTAGCAAGTGCTTTATAACCAGCTGCGATAACTTCGCGAGAAGCAGTGCCCAGACGGTATGTACCGCGACTTTCATTCTTGCGCTTGTTCAGATACACAGGATAACCTTCCATACGAAGAGTGTTAACCATTGCTCGAGGATTGGCAACATTAAACTGGCTTTGAATCTGCTCAGCAGAAAGTTGCTCACCGTTACGAAGTGCATTCAGTACATTTTCTTTACGTGTCATAGATATTTCTCCAAATGGTATCAATAGTTTAATCAAAGTTTAGGTGGGGGGCATAAGCCCCCCGAGTGATCAATCGTCAGCTAGACTCTTAAAAAAGTCAAGTGAGTCATCATCGTCATCGCTAGTAAGCGACGGTGAGGGTGCTTCATCCATAGCTGGAGCATTGCGCTCCTTGAACTTCGGGGTGAAGTCAACCTCGACATTGTCGTCCTCAGCAGTCATCGTGGGTGCGTGTGAACCGCCATCAAGTGCGAGAACTTTATAGAGCTTTGCCTTAAGTTCGTCGTAAGACTTGAAGTTTTTCGGATCGACAATTTCGTTCAGTGAATGCTGACGCTTCCAAACTTGTTCAAGTTCATCGTCATCCATATCACCAAGTACACTAGGCGCAGCAAACTCAGACTTATCATAATTACGATAGCCTTCGTAGTTGCGAATCTTCAATTTGAAGTCTGCGCCTTCCCAAAAGTCAAAGGGATTGATTGCTTCTTCTCCCTCAAACTCTGGATTCATAGCATCATTTAACTTATCAAAGATTTTCTTACCAAACTTGTACAGAAACACTTTACCTTCGTTTTCTGGATTGGCAGAGTCTTTGACAACATAGATGTTAGAGATATAACTCAGTCGGCGTTTTTGCTTACGAGCCTGCTCTTTATCTTCATCAACGCCGCTATTCCACAGCTTTGAGTTGAACTCAGAAACAGGGTCATCTTGACCGAGAGTTGTTAGAGAGTTTTCGATGTACCAGCCGCCTGGACCTTGAAAACCATGATCCCACAATCGTACAAAGGGCATGTCTTCGCCTTCTGGCGCAGGCAAGAAACGAATTACAGCAAACCCGTTTCCGCTAGTGTCAACCTGTGGCTTCCAAAAACGATCGTCGCCTTTGTTACCTTGATTATTCATCTTTTGAAGTTGGTTGTTGAGTTGATCAAAAGAATTGTTACGGCTTTTCTTAAGAGCAGCAAATGATGTTGGCATATGTATTTCCTCGTATATTTTGTATTACGTTGTATAGCGGTATGTTAAGTATATTACTATATGTTTTGTGTTTTGGCAAGCGATTTGCCACAATTATTTATAAAGGGAGTCGAGTAATCTTTTCGATCAGATTAAGCGACTCAGCCTCTTGGTGTACGTTAGACATCAAAATTGGTGAATCCCGTACGATTTCGCCAACCACATCAATATCGATATTATACTCTTCAGCATAACTCAGTATCGAATCGATATAGCTGGCACCTCTAGCCATATGCTCTTCCATATAGCTTAGAATTTGTTCAACATTAAACTCGTTAACAAGTTCAACGTCAGCTTTGCTTGCAAACTCTTCATCAACCATCGAGTTGTTTAACTCCATTTAACCAATTTTCAGCAGCGTCTCTGGCATAATGAATGCTATGAATTCCGTAAGATTCGACAATAGGAGTCGTCGCTGTCCCTACAGAGTAGTAGTGAACTTCATAAACGCCATCTTTTTCGTGAATTTCGGCTCGTGGTGCTGAAGGACCACTTTCAAGTTGAATAGAACTAATCATCGCCATTGCCTGCCTCCTGTTTTGTCACTACGTCGATTAGAGCTTCAATTTCTTCAATCTCAGATACCAGCTCACTTAAGTTTTGTTTATGATAGATTCGTGCCATCTTCGCAAGATACTTTTTAGGGATCTCAACATCCTCTTCAAGAGATGCTAGAGCTTCTTTCACGAAGGTCTTTTCAGCTTCTTGGCGAAGATACGAAGCGCTGATTTCTTCCATACAATCGCGAATGCGCTTACGATCTTCTGGGCTACTTGGAATAATAATACTGGTCATTCAAAACTCCTCAATGTTATGGAACTTACAAGTCATATTATACTATATTAAATCTCTGGAAACAATACATTTTTCACAAAAACATCAACATCATCTTCATTAAGCCCAAGCGACTTCATAACTCTTGGCGTATGCGGATTTTGCTTTTGATAGTACGCATATCGGTTGTGAGACGCTCTGACAGCCTCTGTATCAAACTTTGCCATAGCGTTAAGGGTAAGTGACATCATATAATGAGAGAACAGAGAGCGAGCTACAGCAGCCACACGAGTGACTTCTTCAGTCTCTTTTACATTACCTGCTGCCATCATATGCTCGCTGAAGATCTGCTTGCCCCAGTCGGGTAACTCACGCTCTCGTTTCCATTCTAGATTGGAGACAACCTTACCAAAGTCTTGAATCATAATATGATCAGGATTAATTGAAGGAGAGTAATCCAAGAATGCTCCCGTCATTTTCTTCTCGCCAGCAATAACATCAAAGCCGAATATAGGCGCATCGCTGTGGAGCTCCGGAAAGATACAGAGGTGCATCATATACAGCCCTTTGCTTTCTCTCGAATCTACAACGTCTAAGTGCGCTCTACGAAAGTGTGGGCTTTTCCAGACCAGATTAATCCAACCGTCTTGATTGAACCTTTCCATTCCTGGTTCATTGATACGACCTGCGTTAGTGTCTAACTCTTGAGTAAAATGCTCACTCAGTTTTTGTAGTGTTTCCCAGACTAAACTCATACCACCATTCCTCAAGATCTTCAAATAAACGAATAGCAAAGTCAAAGCAGGTGTTTGCTTCATCTGCCATATTCAATTCTAATAAAGCGCGAACGCGAGCAATCATGTCCGTCTTATTCTCAAACTCATACATACGACCTTTGCCTGGAGTTCGCTTGGCTACAATCGCACCACCGAACATATCACCAAAGTGGCGAACGTATAAATGCGCAAGTATGCCTCTGGGATTAACTGACTCTAACTGCATAATATGGCGAGTGTAGTCGACTGTTGACTTCAGAAGGATATCGCTACTCTTGAGTTTGATGCCATATTCATTTTCCAGCTCTTCCATGTCAGCACGAATGCGATCATAGCGAGCAATATTACCAATGCCCAACATTTCTAGGGGAATCTTTTGCTCAAGAATATCGTAGTTGTACGACTGGTTGTAGATGTAGACGTAATAAAGCAGAGGGTCAATTTCGCCGCTCAGAAGTTCTTTGGCGAACCAAGACTCCTCTGCTCTTTTGTGATTGTCTGAAGTAAGGTCTTTCAATGTGGTCATGATATAGTTTCCCTTTTACTCAGTTAACTCCACACCGTACCGTCTGGGACGTAGGAAGCAATTTTAGCTTTGATATCGTTGCTGATACTATCAATGTTCATCACAGGCTTTCCTGCGCGTTTGACATAGAAGTAATTCGCGTCTCTAAGGTACTGACCGCCTTTAGTCTTACCTTTCATGCCAATCTTTCGACCTTCTCTGCCACTCTTAGCTAAATCGCTATCAACTTTAATCTTATTGAAAGCGAATACGATATCCCCATCCATGTGAGTATTAAGGCTTTTACCCATATTGACGATATCTTTCATAGTCGCAGATGCGCCTTTATGCGTACTGACTAATATCTGAGCAGGCACAACCCTATCTCGCTCTCTGTTTTGTTCTTTCGCGACTTCAATATCGTTGATGACCCAAACGATATGGATATTCTTTTTGTCGTAGCCCAATTCGTTAACTTGATTGCTGATCTTCTTCAGTTTCTTCATATCTTTCAGTGTAACATCAAAGATCAAGTTAGGCTTTCTACTGGGATCTGCCATCATGATCGATCGATATACCGCTCGCATCTTACGATCATCCAGATTCAGATAGTCGCCCATGATGCTGTGAAGCTGACTTACGACCTCTGGCTCTTTCATTCTAGCGGATAGATCTTCAAGGTCATAACCAAGTTCGTCTTTGACTCGCTTCTGAATTGCAGGAGTCTTAGCAGCCATCTTTTTGAGTTCATCAACGTCAAAGGTATAACCTTCGACACCTAGAAGGCTGTCTTTAATGAAGCCTTTACCTGAACCAGCACCGCCAGCAAGAATGACTACAGTACCAAACTTAGGATAGGCTTGACCGCCCAGAGTAATCAGCTTTTCAATAAGCGCTTGCTTTTCTTCAGTGATAAAGTTTTTAAACGAGAGCATAGGTAAATATTCCTCAGAGATTATGATTATAATTATTTATATTAATCTACTTCTTCCTCGTCTTTAGTCAACTCTAATATTCCCATCGTAACTAGAGAACTCATTGTATCAATATAGAGAGTCAGAATCAAATACGGCAGAATGAAGTAGAACGTGTTGGTATATCCGAATGAGTACAAAGCAACAGCCGCGATAATTTCGCATACTCGATTTTGCCACATTCGATTGAGTGGTCCACCGACTACCATGGTCACTTGTTTAGTGCCAACGAATACTGAAGCCGCAACATAGTAGAACAGACCAGAAAGAAAGATCATAATTGCCGAAAGTATGTCAGCAGAAAGGGCATTTCCTGTAAGAGTGATAGCCAGACTCAAGGCAAGAACGATAGCAGAGATTAGATAAAACATAACGCTCCTTAATAAGCAGAAGGGTGGGGACGCCCCACCCGTAGTGACTCAACTATTTAGATAGTGTAGCCAGAAGCAGAAGACATAGTGACGCCTTCACTTGAAGCCTCGGTAGGCTCCGGAGCCTCTTCACCAATGCCGTTAGCAATATCAGCGTCAACCTTAGTGTAGAGGTCAATGAACGCTTGGCGAGTATCAGACTCAAAGCGGTTCACACACAACTCAATGGCTTTCAAGCGATCACCAAAGATAGAGAAGGTCTGAACGATATGGCAGAGTCGACGAGTCGAGATGATATCATCAACACCACCGTCAGCGAAAGTCCGACGGATCGCCTGACCCCAGCGAACGAGAAGCGTACAGAAGTCATCATCACTAACCCCGAACTTTTCCATATGGTTAGCAACAATCTTACGCTCAGTGGCTTCAGTAGGGTAAGGCTGCTCAAGAGTCACCGTGAAACGCTCTAAGAACGCGTCATCGATGATGGTAGCAGCAATAAAGCGACCGTCTTCATCACCTTGGCCCTTGGTGTTCGCCGTAGCGATCACGTTGAAGCCAGAAGCAGGCTTGACGACTTCACCCGTTTTCTTGATCAGAACAGGCTTACCCTCAAGTACACCCTGAAGACACATCAACTTGTTAGAGCCTCGGTCAATCTCATCGATCAACAGAACAGCGCCAGCTTCCATCGCCTTGATCACAGGACCCTTAGCGAAGACAGTCTCGCCGTTGATCAAGCGGAAGCCACCGATCAGATCATCTTCATCAGTCTCAGGAGTGATCTGGACGCGGACATACTCACGATTGGCATTAGCACAGGCTTGTTCAATCATCATGGTCTTGCCGTTACCAGAGAGACCAGCAACGTACATAGGGTAGAACATACCAGACTTGATGATCTTCAAAACGTCAGAGAAATAGCCCCAGCGGACGAACGTAGCGTCTTTTTCTGGAACGTAGACTTCGCTGGTAGAAGTAGAAGCGACGACAGCACTCACTTCATTTTTAGCGGAAGGAGGAGTTGGAGCAGGAGCAGCTGGCTTACTAGCAGAAGGCATACTCACAACAGTCGCAGCATTGATAGTGTAAATGCCACGAGACACGCGACTCAGTTTTTTGTTAATCAGATTGTGGGCTTCCTTGTCATTGAAGCCAGCTTGAACAACGGTGTCGACAAACGACTTTTTCTTAAACGTCGAGTTTGCCAACTCGGGATTTTGCTCAGAGAAGACGGCGATCATCTGAGACTCGGTGGGGGTAAGGGTCATGGCATTCATAATAAATCCTCTAAGGGGTCAATTCAACTTACACTATAATAGTACATGGACTGGTCAAGATTTACAACTTTTTCTAAGACTGATTTGTTATATGCATAGAACCAAGAGTAATAAGACCGCCGCATCAAGCGACGATCTCGGCGAACTTCTTGGTCAAGATTCGGCTCTTTTTCTTAGAGTCGCTGAACTTACTGAACGCTTTGGCTAACTTCGCTGTGGTCGCTCCGTCAGGAACCGTCAACTCACCAACGTTTGTTGCGATGTCATTAGATTTTTGAATCAGAATAAACTGGCGATCATACCCAGAGCGAGCCTTATTGTCATTGACATACACACCGTGCTTATTCGATTCGGATCGAATCTTCTTGGTGACGTCGCCAACTTCAAGCCAAGCATCTGGACCAGGGGTCACAATATCGCGACTCGCCAAGAACCTAACGCCATACGGTACAGTAATGAAGTAGTTGATGGTGCGGACATTACACTCTTCACCGAGAGCCGTTATCAGCGATCGACTAAACTCAACATTTGACTCGTGGTCATACATTCGAGTCGGGAAAGCCACTTGGCGTCGACCCATTTGAGTCACGGCGTCGGTAAAGTCACCGCGACGACGATCAGCCATATCAGTGCCTCGAAGAAACTCAGCGCGATCAGATTCACCGTCAGTCAGCGTCACCAGATTCAGTTTATGTACCGAGTGCGCTTTTCGGAAGTCAGCAATAGCATACGGCATTGCCATGAGCGCAGCATTCAGAGGAGTAGATCCGAGGCGCTCAATATAAGCAGCGTCATGGCGGCTAACGCTTCGCATGAAGAAACTCTCAAGCGCATAGTCATAATCCTTCTTACTCATGGAGCTGCTAAACAACTCAAGGAGAACCAACTCGCGATCATCAAAGCAAGTCATTCCGTTAGAATCTTTCGGTAGACCGTGGTAGCTTTCAGTGCTAGTGGTAAACGCATAGACTCGGAAGGGAATGTTCACACGCTTACAGAACTGAACCAGATTGATCGTCTGGCGAATCACAGAGCCAAGGACTTGCCCCATAGAGCCAGAGTAGTCAATCAACATCATCATACCGTGGTTCTTACCATCAGCGAGGGTCGTGACCTGTTTAAACAAGTGATCATCATACTTGTACTGGTGAAGTTTGTTCACGTCAAGAGTACCCTTGGTAGAGGTTCGAGCGCGAAGATTACGATACGCAGCCTTTCGCATTTCAAACTCTTTCACCATGAGATTCACGATAGGTTTAGACTCAGCCAAGAACTCCTTGTATCGCTCCTTGCCACGAGTGCTCATGGAGACTTCTTTACGGCGCTCAGCCAGCAGCTTTTGGTAAGGGACAAGTCGGTTTTTGTAACGCTCACGCGTCATAGGCTCAATGTACAGCGTAGAAGAATCAGCTAGCGCAGCCTCATTCTTCTTTTGAGCGATATCAGTAGCAACTTCAGCCAGAGGCTGGTCTTCATCACTACTGCCGCCGTGGCGCTCACCCTTTTTAGCAAGCGTTGGCTTATCATCACCCTCGCTCTTTTCTTCGCCAGACTCATCGCCAGAGCCAGAGTTTGCTTCAGCATCATCGGACTCTTCGCCAGAACCAGACTGACCAGATTCAGACTCGTCAGGAGCGCTACCTTCAACGCTTTCTTCGTCCCCAGACTCACCTTCACTCGCCTCACCAAAGCCTTCGCCCTCAACAAGTTCGCCTTCAGCAGACTCTTCAAGGTCGCCGCTAGAGATCAACTCTTGAGAGATTGACTCAGACTGTTTTTCTTTCAGCCAAGCAGCCAATTCAAGGACCACCTCGCGAACATCATCAAACGTTTCAACCGACATCGCACGATTGACGTAGTATTGCTCTTCTTCAGTGAAGGAGATATCGACGTGCTGTCGACCTTTCGCCTTTAGATTGAGGCGATCCATGAAGGGGAGCGTATTCAGGTCTTTGCCTTTCGTACCGAAAAGATCGCGCTCAACCAGATCAAGGTAGCCACGCGAGAAGTTTGAAACGAGACCAGGATACTTGCGAAGGACCAGCTTCTCAATACGAATATCTTCAACGACATTCACAAAGGAGAAGGGAACGCCCTCAACAGCGAGATTTTCACGAGGAGTCCAGAGAGCGTGAGCAACCTCGTGACCGACGAGAAGGTCATAGACGTCACCGCTCATTTCTTTCCAGAGCGGGAGCTGAAGAACACGCGTCTCAACGTTAAACGACGCAGTGGAGCAGTTGCTCTGGACTACGTTGATATTCTCATTAGCGAGAAGACGCGCTAAGATGGATTTATTTGAAAACATAACAGGGTGCCTCTATCAATCAACATAGCTATTATCGCTGGTTCTGACTGAAAAAGATACCCTGTTTTTAGATCGATTTGCTATATGCTTATAACTTTTCGATCTACTGGAATTCTCCGCCATCAGGAGGCGGTCCATCTGGATTTCGCACTCCTGTACCACCGCTAGTTGTACCACCGCCAGTCGAGGTTGTAGTTGTCGTGTTGGACGTGTTTCCTGTAAGCGTAAGCGAGCAGGTATCGCTATTTGTGGTGCCAGTCTGATTAACTTGAACTGTAGCGCTTAATGAACCAGAGCCAGGATCTGGCTCTATTCTACTTACATCTATTCTCCATTCAACGAAACCGGTGGCTGTTGTCGGTAATGCTATATATTGTCCGTCGTCGACTGGATTAGTTCTACTTAAGTTACCAGAAATTCCTTCATTGGTTGTCACATTTGTGAGACGGACTCGATACGCAATATTATAGTCTCTAATAGGCACCCAAGTGCCTTTAAGCGTAGCAACTTGAGATCCCGTTTCTATAGTACGTATTTCTCCATTACCAAAGAATCGCACTGCTACAAATACGGAAGTTGGATCGCCTCCAGCTGATTCGGATATACTCGTAGGCAAGTTCGGCAGGGGCGCTAAATTTCTAACCGTGATGTCCTTTTTACCGCTGCTGAGTTGAGTAAGTCCATCTACTTCTACAAACAACGTAATAAAGCTATCGTTAGATAATGTGCTGTCGTCTCTTGTTGTTGTTATGGTTATTTCGTTTGTGTTTTTATATACTCCATCAGCAGCTACCCATGCCCAAGTTATACTTCTATAAACGTCGATCGCTCCATTTAAGATCCAACTATCATTGATACTCGTAGTTACTCTCAAACGATCTCCTGTTAGATTTACAGGCAGATTTTCAATCTCTATAGATCCTGCTGGTACGGTTATCGTTTCACCCTCGTTGACTTCTGACGGAATATCCGTTGTGAATCTAACAACAGGCCTTAGAGGAGTAACGGAGCTACTTGTAAAGGAGGTCGTTGCGTCGTGTATATCATATGCTACAACAGAGACGCTAATATTTTGTCCAACGTCAGTACTCTTAACAGTATATGTTGATCCTGTTTCTCCTGCGAGGGCGTTACCGTTTCTTAACCATTGATATGTAAATGGAGTGGTAGCTCTAAGTCCATCTCTATCAGATATTCCAGAAGTATTTGCGGTTAATGTTGCAGCAGAAGTGGTACTAACATATCCAGGATTTCCTGAGAGCGGAGTAGAAATGGTCACGCTTCCTGTAGAAGCTGTGTTAATCGCTGTCACGGAATTACTCGCAGTTATTCCAGAGTATGAATTTCCGATATTATCTGTGAATCCTATTTGAGCAGATATTGAATCTCCGTTTGCAACATTACTAGACGTTATTTGATAGGTTTCACTTAAGTTGCCATTTCCAAATCGAGTCGCAGAAGTGTATCCGGTAACAGCAGATCCGTTTACTAAGAATCGAACCTGCCAGTTAGTGTCTGCGATACCGTCAGCGTCACTAACTCCATTAACGTTTACGATAACGTCATCGCCGACTCTTCGAGTAGAAGATACAGTTGGAGAACCGGAAGGAATTTGGTCTGACGTCGCACCATAATAATCGCTAAAGCTGACGGAAACTCTAGGCGTACTAACAGTAGGAATATCAGTATTAGCTGGCGGACCATCAGGAACATTATCACCGTCTCTGTAATATTCGCTTATATTATGCGGTCTACTTCCTGGAGGAGTAGGACCGAATTCGGCAACGATGTCTCCTTCTAGCGATAATGAACCGGATTCCTTGATTGCCATTTACTTATCCCTTAATAGCGACTATTTTAGTACCAGGAACATCATACGGCGAATAATCTTCATCATCTTTACCGACTACTTCTCCGAACTCACCAGAAGTCAACTCAATCATTTGTTTACCTTGAATGGCATATAGCTTTACGCCCTTCATTCCAGCGAGCGTATTCCACATAGCTCTTCCGCCAGCGCTCTGTTGAGAGCCTGCCTGTAATGGCATATCATATTGAGTGACTAGCCAATGATAAATCGTGGGAAGCATTCTGAATCCTGAGAACTTGTAGTTACCTGACGTTAAATCAACGTGATAGAAGTTTTTACCCATGATTTTACGACGAGAGTAATAGACGTGACCGATTTCTTTATACATGGTTTTGCCAGCGTCGTGAAATAGCTCAACCTTTCCATTCTTGCCCTTACGATCGTAATCGGCTATGATGATGTTGCCGATTTTACCTACGATATCATCTTCGACTTCTGCCTTTTCTATTTTTACAGCAGAAGTTCTCTTGGGTCGTTCTATGTCTATACGTTGAGGCATTACAATTGTTCCTGACGATAATATTAATATTTATAGTTGAAATACAAAAGCCCCATTTTTCAGGGGCTAATCTTTACTACTCTTCTTTTCCGCCGAAAGACTTCCAAGCAGAAACGATTTTCTTCTGAATGTAAACTGCCCAGAAAGGCTGAGGAAAGTTCCAGCCAATAAATGCGCCTACGGCTACCCAAAAAAGCATGTCTAGCATGATGATCTCCTTAGTGTTTGATTAGACTACAGTGACCTTTAAGGTGCTCATACTTATCTTTACAGACTTCTTTCTCTGCGGGAACAGTGCTACATCCCACAATAAACATAAATGCGATTGCTACAATATACTTCATTATTCCCTCCTTAGTGTTACTGTATTTTAGACATAAAAAAAAGGAAGACTTTGCGTCTTCCTTTGTATTTATATTGTGATTGATCAGAAATCGAACCCAGACAAGTACTCTAGGATGTTCTGCGGAGAAGATTCCCCATAAGGATCGTCACCAGCATTATCACAAAAACCTGGTTCCACGAAAGACTTTTCGATAAAACCATCGTTGAGAATAACAGCGTAACGCCAAGAGCGAAACCCAAATCCGAGATTGTCTTTATCAACCAGCATACCCATCTTGCGAGTAAACTCTCCTGATCCGTCTGGAATAACCTTGACATTCTCTAATCCTTGCTGCTTTGCCCAGGCGTTCATCACAAATGAATCATTTACTGACAAACAATAGATATCGTCAACGCCCAACTCAACAAACTTAGGATACAGCTTTTCAAAGTCTGGTAGCTGATATGTCGAGCAAGTCGGCGTAAAAGCTCCAGGAAGACTAAACAAAATCACTCGCTTGTCAGCAAACAACTCTTGAGTCGTAACTGACTGCCATCGAAAAGGATTCGCTCCTTCAATCGACTCGTCACGAACTCGCGTCATAAATGTTACGTCAGGTACTGATTTAATCATTACTGCTCCTTATTCCATGAAATGTAAATACGTGTTTCCCCCGTTTTGCTCCATGTGTAGCTACAACCACATTCTTCTATAATAGGAAGCACATCAATCAAATTTTGTACCCCCTTTTCTACTCCCGAAAAACAAAAGTAAGATCCATCCATTTCCGTATACATCACATGAGGAACTTGACTGAATTCACTTTCGTCAATCGGTTCTCCCGACGCGCTCAGGTACACGTCAGCATCTTCGTCATACTCTACGCTGTCATCTTCGCAGTCCTGCTCGTGATTGAACAGGACTTTATCGAGATTCACTTCTTCGCCAGAAAGTGGACCAACCTCGTGCTCAAAGGGCACTTCTGCCCAAGCGCAAGATTGACAACAGGGTAAAGCCCATTCAACATACCAACCTTCTTCGCGAAGTCGGTCTTGTAGGACCTCAAATGGATGCATACTGAAGGTCTCGTTCCATTCCCTGAATGGCAACTTCTCGGCAAATACCGCCTACAGCGAGATCAGCCAACTTTGAAGACAACGCGCCAGATAAACTAGCATATACGTATTGTCGATCATTGTCAAACTGTTCTCGATACTGCTTGGTCTTCAACTCGATCCACTTGTCAACTAAATATCGATCCATCTTCATATCTATTCTCCTCTTAAGATACGTCTTTTTCACCAACACTCCAGACTCGGTCCGGATACTCTCTTTCCAACTGGCGCATCAACTCGACTGCGCAGTGATAATCATGATCAGCCCATTTGTAGGGCGATTCAGTCTGACCTTCGTAGGTCACTAGATAAATTATTTCCACGCAAACTCTCCTGTTTGCTCATTTTGCGCATCAAGCAGGTCCATCTTCAACTCAGCGAGTAAAGCGAACACGCTCTGATCAACAGCGGTAGGATTAACAGTCAAAACCGAGTGAATACAATTTTCGGCTTCACGAATCGCCCACATCTTTTCTTTAACGTCTTCAATAGTCATCAACCACGCTCCACTAATTCATATTCCCACATTTGAGCAAACTCTTCAACCGCTTCTTGTTCAAGTAGCATGATCAAGTCTTTGATCATGGTCTGCGGTTCGTAGATGTCGCCATTGATAAAATCATCTAGCACCATATCATAAAGTTTTTCTTTAGTCATCATCGAATCTCCACAGAACCAGTAAAGTCTTTGTGTACTTTCACCATACAGGTGCGCTCTTGACGAACACGAGTCGTCTTGGTGGTACTGTCGTAGTAGCTCACAATATCATCATCGCGCCACTCAGCACACTTGTAAGAACTACCGCCAAACAAGAGACCAACAAAAGCAGACACAACAAGAATCATCAAGGAGTAAACAACCAAAGCAGACACAACATCGAACGGCTGACCAGATCGCAGCATACCGTTCAACGCACTAAATACGCCCCAAACACCTTTGAAAATACCGTTAACAATACTCATAATCACACCCCTCTTTCAATCAACACAGTAATTATCGTCTATCTGAGAGGAAAAGTAAAGAGATATTTTAGAAAATTTTGCTATAAAGCGGAGATTTTTATTTCGGTAAGTTATAAACGATTTTGAACTCCCCTTCAAGCGTTTCTACCAAAGCAGAGCAATTTTCTACAAAGTCTCCGTCGTTCATATAAAGGACTCCGTCGATATCCCGTATCTCTGGAGTGTGAATGTGCCCACATATTATACCATCATAACCCTTTCTTTGGCAATAGCTAGACATCTCTTTTTCATAGCTACCAACGAAACTAGATGCTGCTTTGGCTCTGTGCTTCAGATATTTCGTGAGAGACCACGGTTTGAGTCCAAAGAACCTTCGCGTATGTCCGATTACCCAACTTAGGTACGCTAGCGTATCATAAGCAAAATCACCAAGTGACATAATTGTTCGACCAAACTTACTTCGCATCAAATAGTCAAATAGATCGCCGTGTATCACAAGCAATCGCTTTCCGTTTAATGCTTGATAATCAAGTCTATGACAGAGCATAATATTGCCGAACTCAGCTTTCTTTTTAAATATTGTTCTTAAGAACTCGTCATGGTTGCCTGAGATATAGTATACATTCACGCCTTTGTTAGCCATACGAACGATCTGTCGCAACACATCTGTGTGTGCCTTTGGCCAGTACCATTTCTTTTGTAATCTCCATCCGTCGATAATGTCTCCTACGAGATATAGATTTTTACATCGCACCTTCTTTAGAAACTCTAATAACGGTTCAGCTTGGCAGTGCTTTGACCCTAGATGGAGATCAGAAATGAATACGCTTTGATACATTACTGAGTCTCGTCGAATTCGAACCACTTCATCATATCAACAACCGAATCATACATCTCCTTTGCTTCGTTGTATCGTCGAACTTGAGTTTCAACTGCTTCTACGATATCAGGATGTTCGCCGATGCCCACAGATGAATTCATATACACAGAAAGGTTTGCTTTGGCTGCATTCATTTCTGCTTCATACTTTAACTTTAACGCTTCTAAAAACATATTTACTCCTTAATAAAAAGGCGACCTAAGTCGCCTGAGATCAAAACCATTACGGCGTTACTACAAACCACACATCAAGAATGCCATCACCTAATACATCACCAGGGGCAGCATCACCAAAGTAGAAGTATAGTGGATCATCTTTATAAGCCCACTGGCGTGAGCCATCTTCACGAACAATGATGCTGAAATCACCAGCAGCAATAGAATCTGGAGTTGCGTATAGTGGTGGCCACGATACAGCACATTCCTCATTACAATCCGAATCAACACCATCGCCTTCTATATCATCACGGTCATCCTGAAAACGATACAGCGTAAAGCCTGTTCGGTCGCTGGATGACAGGTCTCGCAAGCCTTCGCGAGTAACATCTGATATGACACCACGACCCACAAAGATCTGCCCATCATCTGTGGTGCTGACCTGTACGGGTGCTGTGCGAGCAAGATGCCATACACCGTTTGCTTCGCTGCCATTGACATCTCCAGGAGCCTCGTCACGGAAGAAGTAGTACAGTGGTTCGTCATTGATAGCCCATTGTGTTGTGCCGTCATCGCGGGTAATCAGCGAATACGGAGGCATAGCATTAGCAGCAGCATCGGCATACAAGGGTGGCCATGCCACAGCACAATCTGCATTACAATTTGACTTGCCTGGTTCGTCGTTGTCAAACACATACAGCGAGAAGCCTTCATACCCACGACCTTCACCTAAGCCACCCACATCATTCACTAATGGAGTTGAAGTTGCTCCAGCAAGAATCGTACCCAACACACTATCAGCAGGCGCTACAGGAGTCGGGCGAGCAACAAACCATACATCACCTGCTCCCTCTCCAGTCGTGTCGCCAGGAACTTCATCCTGAAAGAAGAAGTACAGTGGCATGTCATTCATTGCCCACTGCCGCGAACCATCGTCTCGTGTGATGATTGAGAAGTCTCCTGTGGCTGTAGCACCGCCATCAGCATACAGTGGAGGCCAAGCGATTGCACAATCATCGTTACAGTCAGAGTCGCCAACACCATCGCCATCTGTGTCCAGTGTGTCATTCACAAACACATACAGCGTCATACCTTCACGATCTTCACGGTCGTCTGATAGTCCACCTGAGCGATTGACATTTAGGACTGAACCTGAACCCACAAACACAGTACCCTGTGCTGACGAATCCACTTCTGCTGTTGTGAATGGATCAGGTCGTGCTACGAACCACACTCCACCCAGACCTTCGCCCAGAACATCGCCTTCAGCAGCATCATTCACAAAGTAATATAGTGGCAAACCACGGTATGCCCACTGACGATCTTGACCATCATCACGAGTAATAATAGTGAAGTCGCCATCAGGTACAGAGTTTTGATCTGCAATCAGGGGTGGCCAGTTAACAGCACATTCGCCATTACAATCTGAGTCGCCGAAGCCATCGCCATCAGCGTCGTTGCGATCATCCTCAAATGTATACAGCGTGAGATTGCGATGGGCTGCTACATAAACAGTACCAATCGCAGTTTCAGTTGTGTTATTAGGTGTTCTTACTTGTTGCGGGATAAACGGCTGCTCGGGTTCTGGTGCTGGAGGCGGAGCATCATCTCCTGATCCACCACAGGCTGTGAGCAGCAAACTCAAAACAGCCATAGTAATAAATTGTTTCATATTGTTCTCCATAAAAAGGTTTGTTCAATACCACCGTTATTATTTCTATATATCAAATCAAAAACTGTCTTCTCTGAGATCTTTGTCTAATGCGCTTCTCGCTATTTGTTTAATTTCTAATACGCTCTCTTTGTGTGGTCGCATTTTAGCTATATTAAATAACGCATCTACTAACTCTTGATAGCAGTCGCCACAGTATCGTTCAACGTCGGTGTGTTCTGTACCGTAACTTAATATGTAACCACACCTATTACACAAACAAGCGCCTCGCCCGTTATTGAACTTTACTGCTGCTTTTTCGTATTTACTTGCCACCTTACATAACTCCATTAGCTAGTGCATAATACACAGGTATTCCCACTATCACATTGAACGGGAATGTTATACCCAAGCTCAACCCCAAATAAACGCTGGGCTTGGCTTCTGGCATCGCAGTCTTTAATGCTGCTGGTACTGCTATATAGCTTGCACTTGCGCTCAACACCATTAATAATACAGTATTACCCAGTGATATGTCAAGCCAATAACACACTAATAATGCGGCTAGAGCATGTAATATTGGACCTAAAATAGCATAAGCTATCAGTATGGGGTTCTTGTCCTTCACTTCAGGCAAATGTTTCGCTACCTGTATACCCATATCCAGCAAAAAGAACGCTAACAATCCAGTAAATAAATCACCTGTTAACGGTTCCATTACTTGATATCCAACTGGACCAGCCACTACGCCAATTAACAAACTTGCTAATAGTAGCAAATTAGCACCTTCGACGAAACTCTGTTTAAACAACTTGCGTTTGGTGGAATCTGCATATGATGATCGATTCATGTTAGCAATCATCACCCCTATAATAATAGCAGGAGACTCCATTAGAGCCATTGCTGCGCTCATATAGTTATCATACTGTATACCAGCAACATCCAGGTATTGATTAGCCGTCACAAACGTCACAGCACTGATACTGCCAAATGTAGCAGATACCGCAGCCGCATCAAATGTGTTTAAGAATCGTTTTAGAAATTGATATGAAACTATAGGTACAACAATAGCAGAACCGATTGCCAGCGCAAGCGTGAGTATCATATCAGCATCTAGCCCTGCTTTACTGATAGCAAGACCGCCTTTGAGACCAATGCTCATTAGCAGATATAAGCTGAGGAACTTAACAATCTGTTGTGGTATCTCCAGATTGCTTTTAATCAACCCAGCAAATATACCAAATATGAAAAACAATATTACTGGGTTGTGTAGTATATCCATTATGACCTACTCTTCGTCGTCACTTTCTTCAAAGATGAATTTGACATATTCTAAATATCCTTCGTCGGATTCTAGCCACTTATCAAACTCTTCTTTGTCTTTGTCTGTTGGTTCCATTTATGACCATAGCCCTTCGTAATACTTACCGAACAATCTGAACCCGTTAGATATCCGCTCTTGGTGCGCTTTTCGCCCTTCGTCGTCAACCCAATCAAAATATCCACCGCGAATCCCGCCGTCATCATCAAAGATAATGTCACCGTAATATTCAAGTTCCCAGTCTTGATTCTTTGACGCAAAGGCAAAGATCATTTCATCAAGTACCCATTCCCAGCGCTGAAAGTACGTATTGTCTACGTCGCCTTCAGGAAACTCTGTTGGTCGTAATGACTCAGGCACATCTTCAATATCAACATTAGGAGCGCCATGTTGCTGCTCTTTGAGTTGTATTAAGCAAGGCAATATGATATCAGCGAGAGTGTGATCCATCGACCACGTGTCCCACCGATCTATTTTGATAAACTTTCTCTGGTCTAAGCGCTTATCAAAATAAGCCTCGTTAAATATGTTGTAGAAGTCTTGAATCTTATCTTCAATTTTCTCAAGAAGATTTTCAAACCAAGACTGCTCATCTTGCCCTGGCCAATCAAACGAGTAGCGATTATTCATGTAGTTTGTGTGAAGTTTACAGGTAAGCCTGTTACGGTATGGACCTATATAGATCTTCATTGACCGTATCTCCTCCAATCATACTTGCGAATAGTAAACGAACCATCGCCATTATCTATCCACTCTAGCGTATCTCCTTCTGCCCAACCTAGCTCAGACACCAAGGAGCCAGAAAGGGGCAGAACTAACTCTCCCGTATCTAGATTTTGTTGTAATTCAACAACTGTCTTCATAACTATTTTCCTTTATGCTTCTCAACAAAGTCGCGCATCATATGTCGTATTTCTCTGCTAGCACTGGTGTCAAGCTCTTTACAGAGCTTATTGAAGTCTTTCTTTAGGTCTTTGTCTAGCTTGATCATCAATTGCGCGTCTTTTTTCATATTAACTTACCATTAAAAAATTAAAAAGTATAAATAAATTATATACTAAGTATATACTAATTAGTATAACAATAGTTCAACCAACAGGAGAACCAAGAATGAAGCATTTAATTTTAGCTACCGCTTTGTTGATATTTAGTTCTGATAGTTTAGCTTTTATACCTAAACATAGAGTGTCGACCGAAGTCAAGATAACTGAAAAGTTCTTGATTCTTGAAGACTCTAAGACCCAACAAGAATGGAAAGTCGATACCAACTGTGATATCGAATTAGCCAAGAATATGACGGTCAAATCTAAAAGCGGGCTAATCAAGGAAAACTCTAGATTACGCATTGAAAGCCCTGAGTCAACACAACTATGTCGTGTGGTTGATATTGTTAAGCTATAGTCTAACAACCATCCTCAAGAGGCGTGTCCAGCGCCTCATTAAACATTTCCGCTAGTTCTTCGCTTCGCTGTTCGCCGCTCATCTTTCGGTACTTATGATAATCGCCGCATACTCTTTCAAAAGATGCCCATGCTCGGTTAAACTTGAGTTCGTATAACTCTTGAATCGCAAAGTATTTGTTCATAATCGCATCAGATACTTTTGGGTCCATACCTTCCCAGACAGGATCATCTGCGAACCATTTAGTCACCGTTTCAATATCATCTGTGACTTTCCAACAATCTAAAAGGTCTTGCTCTAGATCAAAAATATTCATGCTTCACCTCTTTCAGTTTTTTCCCATGCTCTATAGAATCGTGGGTCGTTTGAATGATCTATTCCCTCTTCAGCTAAGTTAGCTAGAAACTGGTCGATAACTTCTTGTGGATTAATCCAGTCTTTTTCAACCACACCGTTCCACATCTCTTCCATTTCAACCTTATTCAGATTATAACCTATAGCGTTCATAAAAGCAACCCAATTCATAAACATCTCTTGAGCGTCCATACCATCAGACAAGAACTCAAACGTGATTATATTATGAGGGGTTTCGTGTTTCCAAACTGTATTCATTCTTTATACCACCTTATCTTTTTTCCATATTCTGCTTCAAATAGCATAATCAACGATTCATAAGGGATAAGTTGCTCGCCAGTCAACCTATCAAGAAAATCACTGAGAGCGTTGAAATCCTCACCATGCATGAGCGGTAAACCGTATTCTATCGGGTATTTTTCGCCTGGTACGCCGTAAATATCAATACGACCACCGGCATAATTTGTGATAATTTCTCCCTCCTCATTCACTAGGTTACGCTCGCGGTACCAACCCATAGAGATGGGTCCCATGAAGTTTGTACTATAGGTTATCATTGCCCGCTCTTACCTACCATTTCTTTCTTATATACTGCTGTTTCATTCGCACCCATTTGTGGGCATACTAAAATATACTCAGGCAATCCAATTTCGTCGCTGTTGCCTGCTTCACCGCAAATAAAGAATGAACCAGTTTTCTCAGGTTCAGTATGATACCAAATCTTTGTCAGTTTCTGAAACAGTGCGTATTCTTCTTTTGAGATTACTACACCATTTTCTATGATATCGCTACAACCGCAGTGAATTGCGTCATCACATAGTTTCATCACTCAACTCCAAAATGTTCTAGTAATATTCTTGCCGCAGTCTTGTGGCAAACAGGGTCAGCGTCAAGAACAAAAATAAATTGAGCACATTCCCGAACAATCAACTCACCAAATCTTTGAATTGCTTCTTTGGTATAATCATCCAGTTCATTCCAACATCCGTCTGCGGTCAATCCAGATTCGTATAGGCAGTGCTCTATTCTATCGGTCATTCCACATTTCTTCCATTTCTGCAGGGTCTAGCACATAGCCGATTGCATTCATAAAACGCACCCACTGCATAAACATTTCTTCTGCATTCATATTCAATGCGCTAAATGAAAAGACTACAGACTGTTCTTCTTCTCTGCAACTAAAACGAATTTCTTTACTGTCAATCACCACTTCACCTCTCTCCAATTTGTATCTTCTGGCATTAGCTCAACGATATGGCTAAAGTGTTTCTCAAGTTTGTTATATACGCTACTGGTTGCCATGCTCAGGCGATAGCTTTCGCGCGGACACTTATACACCGAACCGCTTGAGCCGTAGAACTTCCAGAAATCTTCATCTTCCTCTACATCAACAATACCGCTGTTCATTCGCCAACTATCGCCATCAAGATAGCCGCCACTCCAGCCTGCTAATACTTTGTACAACGTCTCGTTTTCCTGTTGAATCTTGAGGACAACCCAATTGTCAGGATAATAATCACTCATCAATCACCTTTCCGTTAAAGATTTAAAAATTATCCATGCTGATGCTATTGCTATAATAAAAGCAAATAAAGATTCAATAAGTTCACTCATCACTCAACCTCAACAATATAGCTATCACCATCGCTACGAATATGAGTCACTTTCAATGGCGGTTGGCGTTTTTCAAGGCCTTTGATTTCATCATAAAAGATGCTGCTGCCGATGCCTACAAATGGCCCGCCAGACGGGTCAAAGAATCCCAGGTCATTCATATCAATTTCACTCTGACCTTCTTTGCCGCCAACACGACCATATTTTAAGGAATCTCCTTTCATCACAAATCGGTACTCATTCTTCCCGATTTCTTCAAAGAAGTACTCGTCTCCATATCCGTTCTTCATGCTTCTAACCACCTCATGTCTTCATACGTAAGCACAGCTTCAGCGCCATCATACTCATCAATAAGGAACTTTGTGCCGACAGGCAACCAGACAACTTCAAGACCTTCAGCACCGCCCCAGTAATCATCTTCCCACTTTCGATGAGCAATAGTAGTTATCTCACTAACGATATTTTGAGGCAATTCTTTGCCTTTGTAGGCTTCCACAATGTGTACAATCTCAGGGTCAAACAAGCACTCCAGATTATGTGGATTCCAGGAGTGCCAGCCAGCGCCATATCCGCGAGAGATGAGTACTCCGACTAATATGTTTCCGATATCATCTGTCTTGAACATCCTACCATTATGTGGCATCATTAGTCTACACTCCATTTTAGCACGTCGTAATCTACATAACCTTCCTGCACTGAAGGCATTGCAAGAGCAGCTTCTTCTGCTTCTTCGTAGCTCTTAAATATCCACTGGTCTTGAATTTCGCCGTCAAGCATGAGGTAGTAAATAAAATCTGTATTCATAACTTTTCTCCATTTACATATATTATACGCACTTGAGGCAAAAAAGTCAAGAACTTTTTCTGCATACGATTGCCCAATCAGGCCAAGTCCATCCCACTCTACGGGCATCTTCCATAAAGTCTAGGGCATCTTGCTCGGTGGAGAACTCGTAGTAGAGTCGTTGAAAGATGTACCTTCCGCTGGCGAGCCAGAGAAGTGTTTCGATGTAAAAATTG
>PR_CR_10_Liq_1_inCRDRAFT_1000476_pt1 | contig 25050 bp, 26 predicted proteins | sample PRCRCaboRojoPR_3_FD_10241 | JGI IMG/M metagenome (IMG submission 10241)
ACCGCAATATTTTCCGTTTCGTATTCCGCTCTAATACTTAAAATGGTGGTCATGCTGCCGGCCCCGGCAATTAGCGGAAAGGCCAGGGGTACTATTGAGGCTGACTTGGGCTCTTCATCCTTAATGAGCTGTACGCCTAAAACCATTTCAAGGGCCAAAATAAAGAGCACAAAGGCCCCGGCCACCGCAAATGAATTTACATCTACACCTAAATATTTAAGAATACTTTCGCCTACAAAGAGGAAAGTGATCATAATTCCTGCGGCCACCAAACTGGCTTTCTCACTTTGAATGTGTCCCACTTTTTTGCGTAGGGAAATAATTAAGGGGATACTGCCAGTAATATCTATTACCGCAAAAAGAATCATGGTGGCTGAAAATATTTCTTTTAAGCTGAAATCCATTTAGTTACGTGATTTTTCAATTTTTAAAAAGGCCGGCAAAATTAGGGGCTTTCATGCAGGTGGCCATGCCGGTATCGCTTAATTTTTAGGCTTCAGCCGATGCTGAAAATGTTCTGCCAGAGGTGGTATCTTTGCCGCATGATTGCGATTGATGACACCCTTATTTCGGAGGAGATTTTAGAAAAAGCCTTTGTGTGCGACTTGAGCAAATGCAAAGGAGCTTGTTGCGTAGAAGGTGATGCCGGTGCTCCTTTGGAAAAAGAGGAGAAGCTAATTTTGGAGCAGGAGTATTCGGCTGTAAGGCCTTACCTGCGCAAGGAAGGAATTGCGGCCATAGAGTCCCAAGGTAAAGCGGTGGTTGATCCCAATGATGGCGAATTTGTAACCCCGTTGGTGAATGGCGCTGAGTGCGCCTATGTAATTTTTGATGAAAAGGGTGTAACCAAATGCGGCATTGAAAAGGCCTGGGAAGAAGGCGCCACTTCTTTTCGCAAACCTGTTTCCTGTCATTTGTATCCCATACGCATTAGTAAATACCCCAGCTTTGATGCGGTGAATTATCATAAATGGCAAATATGCGCGCCCGCCTGCAGTTTGGGAGCGCAATTAAAAGTGCCGGTGTACCAGTTTGCCAAAGATGCCTTGGTACGCAAATACGGGGAAGATTGGTTTAAGCAGTTGGAAATAGTGGCTGAAAATTGGCCGGCTTAGTGTCTTTACTAAAAGACTTAAAGCCAAGCAGTTATTTGTAAGCAAAAGACTATCAGAAGCTTAGCCTTTCCCCGCTTGATGCAAGTAGCCCAATGTTACCTCAAGGTTATCAACATTAGGTGTGAATTATTTTCTCGAATTCCTTGCTCAAATGGGTTGCATTTTTTCTATATCAGACCCATTCTACCTTTTACCGCTCCTTGCCTTTTCGGGCTGTTAATAAAAGAGGTTTAATGTGAAAAACTAGCCTTTGGGAGGGGTTGATTATTTAGTCACATTTGTATAGCAAGGTTTTATTTGGAAACACTCTTTGTAATTACATGAAATAATTAGCTGTTGAAAATCAGCGTATTACGCGGTTTAAAAAGCCTTCAAAACCTTGTGAGACAAAATATTAACGCACAAAAAAGCTAATGATGCAGGAAAAGGAGCCCATTCTACAAGAGAACAAAAATCGCTTTGTATTATTCCCAATTGAGCACCATGATATTTGGGAGTGGTATAAAAAACAAGAGGCCAGTTTTTGGACGGCCGAGGAAATTGATTTGCACCAAGATATTTCGGACTGGGAGTCTAAGTTAAATGATGACGAGCGTTATTTCATTAAACACATTTTGGCCTTTTTTGCCGCTAGTGATGGCATTGTGAACGAGAACCTAGCTGAGAACTTTGTGAATGAAGTGCAATATACAGAGGCTAAGTTTTTCTACGGTTTCCAAATTATGATGGAGAATATCCACAGTGAAACCTATTCACTATTAATTGACACTTACATTAAAGACAAAGAAGACCGTGACCGTCTTTTCAAGGCTATTGAAAACTTTGATGCCATTAAGCGCAAGGCAGACTGGGCACTGCGCTGGATTGAAAGCGACAGCTTTGCCGAGCGTCTGGTGGCTTTTGCCGCGGTAGAGGGCATTTTCTTTAGTGGTTCTTTCTGCTCTATTTTCTGGTTAAAGAAAAGAGGTCTAATGCCTGGCTTGACCTTCTCCAATGAGTTAATTTCCAGAGACGAGGGCATGCACTGTGATTTTGCCTGTCACTTGCACAACAATCACCTAATCAACAAAGTGCCAGAAGAGCGCATCCGCCACATCTTACTTGACGCCTTAGATATTGAGCGCGAATTTATCACCGAGTCTTTACCGGTAAACCTCATTGGCATGAATGCCAAGCTAATGACCCAGTATCTGGAGTTTGTAACGGACCGTTTGCTAGTTGAGCTTGGCTGTAGCAAAGAGTTTAACGTTGAGAATCCATTTGACTTTATGGATATGATTAGCCTGCAGGGTAAAACCAACTTCTTTGAAAAAAGAGTAGGGGAGTATCAGAAGAGCGGCGTAGTGCAAGGCACCGATTCACAAAAAATAGCCTTTGACGAGGATTTTTAGTCACAAAAGAGAATACCATCGGCATGACCGTTACACCAAGAAATATTTACAATAACCCGCAACACTATACTATATGTACGTAATTAAAAGAGATGGCCGCCAGGAAGCGGTAAAATTTGACAAAATCACCGCCCGCATTCAAAAGCTTTGCTACGGTCTTAGTCAGCTTGTAAACCCCACTAATGTTGCCATGAAAGTGATTGAAGGCATTTACGAGGGGGTAACCACTACAGAGCTGGATAGCCTGGCCGCTGAAGTAGCCGCTAGTATGACCACGCGTCACCCAGACTACGCCCAGCTAGCCGCCCGTATTGCCGTGAGCAATCTTCACAAGAATACCACTAAGTCGTTTAGTGAAACCATGAAGGATTTGCATGATTTTGTAAATCCTAAAACCGGTAAGGCCTCTCCTTTAATTGCTGATGANGTACATGAGATTATTCAAAAAAATGCGGCACAGTTAGACTCCACACTTATTTACGATCGTGATTTTGGCTACGATTATTTCGGGTTTAAAACCCTGGAGCGCTCCTACCTCTTGCGCATAAACGGTAAGATTGCGGAAAGGCCGCAACACATGATTATGCGTGTGGCAGTAGGTATTCACAAAGAAGATTTGGAGTCGGCAATTGAGACCTACCATCTCATGAGCAAGAAATATTTTACGCACGCTACTCCTACTTTGTTTAATGCGGGTACCCCCAAGCCGCAAATGAGCAGCTGCTTCTTGCTAACCATGAAAGACGACAGTATTGATGGTATTTACGATACCTTAAAGCAATGCGCTAAAATCTCGCAAAGTGCGGGTGGCATTGGTTTAAGCATTCACAATGTGCGCGCTACCGGTTCGTACATCAGAGGCACCAACGGTACGTCTAATGGCATTGTGCCCATGTTGCGGGTGTATAATGACACGGCTCGTTACGTAGACCAAGGCGGTGGAAAACGCAAGGGTTCTTTTGCCATTTATCTGGAGCCCTGGCATGCCGATGTGTTTGATTTCTTAAACCTGAAGAAAAACCACGGTAAAGAAGAAATGCGGGCCCGCGATCTATTCTTTGCGCTTTGGGTGCCTGACTTATTCATGAAGCGGGTAAAAGAAGATGGAGAATGGACGCTGATGGATCCTAACGAGTGCCCCGGTTTACACGATGTGCACAGTGAAGAGTTTGAAAAGTTGTATACCCAATATGAAGCCGCAGGTAAAGGCCGTAAAACCATTAAGGCCCGCGAGCTTTGGGGTAAAATAATGGAGTCTCAAATTGAGACTGGTACACCTTACGTGCTGTACAAGGATGCCGCCAACAGCAAGAGTAATCAGCAAAACTTAGGAACCATACGCAGCTCAAACCTTTGTACTGAAATTATTGAGTACACTTCAGAAGACGAGGTGGCGGTGTGTAACCTAGCTTCTTTGGCACTGCCCATGTTTGTGGAGGAGGATAAGTTCAATCACCAAAAGTTATATGATGTAACCTACAAGGTGACCAAGAACTTAAACCGCATCATTGACCGGAACTACTATCCCATACCTGAGGCGCGGAACAGCAACATGCGTCACCGTCCGGTGGGTTTAGGCGTGCAAGGTTTGGCCGACACCTTCATTAAATTACGTATGCCGTTTACCTCAGATGAGGCCAAGCAGCTAAACCGCGATATTTTTGAAACGATTTACTTTGCCTCGCTTAAGGCCAGTAAAGACGAAGCAGCCGTTGACGGTGCCTACGAAAGCTATGAGGGCTCTCCCATTAGTAAGGGCCAGTTTCAGTGGAACCTTTGGGGGGTAAAAGAAGATCAGTTAAGCGGCCGCTGGGACTGGAACGCTTTGCGCGATGAGATTAAAGAAAGTGGGGTGCGTAACTCTTTGTTACTGGCGCCCATGCCTACCGCCTCTACCAGTCAGATTTTAGGAAACAACGAGTGCTTCGAGCCTTACACCTCTAACATTTACACCCGTAGAGTGCTAAGTGGGGAGTTTATTGTGGTGAATAAGCACTTACTGTTAGATCTGGTGAATTTAGGTCTATGGAGTGAAGATTTAAAAAATGAAATCATCCGCAGTAATGGCTCTATCCAACACATTGAGGGTATTCCTGAAAACATTAAGGAGCTCTACAAAACGGTGTGGGAAATGAGCATGAAAGACATTATTGATATGAGTGCCGACCGTGGTTGGTTCATTGATCAGTCGCAGTCGCTCAATCTCTTTGTAGAAAATGCCAATGTGGGTAAACTTACCTCTATGCACTTTTACGCCTGGCAAAAAGGCTTAAAAACCGGTATGTATTACTTGCGCACCAAGGCTGCTGCCGATGCGATTAAGTTTACCGTACAAAAGCAAACCAAAAGTGAAGTAGAGCCGGTGACCAGCAGCAAGCAAACCGAGAAACTTACCGATGCTAAAAGTGCAGAGTTGCAACAAGCGGCCAAGGCTGCGGAGTCTCGGGTGGAGGCTATGGCCAAGCGCGTACAAGAATTTAATGATGAAGAAACTATAGCCTGCAGCATTGACAATCCCGATGATTGTGAGGCCTGTGGCTCATAATTCCTGATCACCTTCTTCACTCCGCTAAAAGCGGCTGCTATGAACTTGGCAGTCGCTTTTTTTAGTTCTTTGTAGTACCAAAAATGCAATTATGAATCTAGCTAAGCGCATTAGCACACTGCTTATGCTTTTAAGTTTTACGCCCACTTGGGCTCAAGTCGATGGGGACCCGGAAGCAATATCGCCCAAGGAGGCAATCACAAAAGTTTTTGAGGTGCTAAGCAAGCAAGAGGGGCGGTTACCAGCTAGCGCAGATTCTACCAATGTGCTCTTGCAAAAAGGCGCCTGGGAGGCCTTAGCCTACGTGAATGCAGCCGGTAAAGACAGTTTGACCAAAGCAGATTTGCAAGAGGCTGTCCCTGATTATTATCGTTTTTACAAAAATCAACTACTGCTCAAGCTAATCAATCAAGATAATTACAATGAATACGGCACAGAGGCTTCCGTACCTTATTTTTGTAATGGCAAGGTCATAAGCATTCTGGATCCTGATACTGGAGCGGCCAAAGACAAATGGACCATTCTTTACCTGGATGCCTATTATCTGGCTTTGGATTATGGCGATTTGCGCGTATTCTTCGTGCAGACCAATCCGCAGGAATAAATTGAATGAATAAAAAATACCCCATACATGTCTGTAGATCGGCAGAACCTGGAAATAGCAAAGATCCAGCGTGAGATTGAAAATTACCTGAGTTTACGCAGTACCCAGATGATTTTTGATTACCAAGAGACTGGGAACAACGGGACCCGCTTGGATGTGATTACCGTTAACCCGCGGCACAATCAGTCGTTTCTCTTCCACACTACACGCGGTTATGATAAAATTGATGCGCTTAAGCAAATGTTAACCTATGTGCAGGAGCAACGTGAGAAGAAGAACTCCTATACCATTCAATGGTCATTGCAGGGCGATAATGAGCTACACACCTCGTACTTTAGAGCAAAAGATATCACCGAAGCCATAGATAAACTACATTATGGGCGAGACCCTAATAACATGACTGTTTTTAGCGTTGTACTAAATCCAATTAGTTAGAACCTCTAATTTTTCTTAATTTGTAGCTTGAACTAAACACGGGCACCAAGTTTTAAAATCACAACTAATGAGCACAGCGCATAAAAAACAGCGGGTAAGAGAACGAGCCAGAAGCATTAAAAAAGCCAGTAAGGGCAAGTTAACCACCAAAGATTACTTACAAAGGGCGCTGGTGGTTTTGATTATTGTGGTTATTCTTATTGGTGCACTTTACCTAACCGATAACATTTCTTAAAACATACGTAACCATACTGTTATTAGCTTTTGTGTAGTTTTGAAGTAAAATAGTTGCAAGGCAAGAATCTGTTATTCAGTTTTTTGAAAATTTTTGTAATTTTATTTTGAACTAAACTAAAAAGCTATGATCGGAACAACTAAGAGACGCCAGGAAATGGTGCAGAAGGCCGGTATTGTTCTATTAATTATGGCCATTGTTGCCGTTGCCTTAACCATCACCTAAAAACCTGAATTTTGAGAAATGGCTTCTCTCAATCTGTTTATTTGGTTTTTAATCCGAATAAAAAATTTATTCCTCTCTTTTTCAGAAACATCACTGATTAGAGAGGATTTTTTTGTTTGCTCGATTACATAGGCGCGCATATCTTGGGTTAATTGGGGATCAGAAGTGCTGAGGTAGTTAACCCCAGCATAAGGCAGGAAATAAAAGCGGTGGCTTTCTTCTACCTCGGCATAAATATGGTTATCCATCAGTAAAATTTCATGGTAGTACATCTTATAAGAAGCTCCCGTGCTTAGGTTTTCATCATTAGGGTGCACCTTCAAACCGCTCAAAGCTTGTTTATAAATGAGTTTCATCATTTTTTCAAATTCATCGCATATTTCCAATGCCTCTTCTTGGCTTGTAAGCAAGCCCGCCTCGTAGAAATATTCCAGCTGTTTGAGCATACTCAAGACTGTAGTATCATTCCATATTTCAATGGTGTTCAATTTGGAGAAGGCGCGCCATTGGTCTTTAGCAAGGTCTAATAATTCTGCGGGTATATCTTTTAAGCTGTAATTCTGGCCATTAATTTTTTGAATGTTATAAACTGATTTTAGCCAAACGTAAATTTTAAATGCGGCCAGTTTTTTAAAGCCAAATTGGTAGTAAACCGGAATGTCTTTGGCCTGGTAATACATCACGTGATTAGGCCTTTGACCAATAGCTTCAAGCTGCTTAAGGCTATTAATCATGTATTTGTGATAATCATCAAGGGTTTTTATAAATCCCACTCTATTAAAAACAACCCTTGAATCGGGTACCGGTTGCACGGCATTAAGGCTAAATCCGAAGTAAGTGGATAAATTTACAGCTTCTGCAAAGCTGAGGTCGGTTCGCCCCTGAATCCTTCGGTAAGCTGCGTCTCGGCTGCAGTCTAGAATATCAGCAATCACATCTGCCATCAGCTCATTGGGCTTAGTATGCTGTTCTACTATTTTTATTAATAGTTGTTGAAAATTGGGAGTTTGATCCTTCATCCCTATTGTTTAAGCGCCAATAACTCTTAAGAGGATTGGTAAATTTACAATTTTACGGCTCATTTAAATACTACTCCAAATAAAAGGTATTATTCTTATTTTTATTGAAAATATGCCAAATGTCTTCTGACAAGAAATACCAAAGTTTAAAAGAATTTTATCCTTTTTACTTAAGTCAGCACCAAGACCCAATCTGCAGGGTTTTGCATTTTGTGGGTACAGGGTTAGTAATTGTCTCGTTCATTGTCTTTTGGATAAGTTTTAAGTGGGTCTATTTGGCTATTATTCCCTTTTTAGGGTATGGGTTTGCCTGGTTAGGGCACTTTTTTTTTGAACAGAATAAACCGGCTACCTTTCAATATCCTGGGTATAGTTTAGCATCTGACTTTATTCTGTTTTGGCAGCTTCTAACGGGGCAGCAAAAATTCAAGCCTTGATTTCCCTATTTGGGAAAAAGTTCTGCTATCGAGAGGAATTGAGAAAATACTGAAACACTAAAGTGCAGAAAAACAGTTAGTTGTTAATTTGTATGCCAGTTGAAAATATGAAGGAAATTAATTTCTATCCAAGATGAAAAATTTATTTTTCATAATACTGAATCATAGGTTTGGTTATTGGATTGATTTTTTGTCAGGGGCAAACGCAGAGCGAAGGCGCTTCAGCCACTGATTGGTACTTAGACAATAGCGGCTACATTAGTTCGGAATTACTTTACCCGCAACCTTAATTTTTTCATTAAGAATAATGGCAAAGACTTAAAATCTCTTTATGATTCAAATCCAGAGCGCCTTTTAAAAAATCCAGTTCAATTAAAAACTGAAAACCGCATACCTGAGCACCCAGCTTTTGAAAAAGCTTTTGAGCTGCGTTGGCCGTGCCGCCGGTGGCTAACAAATCATCATGAATGAGTATACGGGCTTTCTTGGGTACATCTTCTTGGTGAACCGCCACGGCCGCTTGGCCATATTCTAATTGATAGCTTTCCTCAACTGATGCTCTAGGGAGCTTTCCCCTTTTGCGTACGGGAATAAAGCCAATACCCAGTTCTTGCGCTACCGCTAAACCAAACAAAAAACCACGCGCATCTATACCAGCCACATAATCCGCTTTAAGCTTAATGGCTTGTTGGGTAAAGGCCTGGACTACTTCGCGCGACAGCGTAGGATTTAAAAGTACCGGGGTAATGTCTTTGAAGGAAATTCCTGGTTTGGGAAAATCAGGCACTTCCGCAATATTTTCTTTTAAACGTTGTTCGAGCATTATTTAAATGCTGAGTGTCCGGTAATATCCAGCCCGGTTATGAGTAAATGAATGTCGTGGGTGCCTTCATAGGTTACTACCGACTCTAAGTTCATCATGTGGCGCATAATGGAGTAATCTCCGGTAATGCCCATTCCTCCCAGAACTTGACGGGCTTCGCGGGCAATTTTTAAGGCAATTTCCACACTATTACGTTTGGCCATTGAAATTTGCGCGGTGGTAGCACGCCCTTCGTTTTTAAGCTGTCCTAAACGCCAAACCAAAAGTTGCCCTTTAGTGATTTCCGTAATCATTTCGGCCAGCTTTTTCTGCTGAAGCTGATAGGCTGCTATGGGTTTGTCAAACTGAACGCGCTCTTTGGCGTAACGTAGGGCTGTGTCATAGCAGTCCATGGCCGCACCTAGTGCCCCCCAAGCAATGCCGTAGCGCGCGCTGTCTAAGCAGCCTAAGGGTGCACCCAGGCCCGATTTATTAGGCAGGATATTTTCTTTAGGCACGCGTACGTCTTCAAAAACTAATTCACCGGTGGCGCTGGCCCTTAATGACCATTTATTGTGGGTTTCAGGAGTGGTGAATCCCTCCATACCGCGCTCTACAATTACCCCGTGAATGCGGCCTTCTTCATTTTTTGCCCAAACCACCGCTATATCAGCAAAAGGAGCATTTGAAATCCACATTTTGGCGCCATTTAAAATAATGTGATCGCCATCTTCTTTGTAGTTTGTGATCATGCCTCCCGGGTTACTACCGTAATTGGGTTCGGTTAAACCGAAACAGCCTACGTATTCTCCAGAGGCTAACTTGGGCAAGTACTTTTTACGCTGAGCTTCATTGCCATAAGCATAAATTGGATACATCACCAAGCTGCTCTGCACGGAGCAAGTTGAGCGTATGCCTGAGTCGCCTCGCTCAATCTCCTGCATCATTAAACCGTAGGAGATTTGATCTAAACCCGCTCCGCCATACTCCTCAGGAATGTAAGGCCCAAAGGCGCCTATATCGGCCAGGCCTTTAATCATATGTTTTGGAAACTCTGCTTTTTGGGCATACTCCTCAATTACGGGAGACAATTCTTTTTTCACCCAGTCACGTGTGGACTGGCGCACCAATTTGTGCTCTTCTGTCAATAACTCATCCACCAAATAATAATCAGGTGCTTCAAACAAATCGCTGGCCATATGCTTTAATTTTTCACAAAAGTAAGTATTGCTTTAAAAGATTATTTTAGAACCCAATTTAAATTGTTGATGATGAAGAAAAAATACTGGATTCTGTCCTTAATAGGAGCCTTTGCGCTGCTGTTAAATCCCAGCGCGTTTACCAACAGCGGTGGCGCCCCCGGAGGTAGCTCTGGCTCGCCAGCCAGTAACGGTAACACCTGCGCACGTTCAGGTTGCCACTCAGGCGGACCGGCACAGAGTAACGAGAATGTTACTATAACTACCGATATACCCACGGCCGGTTTTGAAGAGAATACCAATTACAGCATTACCGTGAATGCCAATGATGGGGGAAGAAATTTAAATACCATTGCTTTTCAGGCAAGCGTAGAAAGTGCCAGCGGTCATGAAGGTACCGTAGCGGTAAGTAATGCCAGTACCACGCGCAAAATTGGTAATTATATCACGCACACGTTCTCAGGTAAAAACGCCAGCGGTGGGCAAAATAGCTGGTCTTTTGATTGGAATAGCGGTACAGCCCCTGATCAAACCACAGTTTACACCGCAGTGAATTTTGCCAATGGCAATGGCGGAACCAGTGGTGATGTAATTGTATCGCAATCATTAGCTCTAACCAAAAGCCAGGGCATTGGCTTAGAGGCAGTGGCTCGCCAAAAAGTAGCGCTCTATCCTAATCCGGCCATAGATCAATTGACTGTAGCTACCCAAGGTACAAGTCAGGAGCCTTTGAAGATTTACAATCTAACGGGGCAAAAAGTATTGGAAGCAGGACCAGGAAATAAAGTAGACCCACACCATTGGCAAATTAATATTGAAGGCCTGGCCGCGGGCACCTACCTGCTTAAAACAGCTGAAGGTCAGACCATCCAGTTTCAAAAAAAGTGAGGTGCGCTTTAAGTCGGTAAGTTCTACTTTTGCAAAGTGGTAGAAGCGCAAGAAATAGCAACAAGAAGCACCGATTGGGTGCTTCTTGTTTTATTAATGGTTGGCTTTTTTTTAACGCTGGCCAAATTAGCTAATACCAGCCGTTTTCAGTTTTTTTTGAAACTTCCTTTTGATGTGAGCTCCCGTGAATGGGCAAGCGTCTATAATCCTTTTTTCAGCAAGCGCATTAGTGACTTTTTAATGAGCCTAAGTGCTCTGCTCTCTATTACCCTGGCCATATTTTTTATACAAACCTTTTGGGAACAACAACGGCCCGTGTCAAACGCCTGGCTACCATACCTGCGGGTTTTGTTTTTCACTAGCCTCATTTACCTCTTAAAAACCCTTTTAGGCAGCTTTATAGCAGCTGTTTTTGAGGTTCAAGAAGAAATTACCGCTGCCCAAAATATTAATCTGGCATTTTTAACTTGGCTGGTGGTGCCCATTTACCCCTTACTGGTAGTAACGGCTTTTGCCGGATGGCCCCAGGCTTTTTGGCCTAAAATACTGCTTATTCTCCTGGCTTTAGGTGCGCTTTTAGCCTTTTGGCAAACCGCCCGCACAGTTATTAAAATAGGTCCCGCATTAAGTTATAATATTTTTTACCTTTGCGCGCTGGAAATAAGCCCTATTATTTTCTTGATTTTGGTAGTGCAAAAAATTTAAAATCAAAGACTTAGTATCCCTAATCGCTAAAACTTCAAGCACAGTGAAGGTTAAGACCATCTTAGTTTCGCAACCAGAACCTCAAACTGAAAACTCGCCCTACTTTGACTTAGCTGAAAAGCAAAAGGTAAAGGTGGACTTTATTCCCTTCATTCATGTGGCTGGAGTAGATGGCGCTGACGTTCGCAAGCAAAAGGTAAACGTGCCAGATCACACCGCGGTAATTTTAACCAGCCGCAATGCCGTAGATCATTTCTTTAGAATTGCTGAGGAGTTGAGATTTAACGTGCCCAATGACATGAAATACTTTTGCACGAGTGAGGCCATTGCCTACTATCTGCAAAAATATGTGGTTTACCGCAAGCGCAAGATTTACTTTGGCCAAAGTCGCTTTGAAGATTTAAAGCCCCTCTTTAAGAAGCACAAAACTGAAAAGTTTTTATTACCCACTAGTGATGTGCTAAAGCCTGTAGTGCCCAAAGTGCTTAAAGAGTGTAAAGTAGACTACACCCGGGCCATCATGTACAATACCGTTTGTAGTGATTTAAGTGACCTGGCGGATGTAAAATACGATATACTGGTTTTCTTTAGTCCATCGGGTATAAAATCGCTTTTTGAAAACTTCCCCGATTTTGAGCAAGGAAATACCCGTATTGCCGCATTTGGCAATGTAACCCATAAAGCGGTTGAAGATGCCGGGTTAAAAGTAGATATTAAAGCGCCTTCCCCTAAGTTTCCTTCTATGACTATGGCCATAGAGGATTACATTAAAAAAGTAAATAAGAAATAAAGCGGTTAATTTCTGTCCGCTTACAAGGGCTACTTATCTTTAAGCCCCATGCAACAAAGCTTTACCAAAGCAGAGCGATTAAAAAGCGCTAGTAAAATTGCGGCCCTTTTCTCGGAAGGGCAGTCGCAATTGGTGTACCCTGTAGCTGCGCGGTATCGATTGGTGCCGGCTCAAGTACAGGCTAATCCTTGGCAAGTGGCTTTTGTGGTTTCTAAAAAGAAGCACAAATTAGCAGTACAACGCAATCGCGCCAAGCGCCAATTGAAAGAGGCCTTTCGCCTTCACAAACACCAGTTGCAGGTGCCTGAAAATCAACTGCTACAAACTATTTTTATTTATGTAAGCGGCAAGCCTGGTGACTACCCATCTATTGAAGTGGCCGTTTTAAAAATTATTGAGAATATTAATAAGCATTTTAGCCCTTAGGCGTTTGCTATTTTAGCACAAACAATTTTCTATGAAAGTAAAAAGCATACCCCGGTTTCTGGGTATTTTTTCCTTGGTTGCAGCCATCAGCGTAAGCGTGGCCTACACCCCAGATTACTTTGAAATTAGTAAGCAACTAGATATTTTCACCAGTGTATTTAAAGAGGTGAATCTGTATTACGTAGACGAAACCGAGCCGGGTGAACTTATGGAAGAGGCCATTGGCTCTATGTTGGCATCTTTAGACCCTTATACCAATTACATACCAGAAGAGCGTGTAGAAGACTTTAAGGTTACCCAAACCGGAAACTACGGGGGTATAGGCGCCAGCATACGTTCCCATGAAGGAGTCGTAATTATTGCTGCTCCATATCAAGGCTTTGCAGCCGATAAGGCCGGACTGAAAGCAGGAGACGTAATTCTGGAAGTGGATGAAAAATCTGTACAGGGCCGCTCTACCGATGATATAAGCGAAATACTCAAAGGGGCTGCCGGCTCTGAGTTAAAACTAAAAATTAAACGCGCTGATGAGGTTTTTACCAAAACGCTGATAAGAGACGATGTGCATTTGAATAGTGTACCCTATTCCGGTTTTATAAAACCATCCATTGGTTATGTTTCTTTAAGCAGCTTTACGCAAAAAGCTTCGGTTGAAATAAGTGAGGCTCTTGAAAAACTAGAGGAGCAAGGGAGCCTGCAGGGTTTGGTACTGGATTTACGAAACAACCCAGGTGGATTGCTGAATGAGGCCATAAATGTGACCAATCTTTTTATAGACAAGGGCCTAACAGTAGTAGAAACGCGTGGGAAATTGGAAGAATGGCAAAAAGTGTACAAGACCCCTAAAAAGGCAGAATATCCAGATATTCCGCTGGTGGTGTTAATTAACTCTGGTAGCGCTTCGGCCTCTGAGATTGTGGCCGGCACCTTACAAGATTATGACCGCGCGGTGGTTGTTGGCCAACGTTCTTTTGGTAAGGGGCTGGTGCAGGAAACCCGCCAATTACCCTTTGGCTCCCAAATGAAGGTAACTATAGCCAAATATTACACGCCCAGTGGTAGACTAATTCAGGCCATTGATTACGCTGAGCGCGATGAAGATGGTAGTGTCACCAAAATTCCAGATTCTTTGCGTACGGAGTTTAAAACCCAGGCCGGGCGCAAGGTTTTTGATGGAGGCGGTATAGACCCAGATCTTAAAACCACTCGCCCTAAGGCTGGTGACGTTACATTGGCCCTTTACAGAGGCTACCACGTTTTTGACTACGCAACGCACTTTTTCCGCAATAACCCAAGCATAGCCCCAGCCGATAGTTTTTACCTGAGTGATGCAATCTACGCGGACTTTAAAAAGTGGCTGAGTCAGCGAGATTTTACCTTTACCACCCAAACCGGAAAAGAATTGGAGCAGTTGAAAAAGGCTAGTGAGAATGAAGGCTACAACAAACAGCTTGCAGATCTAATTGCAGATCTAGAAAAGGAATATGAGGTCCTAAAACAAAAGGATTTAGACACTTACCAAGAGCAAATAAAGCAGCTTTTGGCAGAAGAAATTGCCAGCCGTTATTATTATCAGTCTGGCCGTTTGGCCAATTCTTTACTGCATGATGCTGAAATTGACACTTCACTGGCCCTACTCAGCAATCTTACCCGTTATCAAGATATCCTAAAGGGTGAGCAGGATTAAAAACCTTTTGCAGCAGGTGGGCTGGCCCCAGGCGTTTTTTGGCGCCTTGAGCTTTTACACGCTGCTTTTGCCCATGCAGCCTAAATGGTTGCCCATTACTTTGGGTATAATGTGTATGGGGCTTTTTTGGCTGCTGCATGGTAAATTTAAGGAGAAGCTAAGCGCCTTGGGAAAGAATTGGGCCGCTGGTTTATTGTTTGCGTATTACTTTGTGGTATTACTGGGTTTGTTCTACACGCAAAACCCCTCTAAAGCCGAGCAAGAGTTGCTTTCTAAAATACCTCTGCTTGCCTGGCCTATTATGCTAAGTAGATCTTTAGGATTGAGAATAGAGCACCTTAAAAAGTTAATCTTACTATTTATTTACGCTACCACTCTGGCGGTTGTTTTAGCCTTTTTACAGTCGGCAGTAAGTTACTTAGCCTTTCCTCATTCTACGGTTTTTTATTTCAGTAACTTTTCATTCTATAAGTTTATTCCACCGCACTACCTGGGGCTTTACGTAAATTTTGCCTACGGAATGTTATTGATAGGCTGGCTTCAGTTTCCCGCTTGGGCACCCAAAAAGCGTTACACAATCAGTATGCTTACCATACTCACCATGGCACTGCTCTTCATATCGGTGCGCATGCAGTTTTTAGTATTCATAGGCATTAATATTTGGGCCGCCTTCCAGTACTTGAAATCCAAAGGTTTTAAACTTCAGGCCTTTTTGGGGATTTCAACTTTGCTGGTGGTATTTGGCGCTTTGGCTCTTAGTTTTAAAGGGAGCAGGGCGCGTTTAGTAGATGCTTACCACGAGCTAAAGTCAATTAATCAGCCCGTAGATAACAAACAAACCAATCCGCGTTTTTATCTCTGGCCTGCGGCCGCAGAGGTTATTCGAGACCATTTTTGGCTGGGCACTGGGGCAGGCTCTGAAAAGAAGTATTTGAATCAAAAACTTGAAGATAGTAAAGCCCTTTTTTGGGATGGCACTAAAACCTATCTTCTTTACGAGAAAGGCTATAACTACCACAACAGTTTTTTACAGCATTTTGCAGCGCAGGGAGTGGTGGGCTTTGGCGTATTTACTGCGCTGTTTCTAGTTCCTTTTTATAAGGCTAGAAACCACCCGTTACGCAGTTGGGCTTTTCTTTTTTTAGTAATATCGGCTTTAAGCTTTTTAACGGAAAGCATGTTGCAGCGGCAGGCCGGAGTCTTATTCTTTAGCTTTTTCTGGTGTTTGTTTTTTGTGGCGCCATTCTCAGTTAGCAGAAGCAATTAAAGCGAAGTAAATTGCCGGCTGAATTTAAAACGAATGATTCTTGAAAAGCACCTCGCTCAATTTTAGTGTGATATTGCCCGTTTACAAAGGTGATAATGCTAATTTTTTAGATGAGGCATTAGAAAGCCTGGCTCAACAAACCCGGCCCGCTAATGAAATTGTAGTGCTGCAAGATGGCCCAATTACTAAAGCTTTAGAAAAGGTTTTAGAGGCCTGGCAAAAAAAACTACCAAACCTTAATTGGCAAGAATTGGAAAAAAATCAGGGCCTATCAGCTGCCTTAAATGCGGGGATAAAAGCGGCTAAATACCCTTGGCTGGCCCGCATGGATGCCGATGATATTTGTGAGCCTACCCGTTTTGAAAAACAATTGGCGTACTTACAGCAACACTCTGAAATAGACATTTTAGGAGCGTGGATCACAGAGTTTGAAACCGATATAAGGCAGCCTAGTGCGATTAGAAAACTGCCTGAGACTCACGCAGAAATTATGCGTTACGCCCGCTGGCGCTGCCCTTTTAACCACATGACGGTGATGTATAAAAAGGTTGCCTTAGAAAACCTGGGCTACTATAAAAACTATGGCGCAGTAGGAGATGACTACGAGTTGTGGGCCCGGTTTTTAATGAACGGCTACCAAGCGGCAAATATTCAAGAGTCCTTAGTATGGGCGCGCACAGGCAAAGATTTTTTCAGCCACCGAAGAAGAGGCATCCAATACTTTAAAAATGAGGTGAGGGAAATTAATGATTTGTACCGCCTGGGTTTATTAAATCCTGTGCATTATCTATTTCACTTTACGGTTAAAGCGCTCGTCCGGTTATCGCCCCCTGCAATGGTTAGGCTTATTTACAAAGGCATACGTAAAACCAGCTAGAGTATGGCGCAGCGAGTAGTGAAAAATATTGGCTTTTTAGGCCTTTCGCAAGCGGCTAATTACCTGTTGCCGCTTATAACCATTCCATATATTACAAGGGTGGTGGGGCCGCAAAATTATGGGCTTATAGAATTTGCTTCTACCGCTATGCTTTACTTTTCGTCAGTGGTGATCTATGGATTTGGTACCACGGGAACACGTCTAATTGCCCAAAAACCCCAAGAAATAGACCATGTATCTACGGTTTTTTCATCCGTATTATTAACGCGACTCAGTCTTTTTCTTTTCAGTACTCTGGTTTTTATAGCTTGTATTTATACCATTCCCAAATTTGGTGAAGAGCGTCTTTTAATGATTACGGCTTTTCCTTTGGTTTTAGGCTGGGCGCTTTACCCAGCCTTTATATTTCAGGGAACGCAAAAGTTGCAATATGTGGCCATTGCCAATTTTGCCGTAAAAGCCATAGCCGCCCTGGCAATTTTCATTTTCTTGCAAGAACCAGAAGATTTTTTCTTGGTGTTGGGCATTAACGCAGGGGCTCAAATTTTAGTAGCAATTCTATTACTGATTCTTTCCTTTAGGCTGTTGCCAGGGCTGCATTTAAAACCGGTAAGTTTGAGGGGAGTAAAATCATACCTTACGGAAGGGAGCTATGTGTTTTTGTCGAACTTTTTCATGCGCATCAGCAAGTTTAGCCCAGTCCTGTTTATAGGCCTTTATCTGGCAGAAAGCCAAATAGGATTATTTGCAGCCAGTTTAAAGCTGGTAGTGGTAGCACATAGCTTCTTGTTTTTGCCCTTAGCTGGTGCTATGTTTCCCCATCTAGCCAATGTGTTTGCCCGAGATAGAAACCTCTATCTTAAAAACCTAAAACGCTCTTTTTACACCATGCTGGCTATTGGGGCTGTGAGTTCTGCAGTAATTATACTATTCCCTAATTTCTTTATCAGTCTGGTTTTTGGACCAGATTATTTGCCAGCTGTACCTTATTTACAGATTATGGCTCCTCTTTTAACCTTTGCCGTAGTGAGTCATTTTAGTTTACAGCAGGGACTTAGCGTACTTAGTAAAGATAAAACCTACCTGGGTATAGTGGTGTTGGTAGGTATTGTTACGGTTGTATTGAACGTAACTTTAATAGAACCTTACGGAATAAGGGGTGCTGCCTTTATTAAACTTTCGGTAGATGTATTCCTAGCTTTACTAGGCGCTTATTTTTTCACTAGAGCTTGGCGCAATTTGCCAAATCCTTAGAAATAACCGTAAGTTTTTAGATCGCTGGCTGTGTAGTTATCTAATAATCTATTGTTTTCCTTATTTAACTCCACTGCTTTCTGCCTGGTGGAAGAAGAGAAAATGTGTTTTTTAGAGAGGTGCCGCCACAAGTAAGGGTCTAAAACCTTTTGGTAGAGCTGGCGAAAATTTTGGCTACTAATACCTTTCCAAAGCAAATGTGAAGGGCGGTAATTATTAAAGGTGAAATGATTGATAATGCGTAATTGCCCGATTGAAAGGCTGGATAACGAGCGATTTAAATTTGTTGGGTTTTCTAAAGCTTCATAGCCCTCCGCCTTGCAAAATTCTTGTATTCGGCTTTCGGTTACACTACTGTTTTCAAGCAGTTCTTCCTGGGCCAGCACCAGTACATTTTCTTGTCCAAAAAGCCCGCAATAGCGCTTCACCAAAGGGTAGTAATCTAAATAGGACCAGCTAAAAAAGTTGTAATTCTTAAGAAAAGCCTTGGACTTCAATACTCCACCTTGTTGCACGTACTGCCTGTAAATGGCTTCTAGCATTAGGTCTTGCCTCCTTATGGTTATTATAATTTTTGCGAAGCCTAAGTTTTTTAAGCGATGAGCAATTTCTAAATTATAAGTCCCAAGTCCCATGGTGCCGGTAAGGGCTTCTAGCGAATACAATGCCTTTTTACTTTTATCCAGTTTTACTGAAATATGCTCAGGCTCGTACTCCAGGCTGGTAGACTGATGTATGGAAGTCAAAAGTTTTCTGCAAGTGTCGTAATCATAAAATTGTATCCCTTTCAAGCGCGGAAACAAATTTCGTTGCAAGTAGGTGGTGCCCGTTTTATGATAGCCTATGTGTACAATCATGTTATGTGCATAACAATTTCAATTCAGCTGGGGTCTTAATTTGGTCAAAACCCCAATACTCCGCTACAGCCGCGTACTGCTCAGGACTTATATCCTCACGGTAGTCTTTAAATAGCTCCGCAAAATAGCCTCGTTCGGCCTTCACATTTTCTATAATTTCAGAATCGCTTCGGCTGCTATGGCGTTGCGCTTCTTTTGGGTCACGGCTTTTTTGTTCTACGGTTTGCCTAAAAATATAATGAGGCTTGTTCAAATAAATACAGTACCCCGTTTGGGTACCCATGCCATTGCTCATGGTTACATCAGCTAATTCTATGTGGCTGCGCTGGCGGTTCACAAAATGGCGATCAAATTTATGGCCTGCTGTAATTACTTTAAAGCCGGCTTTTAAATAAGGCTTAACGCGATGCTCTTTTTGGGCGTCTAAATAATAGAGGCTTATTAAAACCGTGTCAAAACCTGAGGCTACCTTCTTAATTTCACCTATTAATTGCTGCTCTTCAAAGCCTGCTTCTACTCCCTTCATGCTGTGAAATGGAAAAACCAAAAGTACCCGACCTAATTCTCTTTTAAGGGTTGCCAACTCAGAAGCATCTAACAAACCTTTGGCATAATGAATATAAGGACCCACTGCGATGGCCTTTTTTTGCGGTAGCTTTTCATTCAAGATCGAAACGCGTTTTTCACTCATGGTGAGCACTTTTTTAAAGTGCCAGCAAAATTGATCGGGATGCACAATGCCGCCTAAAAACAAACCATGCTCCATGTAGGCTTTAAGGTCTGAGCTAATACCCGCGTAGTTTTTTAGAGCCTGCGCATAGCCATACAGGTTATTATCAATTACGTGTTCATCAGGTCCATAAGGTAAATCGGCCGAGAGGCTCTGGTAATCAAAAAAAGAAAGCCGGGCCCGCCTGGCTATTTCTTGATGCACCGCCTTACCATTGCGCATCCTGTAAAAGTGAAACAAGCTACTTTCTAAAATGGCAAAACGGGCACTAAGGCGCTTGACTCTATCTTTTAAATGCATTCAACAAAAGTAATTATAACGTAAATTGCTATTTTAGAATAACTCAGGTAAAGAGCGTAAATATTTGCAAGTTTGCCACTTCAATTCAAACATCTTTGAGCCAACTTCGTAAACATCTAAAATTCACTTGGAAGCATAGGTTTCGGGCGCACTGGCAAAAAAACAGGTTGGGCCGTTTAGGTTCAAGCGTGTGGCTAGATAAAAACGTGGAGTTTATGCGGTTTCCCCGAAATGTGGAAGTAGGGGAGGCTGTGGTGGTAAAAGAAGGGGCCCGTATTTGCGCTTGCAACGCCCAGGCCAAAATTAGCATAGGCGCCCGCACTACGGTGGGCTACCATACCTTTATTTTTGCTTCTGAGTCAATACGGCTGGGTAGTGATTGTCTCATAGCGCCCTTTGTCTATTTGGTAGATAGCAATCATAAAATTGACAAGGGGCAAAATATAAATACCCAGCCCAATGAAACCGCCCCAATAACCATTGGAAACGATGTGTGGATTGCCAGTAACTGTACCATTTTAAAGGGGGTAACCATTGGTGATGGTGCGGTAATAGCGGCAAATTCAGTGGTGAATAAAGATGTAGGTGAAAATGAAATCTGGGGCGGCAGCCCTGCAAAACACATTGGCCATAGAAAATAAAGTGGGCATAGTACTATTGGCACGCTACAATTCTAGAAGGCTGCCGGGCAAGGCTTTGAAAAAAATAGCGGGGAAACCAGTTTTATCGTACATCATTGAGCGCCTTAAAACCGTAGTGCCAACCCAACAAATAATTTTGGCCACCAGCAGTAATAAATCAGACGATGTGCTGGCCAACTATGCTAAAGATATAGGTATAGCCTGCTTCCGCGGCTCCTTAGAAAAGGTAGCCTTACGATTTTATGAAGCTGCCCAGCAGCTAAATTGCACCTATGCTTGCCGCATTAATGGAGACAACATTTTTTTAGATCCTGCTGTGTTAGCCACTATGGTGCAGGAGGCCCAGCAAGGGCAATACCATTTTTTGAGTAATGTTAAAGCGCGTACTTTCCCCAAGGGTATGAGTGTAGAAATTGTGGCCATGGCCTATTACCAAAAACACCTTACTACCATTTTAAACAGCGCTTATTACACTGAACACGTAATGGTATACCTTTATGAGTTGGCTGCAGCCGATGCCCATTTTTACCTTGAAAACAAAGAACTACCCGAAGCGGCTGGCTTGCAGCTGGCTTTAGATACCCCAGAGGATTTTGAGCGCAGCCAATGGATTTTGCAAAACTTAAAGGTCCCACACACTCAGGCCGACTTGCGTAAAATTGCCGCCTTAAATGAAAAGTATCAAAAGTACATAAAATCGCATAATAGCTGATAAATGAATCCAAAAAGCCCTTTTAAAGGAAAACACGGCCCCTTACTGTTAGCCGAAATTGGTGGTAACCACGAGGGCGATTTTGAATACGCCAAAAAGCTTACCCAATTGGCCATTGACACTGACGTGGACATGGTTAAATTTCAAATTTATACGGGCGACTCTCTGGTTTCAAAACTAGAAAGTCCTACCCGAAATAAGCATTTTAAAAAATTTGAATTGAGCCAGGCACAGCACCTTGAGCTGGCTGAAATGGTTACCAAGGCGGGCATTATGTATACCTCCTCGGTTTGGGACCTATCGGCCATAGCCTGGCTTGATGCTTACATTCCTATTTACAAAATCGGCAGCGGTGACCTTACCGCCTATCCTGTTTTAAGAGATACCGCAAAATTGGGCAAGCCGTTAATTATTTCTACCGGTTTAGCTACTGAAGCTGAGGTTTTGGAATCTATAGCTTTTATTCAAAGTGTAGATCCCATTTATAGAAAACCTGAAAATTTAGCGATTTTGCAATGCACCAGCATGTACCCCATAAATCCAGGCGATGCACACCTTAGCGTAATGGGCCGCTTGCGCGAAAAAACAGGACTTACCATTGGCTACAGCGATCATACCGAAGGAAGCAAGGCGTTGCAATATGCCACCGCTATGGGGGCTGAGGTTTTAGAATTTCATTTTACCGATGAACGGGCTGGGAAGTCTTTTAGAGACCACAAAGTAAGCCTCATGCCCCATGAAGTAAAAGCCTTAATAGAAGAAATAAAGCTTATTCAACAGTTGCAGGGTCATCCGCTTAAAGCGCCTACCCAAATTGAATTAGATAACGGCCACGAGCTATCTTTTAGAAGAGCCGTTTACCCTAAAACTGATTTACCGGCTGGCACTATTTTAAGTGAAGATAATTTAACGGTATTGCGGCCTAACCACGGCATAGATGCCCGGGAGTTTGATAAACTTTTAGGAAAAAAGCTGAACCAAAGTGTGCAGGCTCATCAAAAACTAAGCTGGGATTTTATAGAAGATTAGGAATGGTGCAGTACTATTTAAGAACTTTTAGACCTAAGTTTTTGGGCTGGCTAACCCGGCTTGTTTACCGTGGCAAGAATGTGCATTTTGGTAAAAACTTCCGCTGTGACGCCATTCCTAAAATTCTTATTGATAAAAATGCCCAACTTCACGTTGCAGATCATGTAGAGTTACGCAGAAGTATTGAAATAAGAGTACACCAACGGTCTAAAATTGTGATTGGGTCTAAAGTACGGATAGACCGAGGGGTAAGGATTTTAGCCACCAACACTGCCCAAATTACACTGCATGAAGGGGTGCGAGTGGGTTTATATACTGTGTTTAACGGAGGCGATGACATTACGGTAGGAGCCCGTAGCCTAATCTCAGGATTTGTTTATTTACAAACCAGTATGCATGGTTTTAAAGATAAATCCGTAGCTGTGCAAAAACAGGGTTATACGCACGCTCCGGTGCAGCTAGAAGAAGATACCTGGTTGGGGGCACATGTAGTAGTTTTGCCAGGCGTTACCCTGGCTAAAGGAGTAGTTGTAGGCAGTAATGCGGTAGTTACTAAACCGGCTGCAGCCTACACTATTTTGGGGGGCGTACCGGCCAAGATGCTCAATGAAAGAAACTAACATGCAAAAGCCCTTAATTACCGTTTACATCACCAACTATAATTACGAGAAATACATAGAGCAATCTATTGAAAGTGTGCTGGCCCAAAGTCTGCAAAATTTTGAGCTGCTTATTATTGATGATGGTTCTACTGATAACAGCAAGAATATTATAGAGCGTTACCGCGATGATGAACGCGTGACCATAATTTATCAGCAGAATAAAGGCTTAAACATTACCAATAATGTGGCCATGCGTGTAAGCCGCGGTGAATACATTATGCGGCTAGATGCCGATGATTTTCTAGACCCATCGGCTTTGGCCGAAATGAGCAATTTATTAGAGCAAAATTCTGAGTTGGGTTTGGTTTTTCCTGATTACTATTATGTAAATGCAGCAGGGCAGATTACCGGAGAAGAGCGCAGGCATAATTTTGAAAAGGAAGTTTCACTTTACGATCAGCCTGCCCACGGTGCTTGCACCATGATTCGGTTAAGTTACCTTAAAAAATTAGGGGGCTACAATGAGAGTTTCACCTGCCAGGATGGTTATGACCTGTGGCTAAAGTTTATTACCCACTACACGGTAAGCAACATAAATAAGCCGCTTTTTTACTACCGCAGGCATGGCGAAAATTTGACCACCAATGAAAAGCGCATATTAGACACACGCAGAGCTATTAAGGAAGCTTTTTTAGCCGAGGAAAAAAACCGGTACCAGAGTACCTTAATGGTAATTCCCGTGAGGAATACCCTCATTAATGGGCAAAGCTGGCCCCTTTATAAAGTACAGGGCAAAAGTATTTTAGAGCAAAAAGTGGCTACTTGCTTAGAGGCCCAATGCTGCGGTGAAGTTGCGGTAGTATCTTCTGATCAAGAGATTTTAGCATTTGCGGAAACCACTTTTAGTCACAATGACAAGGTGCAAATAATAGAGCGGCCAGCAAGCTTGGCCGGCCCAAACCAAACCTTAGGTGCCACGGTAAATCTTGCCGTGCAAAAGGCTCAAAAGAAAGACTTAGGCTACGTGCTTACTGCGGCTTTGGAATATCCGTTTTTAAGCGCCTCTATGCTAGACGATGCCTTAAATACTTTACTGCTTTTTAAGTCAGATGCGGTGCTAAGTGTGCGGCCCGATAATAAAAGTTATTACCGCCATACGGGTCATGGGCTTAGCCCCATTTTGGACCAGGAAAAGTTCACGCGCCTTGAGCGTGAAGCTTTGTACAAGGCGGCAGGAGGGCTTATGCTCAGTACCTTAAGTAGCTTTCGAAAAAATTTAAAGATAAATTCAGGGCAAATTAGCCACGTGGTGGTAGATGAAAAAGCCGCCTTTGGGGTACATAGCGAATTTGATTTTGAGGTTTTTCAAAGTTTGGCTAAATCCTAAACGCATCGTGGGTATGCGGTAGGCTATAAATTAAGTTCCTTTGCACAAATTAAACCGGTAAAATTGACAATAGCTCAAACATACGCGTATGCCCCACTGGTGGCCTTGCTGCTGGCTTTTGCCATAACCTATTTTTCCATACCGGCTATCATACGGCTTAGCCTAGTTAAAAAGCTGTATGATTTACCCGATGCTCGCAAGAAACATGCGGCCCGCATTTCGCCTTTAGGAGGCATGGCCATTTTTGGAGGCATGATTATTTCCTTTGTCTTTTGTACGGCCCACCTGGCCAACCCAGCTTTAAATTCTGTTTTAGTAGCCCTTTTCATTCTCTTCATTACCGGAGTAAAAGATGATTTATACCCCTTAGTGCCTTATAAGAAATTAATTGGGCAGGTACTGGCGTCTGCCATAGTGGTTATTCAAGGGAATGTAAGGCTTGAGAGTTTTTACGGCATAGCCGGTGTGAATGAACTGCCCTATGCCGTAAGCTTAATTTTAAGCATTGTTTTTTTTCTAGGCATTATTAACTCCTTTAATTTTATTGACGGCATAAATGGTTTAAGCTCTAGCTTGGGTATTTTGGCCAGTGGCGTGTATGCACTTTGGTTTTTGTATTTACAAGAGCCTTTATTTTTGATTTTGAGCCTCTCTATTTTGGGGTCGCAATTGGCATTTTTACGCTACAACTTGTGGAAAGCAAAAATCTTTATGGGCGATAGCGGCAGCATGATTTTGGGGTTTTTAGCGGCTTTGCTTACCATTTATTTTCTGCAGGCCAATGAGCAAGCAGAAGTGGTGGTGCTGCGTAAAATAGACGCCATGGTTTTTGCCTTTTCGGTGATTATTATCCCTGTTTTTGATACCGCCCGGGTAATTTTCATTCGCTTA
>PR_CR_10_Liq_1_inCRDRAFT_1000477_pt1 | contig 25025 bp, 19 predicted proteins | sample PRCRCaboRojoPR_3_FD_10241 | JGI IMG/M metagenome (IMG submission 10241)
CTGCGGATAGGCTTTTCAAGATGGTTAATCCACTCTCGGGTAAGTTCAGGGTTTTCAATCAAGGGACCTTCTACTTCTGGTGCTGGTTTGGGCTGAGTCAGAGTTTTTTTGATTCTTCTAATGCTGGCACTGGGATGTCTTAGCTCTATTTCGAGTTTGATCAGGTAGAGCGTAATCAAAAGTGCAAGGAATAGTGAGAGACCAAACTTGAGCCCTCCGAAGTCGAAGAACTGGTAGATTTCAGCTCCCTCAGAGACAGAAGAGCCTTGCCTGGAGAGGGGCTTCATTATGATCCCGTTTGCTTCGGCTTTTAGAGGTTGGCCTCCGATATAAGCAATTGGTTTGCCTTTGGTTATCCTTTCCCAATTGCCTTTGTAGAACTTCAACTCTCCTGAAAACCCTTGAGGAACTCTGATCTTAGCGAAGTTGCGGACGACTCGGGTGAACATATTATTAGGTATTGAATTAAGGGAATAAGAGCTTGGCTAGGCTGGAACAGTAAGTTTGAGCTTAATAGAACCTAAGAAGGACAGAGTGAGGAGTCTGCGCAGAGCACTTTAGATCAGAAAAGGAGTCTGAAGGGAGATGCCATGACTGCACTTGTGAGTTTAAACCGGAGTGCTGTAGAAGGTTTGAAGAGTCTAAGATAAAATTGGGATTAGTTCAGCAAGCAAGAACAACGCAGTCAAAAACTTTGCGGACTGGATTTGGAAGAAAAAGTCGCAAGCACGAAGACCGTTCTCAACTGTACTAAGAGACCCACTGCCTACCACTAAGTAATAGACAAACTACAAGAAGAACACAACTCAGAAAAAGACAGAAAGAAGCCGGAGTGGTGTCAGAAACACCAACAGAAACGATGGTAAGAAGTGCAGCAAGACTTAGGAGTCAAGGCTGTAGAAACTTAGTGTTGGTATCAGGAAGAAATCGAACTCACAGTTGAACGAGTTGCAAAATGGGCAGAACATAGGAACTTGAATGCTCAGACTTACCAAGACTCAAAACTGGAATTGAACTATGCTTACCACTGAAACTAAGTAAGAGTTGTGACTTAAAGTTGGAAGTAAGGCCCTAACCTTGGCGGTTTATCTATTCCTGGACTTTGCTAATTAACCAAGCATCACCTCTAGCATTATAATTATTCCTGAACTATAAACTCTATTTAATCCTCTTTTTTGATTAAACTAAGTATTTCTTGGTTTGAATTCTTGACTTCTTGAATTGAAGAGTCTATGGAACTTAGCCTGGACTTCAACTCCTTGATTCTAGACTCTAGAGTCTTTGAGCCTCCGTCTAAACGAAGATCTTCTTCACAAAGGTGGAGATACTCTTTGTTGTTGGAGTTTCTTTTCCAAAACATGAGGTACTCAACTTCTAGAATCATTTCAGTTAGTTCCTTTCGGTCAGCTACTTCTATTCCTTCTTGGACTCTGGCGAAGGTGTCTCCCATGATGGAAATCAGCAAGTTGAGCATGATCAAGGGGTTGATCACTGTAGCTAAGAAAAAGAAAAACCAATCCAGAGTCAAAAGGTTGTCTGTGTCGAACTCGCCTAAGTCTAGAAGGTAAGACTTGCTCAAGAAAGTTGCGAAAGTGTCTGTGTCTGGGTTCAGAGTCTTGAAAATCATTCCGAAGGCAACAGTGGAGTAAAACAACAGAATCAAAAACGACTGCATGTCTTTGATGACTTCAGCTAACAAGTTGATCATGTACCTAGTGCTTTGGAAAAGCCTGAAGTAAGTGATTCCTCTCAAAAACGAAATAAACATCAGTGCAGTAAGTATAGAGTACTCATAGTCTACAAGCACTCCAAACAAAAACATGAACACGTAAAAGAAGCAAAAAAGCGACCTAAGTAAGTCTATGTAGTTGATAGAGTCTGCCCAGTAGGAAGCTCCCATGACAAACATTTGGTAAACCTCGTAAACAAGCAAGGCTNCATTTGCCACAAAGGCCAGCATCAGCATAAAGCCGTGCTGATTCTCGAAAACAACAAACAAGCACAGGAGTACCAGGTAAAAGCAGTAACAGGCTCCTTGGGTGATTTGCACACTCTTCACTTGGTTCCATTTGTAGTCAAGTAAGTAATTCATGAATTCAGACCTAAAGATTTCGGAATTGGGAGAGTCCTTAATACTTTCTAGGAATTCAATGCTGCTTTGGGAACCAGGCTCTAGTGCTAGTTTAATTCCTAGTCCGTAGTAGTCTACAGGCTTGTCCTCATTCTTGTGGTGATCAGCGTTCAAAAAGTCACTACTTTCTGGCCTAATGAAGTCTGAAGTACGATAAAGAGGTAGATTTGTGTCTGAAGAGCAGTAGAACTGCTTTTTTTGCTTGAAATGAAGGAACAAAGACTCATAAAGATCAGGAAGTACTTTGAAGCCTTTTAAGTTGAGGTCAGCTAGCATGTCTTCTAGGACGTAGAAACTTGCGTAGTCATCGGCTCCTCTCTTGATAAGCTCTTTGACAAGCATATAAACGATTTCGTCAAAACCTCTTTTTTCTGCAAGCACGAAAGGAGAGACTCCAGTGGGGGAGCTGATGAATGGAACTCCTTCTTTGAGTGCTTTTTTCATGAGTGTTTGTTTGTTGAGGTAAGAAAAGAAATGAGCAGTATTGAAGTGGTAAGGACTCATGAACCACTTGTCGTAGTCCGGGTTGTGCTCAGGATCTTGTTCCTCGTATGCAATCGCTGACCTCAGATAGTCCAAATACACTTGTTCACTTCCTGGGTTTCCATAAATTGCGAACTCTTGGTTCTTCAGGGGGTTTTTGAGCACCAGTATGTCTCGACCGTCGTTGATTGCAATGTAGTTTTCTTCATCAAACAAACAAATTGTCTTGCAACGGTCCTTGATTTGAATGCTAAAGCAAAGAGTAAAGTCACTTTGGTTCCAGAAGGTTATGCTCTTGTCATCTGAACCCGAAAGCATGTAGGGCGAAGGGTTTAAAGTGAAGTAAAAAGCATTAACAGAGCCGCCATGATGCTTGAGCACTTTAATGCATCCACTAGACCGAATATCCCACAGCCTTATTTCATGGTCCCAAGACCCCGAAATTAGTAAGTTGTTGTGTGGAGAGACTTTCAAAACACTTACTCTTCTTTGATGACCATGCAGGTCTTCGACTTTCTTTTCCTGCTGAATATCATACACCCTTATGATCTTATCGTTTCCTCCAGAAAACAGGAGCTTCTCATCCGAAGTGGCTGCTAGTGACCAAACAGTTCCTGTGTGATCTCTGAAGATTTTTAGGACTTCGAAGCTTTCTAGGTCCCACATAGTAACTCTGTAAGCAAGATCTCCTGTCATGAAGTACTTTCCAGTATTGCTGATGAGTATGGACTTAACAATTCCACCCTCCGAAACTTTTTCTTGGACTTTTTCGAAGGAACTGAGACTCCACTTGATTAGTCTGCCTGAGTCAGGACAAGTTATCACGTAGTTTTCATCAGGAGTTACAGCCATGGCGTATATTCCTCCCTCATGCACAAGTTCTTCTACTTTGTCTAGAGTTTGTGCGTTCCAGACAACTACTTTCCCGTCACCAGAGTTGGAGACTAAAAAGTTTCTGGATTTCACATAATGTATTCCGTAAACGTAGTCTGTGTGTTCCTTCAGGAGGATTTGATCTTCTAAGTCGGGCATTCGCCATTTGATGATTTTCTTGTCTTGGCTTAAACTGAAGAAGGAAGTTTGTGTTTTGTTGAATATTATCTGCTGTACCCAGTTAGAGTGCTTTTCAAGGGTCTTTTCTTTTCTGTCTTTTTCGAGAGACCACACCTTCACAGCATTATCCCTGCCTCCTGAAACTAGTTTGCTGCAGTCTTTGGTGAACTCAAACCACTTGACAGCTACTCCATGCCCACCAAAGGTTTTGTAGAGACTTAGAGTTTCAAAGTCCCACAACTTGATTTCTCTAGAGTATCCACACGCACCCACGTACTTGTTGTTTGGAGAGAACTTGACGCACCAAACTGCTTTATTTTTTGAGTTCTCTTGAAGGTTGACTACTTCCTCTGATTCAAGGTCGTAAATAAGCACTTGGCCATCCAAGCAGCCTAATCCTAGATACTTGCCATCGTCTCGCAAACAAACGTTTTTAATGGGACTTTCATGGGTCAATAGAATTCTTGACTCGTCGGACTGGAGATTCCATTCTCTGGCAGTTCCGTCCTGCGAAACTGAGTACAAAACGTCATCTTTGCAAATGATCCAGTTCACCTCATTTTCATGGCCTTCTAAACTTGTAACCAACTCAAAACTCTCCAGGTCGTAGCACCTGATTAAATTGTCGCCTCCTCCTAGGTAGGCAAACCTGTCGTCTTCGGAAAGGGCTATCGTTAGAATTTGGCTAGTGACTGGCAGGTCCTTAATGACTTTCCGGGACTTGATGTCCATGACCGCCAAACGTCCTTCGAAGTTACCCAAGACGAACTTGGACATGTCCTTGGTAATTTGGAAGCAAGAACCTGAAAAGGGGGTAGGTATTACCTCCGGACAGTTTTCAAGCATTTTTGCCATGGCTTCTGTAATGTCTTCTTTCCAAGCTCTTTCTCCCTCGCTTTTGAGTCGAAAAGTAGAAGGACAATCAAAATTATTATCCGCTGCTTTCTGCGGTGGAATTAACAAAGGCTCCTGAATTCCTTGATCCATTAATTTATATGTAAAAAGTTTTTACCATTATAACTCTTTAATTAAAGTATTACGCTTGAATCAGCAAAATTCTGAAAAGCCGTATTCAGCGGTGCCCTTGGACTCCTTATCAACGGTGTCGATAATTCCGTATGTCAGAATCATCACAGCGGCTAAACATAGAAGTACTGAAAGTAGGATAACTAGCAAAGATGCCCTGTCATACTTTTGTACTAGTTTGGTGAGGGAGAATATTCCTATAGCTGACCCTATGAATGCAGTGACTAACAGCCACAGTCCGTAAGCAGGGTCTACCATTCCGGCTTCGAAGTATTGGATTGTAGCAAATGAAGCAGCAAAGAGAATCATAAAGGAACTAGAAGCAGCAGCTACTTCTGGTCTAACGCCCATTCTGAGCATCACGGGGTTCATTACAAGTCCCACTCCTATTCCAAGGAGCCCAGCACCTAGTCCAGCAATGAACCCAACAGTTCCAACTATCACAGTTTTCTTTAGATCCCAGTGAAGGTCGCCACTATCGTACTCGTAGTTGCACTCCTCTCTGAATTTTGTAAGTCGGATTAGCATCCAACCTGTCAAAATATCTATTCCAACTAGGACCACAGTCAAGCCTACCAAAAACCCGAAATAGGTTCCAGAACAGTTTTCAATTCCTATCATGGAGTCAACACCTTTTCCTCCCATCATGAAGGAAACAGCCACAACTATGACATAAATTGCGAAAATGACGGCGAATTTTTTAGGTGGAAGAGTGGCACTTTCCTCCTTTAGGAGTTTAGTGAGCTTAGCGTTCTCACTAGGACTTTCTTCTGCTTTTTTGAGCCCAAAGGACTCGGAGTACTCAGCGTCGTTTTCTTCAGGGTACTCGTTGTCGCCTCTACTGGCAGTTCCGATTTCGGACTTGACTTCATTCTTGTGTTCAGTTTCTTTTTTGTATAGCCCCCTTCCTCGTTTCCCGGAGTCGTAAGCTAAGTAAATCAGAAGTAGCAGTAAGCACGATAAGATTATCCATGAGGGGAAAATCTTGTTGAGCATCACTCCGTAAGTAGCTCCTAGCAGCACAGGGCTCTGGACGTGCATGATCAATTCGTAGTAAATGAGAGGTCTGTCCTTTGTAGGNTGTCTTTTTTTGAACTTCAGAACTATGGCAATCAAGCTCCCGCCGAACTTAATGATCTGAGTCAAAGGCACTGCGAAGTGGGTGTTGAATCCCAGCATGATGATTAGAATCGGAACCATTAAAGGTCCTCCACCGATTCCTGCCGAGTTGGCCATCGCACAGAATATCAGTATTATAATCGTTCCAAATACTTCAATGACTTCGAGCCCGAACAAATCTTTGTGCTCGCACTCTCCGTCTTTACACGAGTTTAGGTTTTGGCAGTCACTGTCTTCGTCACAGGCCATCTGCACGTCTGAGGCTGCAACCAACAGACCCAATAACAACATCAAAGCAAACTTGAGGTTCATATTTTATTATTTTATTCACCACACCTAATTAAATGTTAAGTTGATATCTAACAGTTTTTTGAAAATTCAATTTAGTCTAAACCCGAAATGCTTCCACTTGAATTAGAAAGTGCTTAAGGAAAGTTGCTTAAATACTCTTAATTTAGTTCTACTCGTTTAGCTGTAGACTTTGACTTAAGCCTTAGTTTCCAAGTCTGGCCTTGAACTTCATATTTAGTGTAAATTGAATTCACTGAATTTTTTACTGGAAGTTGTGCTAGATATCTCTTTACTTAAAGTACTGGCTCAAGCTGCTTTACAGCAGTGAATTCAGAAATTAAATTAGTTGTTCTAGAAAAATGAGAGTTCTTCAAGAATATCAAAGACTCAACACTGGGTTCAGAGTTCCTAAGCTAGCACTAGGTACTTTTGGAACTAAGGGAGAAGCTTGTTACAACGCAACTAAAGCAGCGCTAGAATTAGGGTACAGACACATTGTGACAGGAGCCCTTTACCAAAACGAAGCTGACGTTGGCAAAGCCCTGCAGGATTTCCAAAGAGAATCGATATTCCTGATGACCAAAGTAGGTCCTAAAGACCATGGCTACGACAAAGCAAAGAAGTCAGTTGAAAATTCACTCAAGAAATTGAACACTGATTACTTGGACTGTGTGCTGGTGCACTGGCCCGGCAGTTTTACGCACAAAGGAGGAGACGAAGCCCAAGTGGAACTCAGGCACCAAACTTGGAAAGCTTTGGAAGACTTTCAACGCGAAGGAACCATCAAAAGCATTGGGACTTCAAATTTCTTAGTCCACCACTTAGAAAAGCTGCTTGATGCAGCTTCAGCTCCTCCAAGTATCAACCAAGTTGAGCACCACCCCCTTTGCAGAATTGACGACGTGGTTAATTTTTGCAGAGACCGGGGAATTGTGCTCCAAAGTTACAGTCCTTTGGCTAAGTGTGACCCAGTCCTTTGGGACTCTGAGCCTTTGAACGAACTGGTGAACAAGTACTCAAAAACTAAGTCTCAGATTTTGTTGCGTTGGTCCTTGCAGAAAAACACTATTTTGGTGTTCAAGAGTTTGAAGGCAGAACACCTTAGAGAAAATGCTCAGCTGGACTTTGAGTTATCTGAAGAAGACATGAAGAAACTAGACAACCTTCCTCAGAAGAGACTTAACTGGGACCCTAACCAAATAACAGTATAAGTTAGAAGTGGATGTTAGTTTTTTGGTCGAAGTCGGTCATCCAAAGGACTTTTTGAAAGTCTTCTTTGTCAATAAAGCCTTTGTCAGCAGCGTCCACTTCAGCAAAGATGCTTTTGATGACTTCTTGGATTTCAGGCTGGGACAAGTTATTTGCAACTAATTTGTTGATGGTTTGGAACAAGTCATCAGGAGACAAAACTCCGTCCATGTCGTGGTCATAGAGTCTGAACAGAAAGTTAACTTTGGAGTCAATTGGAGTTTTGGGACAAAACTGAGAAAGGTACACAGCGAAAAGTAAAAAGTCTATGTAAGGAATAGAGTCTGTTGACTTAGTGGACTCAAGTTGGTTCCTTTCTTCAGGAAGGATTTTGGAGGAAGCGGTGCGGGGAGCTTTGGGAGTTTTAACTAAGAAGTCCTTTTTCTCTTCAGAAAACTTGGGACTCACACTTTGGATGTACTCTGCACTTTTAAAGGGAATTGCGTAACTGAGCATTTCCCGCAGAGGGTGGTACAGGAGTTCTGGCATTGAAAGGAACTCTTGGTTAGTGAGCATTCCCCTGTTCTCTTCGTCAAGGGAAATGAACTTACGGTACAAAGGAATGAGTTCCCTTGCGGAAAAGTTGGACTTCATCATGATTTCGTAGATGAGTTCTGAAGTCAAGGTGTTGTTGGAGTCAGAAACTAACCTAACTATATGGTCCTCTTCAAGTTCTTTCCTCAAGAAGTTTCCCATTTAATATGCTTAACGACTTAAAAGATTAAATTTCCCAGCCAATTTCTTTGAGGAACTTATGGATGTCTTTGGTTGGTTTCTCTTTTTGAGTCACTTCAGGAACAGAAACCTTAGACTTGTTTTTCCTTCTATTTTTGTTAGAAATAGTGTAAATTTGTTGCATGTCGAGAGGAATTTGGGTTTCGTCAAAGTGCATGTGTTTAAGTATGTTATCAATGTCCCAAACATCATTGATTTTGGCTGTGATGACGTCGCTGAGCTGGTAACTTGTAGAGTATTGGTGCTGTGTTTCCATTTGAATATTTATACGTTAAATGGGGGCTGTTAACTAACGTTAGTTAAGTTAGGACTTTTGTTTTTTCTGAACTGAAAGCTGTGTTGGTTCAGGTCTTTCGCGTTTAGGTCTGGACTTAGGTCCCCAGTTTTGGGGGTTGGGTGGGTACCTTACGGAATTGAGGAGTTCTTTTTCTTCTTGTGTGAGTTCTAGTTCGAAGTTAGGTTCCAAAGAAGGACCTGAGGAAAGTATCTTGGAAGCAGAACTGCCCTCTGCTACGTTTGTGAGGTACTTGTCTTTGGCTGAGTGCATTTTCCACGACTTGATTATTTCAAAGACTTGGTGGGGAGTTGCGTTGGTTTTGTAGTTCTGGGGTTTTGTGTGGGACTGGGACAAAGAAAGGCCAAGTGACTTGAAGGCTGACCTCCACTGTTTCTGGGAAATTGTGGGTGCTCTGAAGAACTTGCACAACTGGGAAAGGTCCCAACTCAAAGGACAGTCCAGTTCGTCCTTAACTGCCAAAAGAATTCCTTTGAGTTTGTTGTGGGTTTTGAACTGGAACTGGTCAATGGTTTGGAGGCACTCGTTCACTAGTTCTTTGTTGTGGAGTTTGCCCGAGTATATTGGGCCTTGGATGAACAAGTTTCCTCCACAGTGACTGCAGAATCCTTGGCCAGAAAACAGTCCAGGAGTGTTTCTTTTCTTGCCAGGTTTGCCGAAGTCGTGGATGAAGAAGTTAGGACAGGAGCCGCACTGGAAGACTAAAGAAGAGTTCAAAATTGAGTTTTTGGCTTGACTTGCTGACTCGATAACCTGTACAAAAACTCTTATGTAGAAGTCTACTGACAAACTAAGCACTGGCACTACCACTTTTTGGTACTTATTGGCAGTTGCCTTAAGTTGGTTCAGAATGATCCTAATAGCGAACTCGTGGCAAAACTTAGACTTGGTGGGGACTGAGGAGTACTTGTAAAAGCATGTGTCGGGGTTGTTGCCACAGAGAGTGGCCATGTCGGTGCTGGTGACGCACAAAAGTCCTTGGTCTTTAATGGCTTGAATGCTTGCGTCTAGGAAGTTAGCACAGGAACCGTAAGGGTCAATGTCGATCAAATCCCAGGGGTCTATTTTGGAGTTGTGCATTAAGTGGCAAGCGTCTTGTTGAGTGACTTCAGCTTCTACGCCATTGTTTTGGAAGTTGGCTTTGATCTCCTCAACTGCCTGAGGACTAATGTCGTTTGCAAGCAGCTTTGAAATAGGAGTAGTGAGTTCCTTATAGTACCTGACACTGCGGATTCCGGAAGCTGCTAAAGGTTCAAGTATTTTAATGGACTCTTTGCCTTTAGCGAAAACAGAAGCCACGAGGATAGAAAGGTCCCTGTTGAAGACTTGTGCAGGGTTCAGAAACACACCTGACTTCAATACAATGTTAGCAGCTCCTTCAATATGGTTAGCCATTAATTAATAGTTTGCAGTTCAGGAATATTAGGACCTAACGCAGAGTACCTAGTGTTTTGAGTGCGTTTGATGCGCATCATTTCTCGGAAAGTGTCTTCGTTGCCGTTGTAGAGTTCGAACTCTTCCCAAGCTTTCCAGAACTCTTCTGCCTTCCTGGGGTCTGCTAACTCAGACACGTAGTTGAAAATGCTCCTTGCTCGTTCTATTTCGCCTAGTTTGGTTTCTATTTTGGCAAAGTTCATTCCTACCTGGAGGAACTCTGGAGAGTTGCACAAACTTTCAAAAGCAGTTTCAAACAAAGTCCGCATTTTGCAGATCCCAAAGTACTCAGAAGCCTTTTGCATGTACATGTAGAATAGTTGGGGGTCGCCTAAGTCTCGGACAGCTTTGTCGTATATTTCAATTGCGTGGTTGAGTAAGCCATAGTTTTCTTCTAGTTTAGCGTACATGAGGTAAAAGACTTTGATTTTGTCTTTGGGGGAAGTACGCAGGACTTCTTCAAAGAGTTCTCTGGACCTTTCTAACTTACGTTCTCCGTACCTCTCCACAAACCACTTCAAGTAACAAACCCAGATTTCGTACACGTGAGGCCACTGGAAGTTGTTGACTCCTTTTTCGTAAGCTCTGAAAGCTTCTTCCCAGAACCCTTTTTGCTGCAAGTAGTCGCAGTAATTCATCAACGTTTGGGGACTGATGAGTTTTCTAGCAATCATGTCATTGTAGGCCTTTTTTATGTTCTCCAAAGAGTCTAGGTTTTCAGCTAAGTCCAAGTAGAGGTGCCAGAGTCTTTGAGAGGAAGAGCCCATCAAGTGGGAATTGCAAATAAAACTAGCAAGCAAGTAAGCGTCTTCGTAAGACTTGTTTCTGATTTCAAATTCAATCCAAGCCTCCCAAACTTGACTGGCTTGGTCAGGAGTTCTGAACCGCGACTGAACTGCTTTGTGGAAAACAGTTCTGCAGTTCTTTAAGTCTTGTTTTTCTTCGTAAATTCTGGCAAAGTTTATCCACAACTTAGGGTACTTTTTGCTTGCTTTGAAAGGGTCTACAATAGTTATGGCTTGGGCATAAGTCCTTAAAACGTCCACTGGTGCGTTTTGGAAGAGCTGTGCTCTGCTAAGCCAGTCCTCAACACTGTTGGGGTCGCTTCTTAAAACGACATCCGACAAAGCTAGTTCCCGCCTTGCAAGCAGTTCTTCTAGTCTTTTCACCTGTTGTTCTGCAAGTTCATCTAAGTTTTCTTCTGCAAAGGTGTTCAGAAGGTCTTCTTCAAACTCAGTGTAAGCAGCAAACACCACTCCGAAGTCTTCGGGCGAGTTAACCTCAGCAAGGGCCCTTTCGAAGGTGCCACGGGTTTCTTCGAACTTGCCTTTTCTTATGTAGAGTTCTGCAAAGGCCGTCCACCAAAAGGCTTTTTCAGAAAGGTAGGGACGACACTTCTCAAGAACTTGCTCAGGTTCACTCACTCTGTCTGGGTTCTGACTAATGACTTCAACTAGGGTCTTGGCTAGGTGGGTTTTTTCTTGAAGCACTTCTAAAATTCGGTCAACTGCCTCGGAAATAAATTCTTTCTGAACTAAAAACTCAATGTATGTTTCAAGGTAGTTTGGGTTCAACTCCAAATACCTTTCAAGGATGCGTTTTGAAATTTGAGGTACTGGGTGGACTTTGACCCACTCAATGTACAAGTCCCAAATAAGAGCATGTTGAGTTATAGGCAACTGCTGCAGTGAAAGGTCAAATATTTGGCGGGTCCTAGTAACTTGTCCTTGGTGGATTAGGAACTCTAGATAATCGAGCCAGATTCTAGGCATTAAGTAGAGGTACCGAAGGGCTCTTTCGTAGAGAGCATTGGCTGTTCGGAAGTTGCTTCCGGAGGGGGTATCGAGAACATAGTCTTTGACCTCTGAGAGGTAGTGGTGCCAGAGTTTGTAGCTGCCAGGTATGTAAGTAAGGGCACGTTCGTAGAGGTTTAATTTTTGTGTGAAAGAAGTTTCTACTTGGATGCAGTTCCACCAAGCCCTTTGCGAGTAAGGATTATATACACTTGTAGAGTCCACTTGGTCAGGGGCAGAAAAGACTTCGTTCATAATTTGTTAGATTATTACTATGGATAACTTCTTAACTTGGAGTAGTCAGGAACCCAAAACAAAAGGTTCTGACAGGCAGAAACCAGCAGAACGTGTTCTCTGCTCCAGGCTAAACTAGTGGGGATCTTGGGGTGGCCTTTGAGTTCTGCAACTTTATTTGTGGAGTTTATGTCAAATATTACAATAGAGTTGCTTCTTTCACAACCAGTTACGACGTACTTGGAGTCAGGGGAAAAGCAAGCCATTACTTTTCCATTCTCGTTTTGGAAGTTGCTGAAAACGTGCTTTTTTGTTCCGTAAAGAGCATCCAGGAGCAGAATTTGGTTTTCCACAGTGTAAGCCAGAAGGTACTGTCCGTCATCACTGAACTCGATTCCTTTGATTTCAGGGCTTTCGATTTCCCAACTTTCAAAAGCACCGTCAGAGTACTTTGCAGAGTCTACAAGTTTTATGATGTTTTTAGTTGTGTTTTGATGGACAACGGGGTAAACCAGTGCAAAAACCGCTCCGCTAGGGTCAAAAGCACACATTCCTGGTCCAGCCCCGTCGCGGTACTCCAGTCTAGCTAGAGCTTTTCTCTGTCTTAAGTCCCACATGAGCATTTGCTTGTCTCTTCCTGTGGACAAAAACACGTCGTTTTTGGGACTCATGTCTATAGAAGAGATTGAGTCGGAGTGGCCTCGGAAGTTGTGGATGATTCGGTTGTCGTAAGAACTCCAGTACTTGATCAGGTGCTCTTTGCCTTTGCGAGTTGAGCAAAGAAAAGCATTGGGGTGGTGGGTAAATTTGATGTTTTCAACGCCTAGTTCTTTGTTGTAAATTAACTTTTCACGGGTTCCGCGAATGACATTGTAAATGTTAACTGAGTCGTCGTCTGCTGAGGTCAAAAGCAAACTGCAGTCGTCAGAGAAACTCATTGAGTTGATGTCTCCATGGTTGTCTTTGAAGACCTTGCCAATGTCCATGCTTTGGATTAAACTAGCTGACAACTCTACTCCTTCCATTTATTAGTTATCATTTCTTTTGGTAGTAGGGGGCTGAGTTGAACGAAAAGAACTTACTGGGTTTTGACTCCTTCACTAAAGATATGGGTTCGTCTGGAACTGACTTTTGGTACAGTTGCGAAAGTTGGGCTTCTTCCACAGGTGGTTTGGGGAAGCTCATAGTTGTTGAGGAAAAAACTGGTTCTGGCGACTGCAGTTGCTGGAAACTAGGTTCCCAGGCACACTCCACCTTGAAAGAAAATATTTCGTCAATCTCAAGGGACATCCTGTCTAGTTGGGAGGATATTTCCTGCACTAGTTTGATTGGTGAGGGTTTGGGTCTTGAAGGCGTTGGCAAGGGCTGCTCTTCAACGTCACTTTCTTGTTCGCCTTGGGATTCCTGGTCTTCTTCAGACTTTTGGCTTGCCTGGGACTCTTCTTCAGAGCCTTCTTCTGAGTTCTGCGAGTCTTCTTCTTCTGAGCCTTGTGAGTCTTCTTCTTGAGAGCCTTGCGAGTCTTCTTCTTCTTCACTTGAAGCTCTTTCGGACTCACTTTCGGACATTACTTATAACTACTTAGCTATTTCAATTTATTGCCCAATCAGATTCCGATTTAATAATAGTTTTTTTTGCCATTAAGTTTAAAGATTTGATGTTCTGTTGGTACTGAATTAGACACACTGGAATGTGAAGTGTTATTCCAGAAGCACCAGTATCCAGGTTGACTTTAGTTTAGAAATAAGTCATTTAATTAGGGCTTCTGGAATAAGATTAAAAATAAGCAGAATTAAAAAACAATTGCACACTGAATACAGTGAAGCTAGGACTACTTAATTCGTGAAAAATAGAATGGCAAGATGCATGGGATTTTGGAAAGTAGAAGTGTAGTAAAAAGTAAGTTCTGTTTCCATGATGACCATGAAATAATATATTTTGTTAAGGCACACATTAGTACTACAAGTTATTCTTTAGCACGAAAATGTCAATTTAATAAAATGTGCATATTTTCCCAACGAGCAGAGGTGTGCACGCACTTCAACTGCTTCTACGTTTACTTTTTCTTGGCGATGAACCAGTTACGAAGTGCACTTTTTCCAGACATGGAAGAGTTCAGCAACATGCTAGACTCCCACAACTCAATACTCCGAACACTAGTGGAGCAAAACCAGAGCTTATTGAACCAACTTGACGAGTTCAAAGCCTTCATTAGTAACGGGCAAATCCAAGTCGAAAGGCACAAACGTTGCAAATTAGTTTTGACTGACAACAGGATAGAAGAAGGCCTTTCTAACTTAATGCTATCGGACTTTATGTTTCCCTTCCATATTAGATTGGAAAAAGAAGTGGAACTCCCAGTATTGAAAGAAAAGGCATTCAAGTTGCTGGTTTCTTTGAGGGACTTTGAAGACAACCTTGTTTTCTTGGACGAAGACTCTAGATTCAAAATCGCAGTTTTCACCCAAGAAGAGAAACCTATTCAATTAGTGAAGAATATTTCCGGAAAACCTATAATCAGAGGTACCATTGAAGCTGAAATGCAAGAAAATGGGCTTATTTCGTTTGTAAACGTAGTGGTGAACGAGGTTTCTTCCCACTACCATAATGATAGACTCAGTTTGGTGGTTTTCAACATGACTAACGAAAAAGTGAAGCCTTTAATTATCAAAAACATCATTGTGAGGGCAAGAAGAGCTCTGAAACCCACTAATCCTTAAATAAAGTCTCTTATTTAAAGCCATGAATAAGGAGTTCAAGAGACACATATTGTTAGTTAGTTAGACTTTTCTTGCTTGGCCAAAAACCTCCAGTAGTGAGTGTTGGTTTTGCAAATAGTGTCCCAGTAAGTGAAGAAAGAACCGTAGTTGCCTAGGTTGTGCGAGTGGTGGTAGTTGTGGTAGTTTGAACTGCCTGAAAAAGGCAACAACCTGAAGGGACTCCAAGAGAACTCATAGCCACAGTGTCCGTCAGTAGTTTCACAAACCCTCAGCACAATCCACATCCAGTAAGTGAAAATGTGGCACCTTCCAAACAAAACAGGCCCCATAGAACTAGGCAGCATGTTGCACATTACAAACTCCAAGGGGTGGGCATACTCACTAGCTATCCCAATAGTTGAAGTGTACTGGTGGTGCCACTTGTGGAAACGCCTGTAAAAGGCAGGGGTGTGGAACAGTCGGTGTCCCCAGTAAAAAAGAGTGTCCTCAACTATCATGAAAAACACAGTTTGAGGAATGAGTGACTTCCAAGTAGGGAACTCTCCAGGATCAGTGACGAAAGGTTGAATTCCCAAGACAAGAGGGATTTCGAGAAGCAAAGGCATCAGAACTAACTGGTTGAAAGCCAGTACTTTAATGGTTTGTTTGAGTTGTTTGTTCCACTTTTGGGGGTCTTTGTACCAAGGCCAGGGTTCCTTTGATATCTTGTACCGCTCAAAAAAGGGAATTTCGAAGTGGTAGATGAAGTACATGGTAACGTTGGCTATTGTGAAGACTGCTAAGTGCACTAAAAAGGTGCCCAAAGCAATCATTAGTTGATTATCTTTGTAAGGAAACATCAGGTACAAAGGATAAGCCAATTCGGGAACTAAAAAGTAAAACGAAAGAGTGATTACAATGGCAGAGATGAGCCCGTAGCCCTTCCTGACATATCGGATCTCCTCGTTTTCAAGGAGATCCTTCATACTTTCAATTTCGCTGTTTGAGCCTGTTGAAGCAGTTGAAGAGGGCATTTTATCAGAATTACTAAAAGAATTAGTTTTTATGCCACAAGATTTTTGAACTTAGTTGGTAACTTGCCAGCTTTTCTCAGACTGTGGTAGTTGCTTCTGCAAAACTCAAGACAGGCTTGACCAAGTTCGACAGCCTCATTTTCCTCAGAAACTTCAAGAACTGTGCTTAGGTTTTCGTCGTCAATCATCTTTTCAAGTTCAAACTGAATCAACAACTTGAGGCCCTGCATGTTGTAGAGGTTCGAAAGCGACAATAGTTCCAGAATGGACTCGTTGTCTGTAAGTAACTTGCCTGAGTACAAGTAACTAAAAAAACTCTTCACTGCTCCAAAGGAGTAACCTGAAATAGTGATTTGGGAACTGCGTGCTTCTTGCATGCAACTCAAAAGCATACTCCGGAACACTCCACAACGCGCTGCTACTACTGCTGAGTGCAGCATTAAACTTTCTCCAGAGTCCACAGTTACTTTTAAGTCTCCCTCTGAAAAGTCAATCTCCAAACCTACTGGCACTTCTACTTTGTTGGTAGGTTCTTCTTGAGTTGGTTTGATCCACTTGGTGAGCAACTCGCGTTTGTGGGGAGAGGACTGCAAAGGCAAGTAAGGCTTTTCTTGTGGTGCTTCCGCTTCTTGGAGGTGCTTTTTAGTCATGGCAAGTCCTTTTTCTCTTTTAGCAAGCAGTTCTTTTTTCTGATGGATTTGATCAGAAGTCAATTGAGGTTTTTTGTGCAAAGACTTTTCTGCTTCTGAAGAAACTTGGTAACTGGGAGTCCCAGATTCGTACTTTTCAAGAATCTTTTGCCTCAGTTCTTGATTCAAGGAGCCTGAAGGAGCTTGTTTTTTGTAGCCTCTGGCCTTCAGCCAGGCATCCGAAGGGCCTGAGAACCCAAAGCCTGCTTGGAACTTAGACGAACTAACGTAAGAAGCTTTAGGGAAGTTCTTGGGGGTTTTTTGTTCTTCGTCAGAAGACATTATTACATTAGTTAAAGAACTCCAAAACTAGCTCTAACAGGTCCAAACAGTAAGTTTTTACTTTGAGTTTGTAGTAAGCAAGCAGTGCAGGGTACAAGTTGTAGTGCTCTATCAAGCCTGACTTGGCTTGAGTTACTATGCTGTTGTAAAAGTCAAGGGCCTTTTGGGTGTTCTTGGCGACTCCTAAACCACTTTCAAACATATAACCTAGACTGAAAACTGCTTCCGGGAACTCTTTTGCTTCTGTATAAAACTTAAAAGCTTCTGTGTAGCTTTCTCTGTTGTAGAGAATGTCCGCAATCTTCAAAAAAGCCCACTGTGACTTATGCATGTGGGCTGCTTGTGTGTAGTAAGACCCTGCGCAGTACTCCCTACTGTATTTACATTCGAAAGGCACCATTAAGTTCTCCCACATGTAAGCTGCGCTGAGTTGGGCACTTTCGAACCCCAAGGCTGCCCCTAGCATGTAAGTTAGGTAAGTTCCTTCTAAGTCTCCGTACTTGTAAAAGCTTAGGGCACGGAGAATAACTTGGGCCAGCTCGCCTTTTTCTCGTACGGAGCGGAACAACTCAAGGGCATTTTGGCAAGAACGCTCGACTCCCAAACCTTGCAGGTACATTACTCCGAGGTTGAACTCTGCACCTGCGTGTCCTTCTAAAGCTGCTACTTTGAAGTAGTTAAAGGCTGTTTGGTAGTTTTGGTCTACTATTTCTCCTTTTAAGTAAAAGACTCCCAGGGTGTTGAGGCTCTCTATGTTTCCTAGTTCAGCAGCTTGCTTGATGTACTCTAGTCCTTTGGCTTTGTCTTGGGAAACTCCCAAACCTTGAATGTACATGTGGCCTAAAGTGTTAAGTGCTTTGGAAGAACCCATGTTTTTGGCTTTGTGTAGGTAGTCTAGAGCCTTGGTGATGTTTACAGGCACTCCAACGCCCTGCAGATGCATTGCACCTAGGTTCTCAAGTGCCCTTAAGTTTTCTTGGCCTGCAGCTATTTCGTAGTAACGAGCAGCTTGCTGGGGATTCCTTTCTATTCCCATTTGGGGGTTTCCTGCCATGTAGTTGTCGCCAATATTAACATACCCCCTTGAGTCCCCAACTTCTTGTACATGTTTTTCAAAGAGTCTTATAGACTTTTCGCCTGAAACGAGTTTTGAATGTTGCTGAGTGTCAAGTGAAGGCACTAAGGCTTCTTGGTGTCCTAGTTTATTGATGTGCATGATGGCCTCACTTGCAGCTGAAAGGGCATGTGTAGCTAGGTTTTCACAGGTGCCTCCACAAGTTTTGTCATCGAAAAAAGGAGCTTTGTAGAAAGGGAGTGTTTGGTTGGCACTTAAGTAACTAGGAGAAGGTAAGTAGTTGGAGTTGATGCATTGTACGTAGGCAGAAGCAACAGCTGCTCTAGCATAAAGGGACTCTTTTTGGAGTCCTTTCATGTAAAGGTCTGCAAGGGCAGATTTGAGGTCGTAGTGGAAAGGAGTGTACTCTTGGAGTTCCTTTGCAAGTAAAGACTGCTGCAGCAACAAAGCCAAGAAAAAGGCAGCATTGCCATTGCCTGCACGATGGGCTTTTTTGAAGTACTTTATAGCTTTGGGGATGTCTCTTTTGAAGTGGTGCGAAGAGTCCAGTAACTCCGAAGCTGGGTTGTGTGGAGAAACAGGGAGTCCAAACAACCAGAACTCGCCTAACTTGGTCCAGGCTGCAGGGTTGTTGTTTTCTGCAGACTTTTCCAGAAGGTACTTAATGTGGGTTATGTTAGTTGAGTGGGAAGAATAGTTTTCTAACAAGTTGACTGCAGATTCGTAAAAGGGGTCACTGAAAGAAGACAAGTCGGGAATTTCTATTTGGGAAGCAACTGCAAAGCACACCAAAAGTCCCAGTACACGCGTCATTTTCATATTGATCATATTTATTGATACATGAACATACCCCAAACTCCCAAAAGTCTAAACAAGCCTGAAACCCCCAAAACTGGAGTCTCGCGACTCATCAAAGATGTGCTGTTGCAAAAACACCAGAAGTCAATGCCTCAACTCCCGAACTGGAAAAGCTTCACAGAGTGGCCCACAGTTCAGAGACCCAATACTCGGGGTCCAATTAGAAAGTCTGTTCCTTACTCAAGTTTCAAACCCCCCAAACGCCCAATTTTATCCAGAGTAACTTCTAGGGACTCAAAAAACTTCAGAAAAACTCCAGTTAACAGAGAAGAAGAGCAACTAATGATCTTCAAAGAAGTGTTTGTTGCTCCCAAAAAGGAGAAACTCGACACCCTGAAAAAGCAACTCCTTGAAAATCGCGAAAAAGTACTCAACTCAAACCCCCGACTCAGAGAACTCATACCTAAAGACCAGAAAGAAGACCACGAACAAAAAGAAAACGAACCCCAAAAATTCGAAGGGTTTTACTCCCACCAACTCCAAGCTGAAGGTCCAGTAGGTTCCAACGCTTCTAGTGCCGCAGTGCTGACTCCAGGCACTGGTTGGGCTCCTTCAATACCTGCTTCCAAAAAAACCTCTTCTATTAAAGATATTCGGTTGCGTTCTAAGTCAGGACTTGCTGCAGGGAACCTGTTGAAAGAAGCCCACCTGAACTACACCGAGGGGAAACTCCATCAAGAAGAGGGAGCCTTCAACAAAGCCCACAAGAACTTTCTTCAATTTGAGAAGTGCGCAGCTGCACTGAATGACCCCTTTGGAGTGTCAATAGCAATTAACCGTCTGGGGATTATAAACTACAGGTTAGGGAACTTCAAGGAAAGTTTAGAACACCACATGAAACACTTGGAGTCAGTACCTAAAGACCAAGCCTTCGTTCCCTACTACAACATCGGAGTGGTTATGAGGGAGTTGGGGTGCTTAAACGAGTCTTTGGACTACTTTAAAAAGGCAGCAGAGTCTGCAAAGTCAGGAAACAAAAAGTTTTACAAGTGCCTAGCTAAAGGCCAAGAAGGAATTGCTTACTCAATGCTTGGTAGTTTCGAAAGTGCTTATTCTTGCTTGAACGTAACATCCAATTAGGAGTGCTTGGAACTAGCAGTTAGACTGAAGAAGTTAAAAGTCCAGCTAGAAACACTGTTGTGTTTGGGAAATTTGTCCTGGAAACACAAGCAACTTGAGTCAGCCAGAAGTTCATACGACTCAGCCTACAATGTAAGATTTAGGCAGATTGCAAAGGCACTTTACAACAAAGAAAAAGAAGAAATCTGTCTCAGTAACTTAGGAGTGATCAAAGCTACCATCCAGTTGAGCAAAGTTTATTCTTAAGTTAGTTAACTAGTTGAGTGGAGGGTTTTGTAATAACAATAGTAATAGGACCACCTTGCTTTCCTAATAGCTCGTCTCGTGCCTTCTTTTTTTTGAGTCATGAAATTGTTCCAGGATTCTTTGCACTTTTCTGAGGCTACTTTCTTTCTGATTTTTTGTCTGTAAGTGACAGCCAGACCTGCTACTAAGCCCATCACTCCAAAAGCAAACCTCTTCAGCCCTATTGCTTGTGAAGCCATTATTATTATTTGAGTTTAGAGAAAAGGTTAACAGTAGTTTTAGCAAGTTCTGAGTGGTTAAGCACAAGGGGTTGCAGCGTTTTTTCGAGGAGTTGTTGGTTGACTCCTTGGTCTCTGCTTTGGACTAAAATGTCAAAAACTTCTTCCCCCACGTGTTCGAACCCGAACTTGTTAGAAAACTCGATGAAGTCCTGTTTGTCTCTTTTGATGCTTTCTTTGTAGTCCTGGTTCATCAAAAACAAAAGTTCTTTTTTGTTCTTTATTGGAGGAGCTTCCAGACCAAGTTGCTTCACCAAACCCAACTCAAGACTTGAGTTAAAGCATTTGCTTAAAGCCTGCAAAGTGCGCTCTAAGTACCCAACTGCCAATACTTCAAAGAACCTTTTTTTGAAACGCCGAGCATACAAGTCTGAAACTAACCATTGACCTAAGTCCTTGTCGTAGTCCTCCATCGTAGCACAAGCCGTAGAAACTGGGTGCGAAGAACCCCACTCAGAAGTCATTACTTTGCCCAGAGTTTCAAAGGCTATGGACTTCAGAACACAAACTGCTGCCGAACTAGCAGCTTCTTGGCAAAGCGAAATAAAGCCTTTTTGGACTTTATTGAATAAGTTTTGGAGGCGCTCTAACTGGAAGTCTTCTGAAAAGTACCTTTTGCAGGAATTAAGCAGGTCTTGAGTGTGATTAGAGCTTCTCTGGGAGTTGTTAACTATTAGACTCAAAGTAGGTAGTTGCATTTCAGGGTCGTTGCCAGAAACCAGTACTTGGATTCTTTGGGACTGCTTTTTTTGGTGGGACTTAAGTCTTTCGGTACAAACTCTCAATACCTCTATAAGGACTTCTCCTTGGAGTCTGTTAGCTACAAAATTGAGTTGATGGTTGATGGCAGTAAACATTTCTTCTGGAAAAGTGTCTGAAATGGGTTCTTGTGAGTTAGCCAGTTCTAGAATTCTTTGGTTCGAAATGTGGGACTGCTGTGCACGGTTAATCCACTCGGACAAAAGATTTTCCATGTGCTGCAGAAAGTCAGGCATGAGTTCTTTGAGTTTAGCGAATAGGAACTGGATGTCTAGGTCCTGCAAGGCACCTGGACTGTACTTAGACAAGGCTTGGGAGTACTGACTAACCCACTGGAACAAAAGCACTAGGATGCCTGGGGTTTCTTTCATTTTCTGTAAGTCTTGCAAGTGGGGCTGGATGGCTGACTCAATGCTAGACCTGTAGTTGCTCATGCAGAACTCGTAAATTTGGTACTCCTGTGGAAAGCAAGGAGCTACTTTCTGGGATATAACTTCTAAGTCCTTCAGGGCAGTGCTGGTGTTTTCAGCAAGTGTTTCTAAGTTGTCAGTTTCGAGCAGTTTGCTGAGTCTTTTTTGGATTCCTTTTTGGAGGTTTTCTTTAACTCTAGAACAAGGGTCAGAGTGGATTTTGTGGATAACACGCATAACCCTCACTAGGGCTTTGGGTTCCTTGCTGCCTACTTCTATGGCGTTTTCAATGACCTTCCAAATATGGGTGTCAAGGTGTTCTTCAAACTCGTCCAAAGGCTTGAACAGGTCTCTTAGGTACTGAGTATCTTTTTTTTCGAGGATTTTGTTTCTGGTCTCGATTAGTTTAAGGCCTTGGTTAACTACTGATATCAACTGGGTTTTCTCTGAAAGCTGGGACTTTAAGTTAGCAATAGTTGCAGGCAAGTCTTGGAAAACACTTAGGATCGAAAGAGTGTGTGCAATGTTGGCTTTAGTCAGCATGGTGCTTTTGAGGTTTTGTGACTCATCAGGACAGTAAGAGGCTAGTGTTTCCAGGGGTTCTAGAAGAGAGTTGTGGGAAGCTTTTTGGAGAGTGCACACTACTTGGCGATGGGTTTCTATTTCGCGGTTCAAAGCTGCTGTAAGTTGGATGCCAGCAGTGTCTTGCTGTTTCTTAAAGTCTGATATGAGAGAACTGAGGTTTTGGCCGAGCTCCGAAGGTTCAGAATCTAAGTGGGACAGCGTTTTGTGGACTTTGGACTTGGCAGCTTCAAGTGCTTCTTGTTTGTTAGAAAAGTTCATCTTATAAGACTGGTGAGTATTTACAGAAATAAATGAAAGTTTTACTCCTGGGTATGCTTGCACTGTCACTTGCTTTCGAAGAACCTGAGCCCATCAACGAAGAAGAGAAGTACGACGAGGTCGCAGAGGCCCAAAAGCGGGCAGTTTGGATAGCCTGTTTGTCCGCCATCAAAACCAGACTGGACACTTCTCAGGATGCTGTTCAGGGAATTGCCTCTGCCAAGTCAGTTGACTACTCCAAGGCACACAAGAAGGTTGTTACCAGTATGCTCAGCAAGTGCGTGAACACTGTTAGTCCAAGCAAAGCTGAAGAAATACTTATGAGTGACGTTGTAGACTTAAAAATTCCTGAACTGCAGAGTTGCTGCTCCATTGACTCTTCTGAGTTCAAGTCTCTTGAGCTCACCTCTGAAGAAACCCAACTGCTCCAAGCAATCCAGGAAGAAATCAACAAAAAGGACGAAGTCTTTGAACAAGAACCCCCAGTGGTCGAGAACTTCCAAAGTTCCAAAAACGAGATTCTGCCCATGCCAGTTCAGTACTTAGGACTGGGAGTTGGTTTATTGTTTTTGACAGGGTTGGTTTACCTAGGGTTTAAAGTTTCACAGCCTAAAAAGCCTAAAAAGAAAACTAAATAATACTAGGTGCTCTTAATTTGATGAAAAATAACCATAGTTGCTGTCTGTTTCTGTGGCAGTTTAATAATGATAGAAAATATAATAGACGACAGGTACAAAAGAGAGTCCCTGCTTGGCGAAGGGAACTTCGGAAAGGTCTACCTGTGCAAAGACCTTGAGTCGGGAAAGTTCGCTGCAGTGAAGTTAGAACAAAGTTCCAAAGACAACCAACTCGAAAACGAAGCAAGGGTTTTGCAGGATCTCAATAATACATACGGTTTCCCCATGTACTATGGCTCTAAATTCACTAAAGACTATTGCTACCTTGCTATGGAACTTCTAGGCCCGAGCATAAACGACAAGTTTGTTGAATGCCGGAAAAGATTTTCATTGAAAACCGTGACAAAGCTAGCTAAGAGTATGCTGCTCAGAGTTAAATCTTTGCATGAAAATGGCTACATACACAGGGACTTGAAGCCCCAGCAGTTCCTTTTAGGACCTCAAAAAGACTCAGATTCAGTCTTTTTAGTAGACTTTGGACTTAGCAAGAGGTACAAAACCAAGGACTTAGGGATTCACGTGCCTTACATGGAGAACAGGGCTTTTGTAGGCACTACCTACTACGCTTCAGTAAACACACACAAAGGAATCCAGCAAAGCCGGAGAGACGACTTAGAAACACTCTGTTACCTGTTTTCTTACTTCTTAAAAGGCACTTTGCCCTGGAAAAACAAAACCAAAGAAAAAATCACAGAGACCAAAATCAGAAGTATCAAAATCAACACTTCCCCTATACAGTTGTTTTCAGATTCTCCCAGGGAGTTCTTCTACTTGATGTCCTACGTTAAAAACCTCCAGTACGATTCCAGCCCTGACTACAACTACATGATTCACTTGCTGGACTCTGTGTCTCAGCAATTCAACTGCGAGGAGGTTCCATTTGACTGGGTTGGGTCTAAAGACTTCAAAAAATCAAGTACCAAAAGAAGTAGTTCACCCAAAAAACCAAAAAGGAAAAGGAACAAGAGTTGCAAGCCCCTCTGCTTAGAAGGAAACTTTTCGTTCCAAGAGCAAATAAAAAGCATAAGTCGCTTTACTAACAACTCAGCCTTGTACGATGAGCACGACCAAACTGTTGTAGCTTCTACTCTTCCAGAGTTCAAAAACCGCGAAATTATTGCTTTTAAAATACCTAGAAAACTCTCTAAAAAGATGTCCAGGAGCTACGACATAGAAAGGCCTAGAGACAGGCACAACTGCTTCATTTTTTGATTAATTAATCTAGAACTAAATAACTGATTGGAGGAACAATTCCTGGACTTTCTGCATGTCTAGGGCCTCAATTATTCTTAAGTTCCTAACTCCAGTTCCTTCGTTGACTTCTTTTTCGTCAGAACAACCCCAGTTGACCACAGTCATGCCTCTAGTGAGTGTGCCAGTCAACTCTACATGGCCTTCTCTTTCTTCAACTCTCTTAGCTACAGTTTCATCCACAGCTACACATAACGTCAAGGGGTCGCAGAAAAACACACTGCTTTTGCCTTCCTCTACTTTAGTGATTTCCTTAATAAACACTCCTTTGTCAGAAGTGCGAGACAGGTATTGCTCCAAAAACTCGTATGAAAACTGATGCTCCGCCGCTATGCAAGTTTCCCAAGGCAGTACTTCAATCCTAGGGAACTTTTGGAACACAATGTGCGCAGCTTCGGGGTCGCTCTTTATATTGAATTCGGCTACAAATGAAGTGTTTCCGAGTGCATGCACCGCACCGCCCATAACCAGCACTCTTTTGAGCTTTGAAGGCAGAGAAGGGTCCAAACTCACAGCTAACGCCAGGTTAGTTAAGGGACCTATTGTAGTAATGCTCAGTTCTCCTCTGTACTCGTTAGCTAAGTCAATGATTGCCTGAGCTGCGTGTTTTTCTTGGGGAGATGGCAATCCTTCTTTTGACTTTCCGTTAAGTTTCCAGTAGTTATTGAGACCATCTTCCCCATGGATGCTTGCTGCCACCTTAAGTGGAGCTACGAGTGGACTTACTGCACCTGGGTAAAAAGGTAGGTTCTCTTCGCCACAAGATTTTAGGGTTTGGGCAATGTTAATTAAAGCCTGTGGAAGACCTACATTCCCGGCAACTGCAGTAATACCTACGATATCTATGAGTTCTCTATGCATAGCTGATATTCCTAAAACCATTGCCTGGCAGTCATCTACACCTGCATCGGTATCAATCACCCAGTAGTTTTTTGACATATTTAAATAAGTCTCCAATAAGTTATTAAAGGTTCCTGACTAGGTTGTAGAAGTAGCCGCCTTGG
>PR_CR_10_Liq_1_inCRDRAFT_1000478_pt1 | contig 25023 bp, 22 predicted proteins | sample PRCRCaboRojoPR_3_FD_10241 | JGI IMG/M metagenome (IMG submission 10241)
CGCGCTGCGCTGCGGGCGCTGCGCCTTGACACGGCCCGCGGCTCCGGGCGATGGGCTGCGTGCGAAGCGACCGACCGACCGAGGATGGCCACCGGGCCAAGGTCTGTGCTGGGAACAGCACCCAGGTGGCAAGAGGGTGCTCGCTCCCTCCCTCCCAAGGATGGCCGGGGTGGCGCAAGTCACAGGACCGCCGGAACGCGTTGGCGTACATCGTGTTCAAGTCGGCTCACCGCTCGGCAGGCTGACGGGCGTGGCGCTGATGGGTTCAGGTGGGGCTGTGGCGCCGATCTCGCCGAGGGCTGCGAGGCCGTCCTGGGGGTTGATCGCCATGACCGCGGGCGGTCGCTTTGCCTTGGGCACGCCGTTGGGGTAGCGCTCGGGGTGGGCGGCGAAGTGGGCGTCGAGTGCGCCCTGGCGGCGGTCGTAGATCGGCTCGATGCGGCCGTGGAAGACGTCGGCCGGGGTGTAGAAGGCAATGCCCTCGTGCGGGCGTCGTTGGTAGTGCTCGATGAATCCGGTCATCCACCTGCGGGCGTCGTCGAGGTCGGCGAAGCGGCCCGGATAGCCGGGGCTGTACTTCAGCGTCTTGAACATCGACTCGCTGACAGCGTTGTCGTTGCTCACGCGCGGGCGCGAATAGCTGGGCTCGACGCCGAAGGCGGCGAGCAGGTCGCGGTAGGTCTCGGCGATCATCGGCGCCCCGCGGTCCTGATGCACCGTGAGCTGGCCGCCGCGGATGTCGTAGTGGGTCAGGGCGTGCTGGAACAGGTGCTGGGCCAGCGCGCCGTTCTCCTTGGCGCTGATCATCCAGGCGATGACGTAGCGGCTGTACAGATCGAGGATCAGGTACAGGTTCAGTCAGCGGCGTGGCTCGAGCGTCGGCAGCTTGGAGATGTCCCAGCTCCAGCAGGCATGCGGTCGGTCGGCGAGGAGGTGCGGCACCGCATGCTTGCCGGGCGCGCGTTGCGCACGGCGCTCGCGGGCCTCGCCGTCGGCGCGCAGGACGCGGTAGAACGTGGACAGGGAGGCGATGATCCACCCGGCGTTGAGCTCCGTGGCGTGGATGACGGGCAGGCTCGCGTCGCGGTACTCATCACTGTGGGCCAGATCGCGGATCTGTTGGCGCTCCGGCTCACTCAGCGCACGCGGCTGCACCGCCGCCGTCTGAGGCTCGCTGCGGCGCCGACGCGCGCGCGGATAGGTGCCGGTGCGCGAGAGCCCCAGCGCCGCGCAGGCGCGACTGCGCGGCACATGCGCCGGGCGTTCGGCGAGCGCGCTCATGGCGCGGGCTCGCTGCGGACCTGTTCGAGCAGGTCCGAGAGTTTTTTTTGGAGCGCGACCAGATCCTCGGCCACCTGCGCGCGACGCTCCAGGCGGGCGTTCTCGCGACGCAAGCGCTCGATCTCGCGATCCCGCGGGTCGGCCGGTTGGCGCCCGCCGCGCTTGGGCTCCAGGCCCTGCGTGCCCTGCTCGGCGAGCGCCTTGCGCCACTGGCTGAGCTGTGCGGCATACAGGCCGTTGCGCCGCAGCCAGGCNCCTTGCTCGCCNTGCGGNAAGGCATCGGCCTCGGCCAGCAGGCGTTGCTTCTCGGCAGCGGAGAACCGTCGCCGGGTGCGTCGCTCCAGCTTCGGCTCGGTCAGGACTTCGGTGGACTCGCTCACGCTTGGTGCCTCCTCGGCTGGCCCTGGGATTCTTTATACAAGAATCCGGAAGGCGACTGTCGGCCTTGAGGTTGACACGTAGGGAGGGGCGAGAGACCCAGCGTGAAAAAAGTGAACACAACCGACCCGCCCCAGGCGACATCCGGCTCCTCTTCAGCATATACCGCGGCAACCCCGTCGCCGTCCTTTACGACTACCGACGTCCAGGCCTCTCCGACTCCGTGGAGTTCACTTCGGTCAAGACCACGCGTATCGACCGCGTAAGAGTTATCGAAGACGCAACGATCGCCATCCGGCGCGGCAGAGCCCACTACGTGTTAAGGGCCGCCGTGCCTCTTGCCGCGCTGGATGGTTGGACGCCCAAACCGGGCACAACCTACCCGGGCGACTTCGGGGTCGTCTACTCGGACGCCGCGGGGGCAACAAACATGCTCCGCATGCACTGGTCGAATACGGCAACGGCAATCGTGAACGATCTTTCCTTTGAGGCTGACATCCAGCCCGACCGTTGGGGCGCTCTCTTATCGCGCCCTGAGCAGGCCAAGCGTCACGACGGGGAAACCGAGAACCCCCGTAAACTGACTTTCCAGCCTTATCCACGGTCACCAACGGCAGGCTTGCTTCATCGCGACGCTTCAATCGAGGATCTTCAAACGCCGCTAGGCAATAGCGATCATCCTATGGAGGCGCTGCTCATTTTCATCCCAGCGCTCAGAACGGCTGCGCTTACGCCGCATCCACCGGAGGCTCGCCCCGCGCCAGCGCTTCGTAGACCCGATCGAGCTCGTCGACGATGTTCTCCCAAGAAAACTGTTCCTTCGCCGCTGCGCGGCCAGCAGCGCCCATTCGGGCAGCGGCTTGCCGATCCCTTAGAACGCGCAGCAAGGCGTCACTGATCTTATTGAGTTCCAGAGGAATCACGACACCAGCACCCGCTTCGTCGACCACCGGCCAAATGTTCACCTGATCCGAGATTACCACGGGACACCCGCAGGCCATGGCCTCGACCACCGTCATCCCGGTGTTTTCTGTGTATGAAGTCAGGGCAAAGACGTCCGCGTCCGCGTACGCCTGGCGTGTCTTTTTCGGCGGGATGTGGTCGACGAAGGCAACTTGCTGCTCAACGCCATTGTCGATGCACCATTGCCGCACCTTGGCGCCAAAGCCCTCGTTGTCCGGCCCGACGATCGCCAAGCACGCATCGGGCAGTGAGCGGAGTACTTGCCCAAACGCCGGAATCAACAAGTCCAGCCCTTTCTTGAAGTTGAGTCGGCCGAGGAACAGGATCAGCGGTTGATCTGGCCGCAGGCCCAGTTGGTCACGGAAGAGACCTCGCCGCGGCAACGACACATACTCCTCCCAGTCGACACCGGAGCGAACCACAACCTTTGGAGCACGTAACCCCAGAAATGCTGCCCGCGCCGCCTCCTCGTCTGTTGTGTAGTGTATCGCCCCGGCGTGATTGAGGTTTCGGAAGTCGAAAAGGCGCTCATAAAGCCGCTTGAGCGGTACACTGCAGCCGCTCTGCTTGTACATGTACGGATCAAGCGATCCATGCGGCTTGATCAAATACGGCACCCCCTTCTGCCGCGCAACAGCGGCAGCGAACGTCGGGGGAAAGCGATACAATCCATGCACATGCATTACATCGTACTCGGCGACGTAGGTCAGTAGCCATTTTCCTAACGCTACGGACAAATGTAGCGGCCGAAAATGCAGTTTGTGGTGCCAGATAGCGACTCCGTTCTCACACACTGCCTCGTGCGTCGCGACATCTAGGATGCCCTTCGGGTAGTCCAGATTGGTCGCGCAGATCGTAACCTCGTGTCCTCTCCTTACCTGCTCTTGCGCAAGCGAGCGCAAAACAGTGACAGGACCCCCATAGCGATCCGCCATTGTGGAAATGACGTGCAAGATCTTCACCGTAGACGTCGCCGCAAGAATGCTCCAGCGTCCCGGACTCAGATTGAAACGTTTCGCCAAAGAATGGGATGCGCTTCCTTCAGTCTGATGTCGACTTCGGATGATCGCCGGAGGTAAAGCGTGTTTACCTTTGGATTGTGGTGGTCAAGACGCGTTGTGCGTCGCTGGAAAGGATCGTAACTTACGGGATGAAATCCCCGTGACACAAGATTCAAGTGGATCTCCGAATCATTGTATCCGTAGCGAGCACCAAGGCCGTTGAGTTCGATCAAGAGCGCCAGGAGGGAGGCTTGGGAGAGGGTTGCGGTCGCGCCTTCTATGACCGCGGCTTCGAATCCCTCGACGTCGATCTTGATCATCGTGGGCGGCGTGTACTCCGCTATCCGATCAAGCGTGTCGACTGCAGCAGCGATCGTGCCCTCAACGGGTGCTCCAGCGGGAACCACATGGTTGGTTGGCCCGCCGGATGTGGAGAACTCAAGTTTGCCGCGCTTGCCGCCGACGCCGAGATTCCTGGCGTCTATCCGCGCTTGAAGGCGGTTGAGGTTCACATTGTCGAGCAGAGCCTCATAGCTTCCCGGTACCGGCTCCATTGCGATGACCCGCGCTCCCCTGCTCGCGGCAAGCAGACTGTAGGTCCCAACGTTGGCACCGATATCCAGAAAAACGTCATCCTCACGCAGAAGGTGCGCCACAAAGGCCATATCGTTGAACTCCATCAAGCCCACATAGGCATTGCCGGTTGCGCCGTGCATGCCGGTTTCGACAACCAGGCGCAGGTCATCCACATAGGGCATGATGGCCGGCGCCTTGAGCATCCGACTTCCGAGCTGCCAGCGAAGGATTCGCGCCATCGTTCCGGCACGGTCCAAACGACCCATCGGATGGTTGAGGTAGTGGAGCAGCATGTGCCAGGGGGCACCCAATCTCATTGACTTTCTCGCTCAAGTAGGGTGTTCACGATTTCCTCGAAATCCTCCGCCCATTGTTCTGGGGTGTGATCGCGTATTCTTTCTGAGGAAACTTTGCCCATTCGCAGGCGCAGATCAAGATTCTCCCCAAGTTCGAGCATCCGGGTCGCCAAAGCCGCGCTGTCCTCCGGCGGCACGATGTAGCCATTCACACCGTCTTGAATGCGCACTCGGATCTCACCGGCTGCGCTGGTGCTGATGACAGGAAGTGAAAACGCCATGGCCTCGTCTACGACTAAGCCGTAAGGATCGCCTAGCGTCGGAAAGACAAACACGTCGGACACGGCATAGTACCTCGGTAGTTCGCGCTTTTGCTTGTAACCAGCGAATACGACGTTGCGTATGCCGCGTTCTTTGCAAACGCGCTTGAGGTAACCTTCTTCGGCGCCATCGCCAACCAAGAGGAGACTCACCTCATGCGTCGCTTCCCGCTGCACGCGCTCGAAGGCCTCCAGCAGAACCCGAACACCTTTACCCCACCAGAGCCGTCCGACGTAAATGAATGTCGGCCCGAAGAGACCAAGCGCGGATCTGACCTGCTCACGTTTCGCTTGGAGGCGGAAATCACCGGACTCGAAAAATGGGCGACAGACGGTATGGGTTGCGAAAAACACACGCTCCGGCGGCGTGCCATAAGACATCGCATACTGCCTACCGTCCGGACCAGGTGTCTCCACTGCATCCACGTGATGGAACAGGAATCTCTTGAGCCACTCTTTGCCTGGATGCCTGGGAACCCAACGATCAAAAGTTTTAAGTACCCGAAAGCCGGTTTTGGCACCGCGGAGCTTTGCGATAGCCCAACCGACTACGAATGCCGGTTGGGCGTGTAGACTGAAAAGGACATCGGGCCTACGGCCGAACAAGAGCCATGGCCAGTGTTGTATTCGTCCAAGAAGCATTGTCCTTGGCAAGTAGCGGTACCGAAACCGCCAGTCGGATTCTTTGACCTCCCAGCTTCGGTCTGTTTCTGTGCGGTCGTTGAACCACGCTTCGAATTCGAAAGCGCCACGAGCCTCGACGGCATTGAATCGCTCAACCATATAGGGAGACGGAATATTGTTCCAATAGACCACGAAAGGCTTCCTGGTAACAGTCGATCTACCATGCTCCGAATCACTCCTTCGTTTCGGTCCACAGCCCCTATTCCTAGCTGGCATGGCCACGACTGGTCCCAGCGCTGTTGCAATCTTCCTGTTCAAGGTCGCGGAGCCAGGTCTTTAGATGCGCTACGACACGTTGACCATAGGAGTTCCAGGTAAAGGATTGCGCTCGATTGCGGGCGTTGCGACCCATTTCATACCTCATCTCGGTATCCTGCCTGAGCCAATTCACTCGGGTCGCAATTGCGTCCGCGTCTCGCGGCGGAACAAGAAAGCCGTCTATGCCATCCCGCACAATATCTCCGGGACCGTTCGGGGTCGTGACGACGGGGAGTCCGCTTGCCATTGCTTCGAGTACGACCAATGGCATCCCTTCAACGATCGTTGGAAAGACAAAGACATCCGACTGTTGATAAATCACCCGGAGTTCCGGTCGGGGCAATTGCCGCACGTGGCGGAACAAGTGGCGGTAGGGCTCGAAAGCCGTTCCATCTCCCTGGATCTCACCGACAAGCGTGAGCGATATGCCCGGGCCCGCGATCTTATCTACCGCCTCGAACAGATACGAGATTCCCTTACGCTGGCCGATTTGGCCAACGAACAAAAGTCGAAAGTCGCTTGTCTTCCTGGTGCTCGGTTCCGCGGGAGAGAATAGACCTGTATCGGCGCCATAGGGAATCACGACAAGCTTCTCGCTCGGTATTCCCTCCGAAATAAAGGATTCTTGGACGAAGGTGGAACCGACAAGGATGTAATCTGCCATATCGATTTCCGCATCGAAGCGTTCTTGCAGCCAAGGAGGACGGTCGTGGCCGGTCAACGTGTCGGCCAACTCCGGATGTAGCTCAGACTCCTCCGCCAGCACTCGGCGTGTGAATCGATGATGTGCGAGCGGATAGCTGAGGACACAGAGTGCGCCGCGCGCCTGGGCAAGGCGGAACACTGGCTCGGCTGTGCCCCAGCTGGAGACCACCGCGCGCTCGCCGGTAAATGCTTTCACGGCGGCATGTGCGACGGACGCCGTGCGGGCATGCATCAGCGATTGGCGTATTGACTTGTGTGCGCCAAGCCTGGCGGGGAATCGCTGATGCGCTGCCATCAGGAAGTCCGGGATCCGGCCCGACTCGCGGATATTCACGAGGGTCAATGGTTCGGGCATGGTACGTCTTCCGACCGTACGCTTATACGTTCGGCCCAGAACGGGGAGCTGGGAAACTCGTCGCTCCCAGACTCTGTCCATGTTCGCGTAAGGACGCACATACTTGGATAACAGCCCCGCTCTGGCCAAACCGGCGGCTATGTGGTTCATCGCATTGGAGGACGTGTTCACCGCAAGAATCATAAAATAGGCTCGCTCAGGGCATGGCATTCCTGCCGCGCGCGTGTGCAGTTTGCGCCGGGGGGGGATGATGGGTCATGCTATTGAATTGCTGCGCCAGCAATCAACCGCTGGGCGCGCCCGGGCCTGTGCGACCGGTAGCGGTTTTGGCGGCCGCGAGGCAGAATCCGAGAAAGATCCAGACATATCCGTTGAGTGTCCCCTGGCCCTGGATCTGCCCATAGAGAATCTGAAGGAAAATGAATCCGCACAGGGCGAAGGGCAGCACGTCTCCCGTTTGGAGCGTGGCGCGCAGGGTCGTGAGCGCGAGCCAGGCGGAAAGCGCGATACGGCCGAGGATTGTCACAATGCCCATCAAAATGCCTAAGTCGATGATGTGCCGGCTCCAAGAGTCCTCAGACCACCCACCGTATCCTTGCCAAGCGTAGAACGCAGGTGGTAACTGAACCCAGGAAAGCTGCTGTGCAGCGTTGCCGCCAATGCCGAGGAGGTAACCCTGTATCGGCGTGTCGGATAGATGGAACACAAACGCGTAAAACCCCCAGAGCACCCTGCCAAAAAACCCGTACTCGAATACGTGGGTTTCGCTTTCCCAGGCTCCTTGCCACCGAGCCATGAAGACCTCGAACCCCTCCGGCAAAAAAATCGGCCAAAGAATCGCCGCGGCAACCACGAGCAGAAAAGGAATAACACCGGCCTTGAAGGCGATGCTGCGCTGCCCAGTCAGGAGTCCGGCGAAGGCGGTTGCGCCCAGAATGACCGCGACGCTCGCAAACATCCCCCGGCTGCCGCTAACAGCAAGCATCGCGAAAACAGCGATGGCACTGGTCCAGACTAGCCGCGGGCCGGTAGCCCGCAACCGCCAAGACTGTATCAAGGAAACGACGACGAAGGCTGCGGCGCTCGCGACGAACAGCACCTGTCCCTTCGTGGCAGTAAAGAAACCGGTTGGTCGCACGTATCCTAAAGCGGCGCCGAGGTTCTTGAACTGCGTATCCTCGGACAGGCCTGAGCCCAGGTTTAAGACACTGTCTTTCGGTGCGAAGAACTGAAGGAGGACCAGCGGCGCAGCGGCTACTGCCAGCCAAAGTGTAAAGCGTATTATCTGATCCAGGTCCTCGCGCCGAAACTGTTCACCTATGAGGAAGGCGAGCGGGATGTAAAAGAAGTACATGATCCAGCCGTACGCGGCGAGCATGATGTGGCGCTCGCTGTACTCCCCCACAAAAAACTGAACGGGTAGCAGGAAGATCGAAGCAGCCATGACGATGTAAACAAAAAAAAGCGGCGGTACCGTGCGCGGCCAGCGCCGGTAGTAGAACGCAAGCCAATACAAAAGCAGCGTAAACGGGACGCGGATGAAAAACAGCGCCTGCCCCGCCTCCGGCAGCACCCACTTGCGGATTGCGCCCTCGAAAATCAGCAAGCCGTAGATCACGAACACCAGCGCGACCAGGCGCCGACGCCTGACGTCGCGGCGCGCGAGTTCCTGTGTGATCGGAAAAGTGCCGAAGACCGTGGACATGCGTCATTTACTACCCGTTCTCATTTACTACCCTTTCGAAGATGCGAAAGCCTTCCGTGTACGCCCCGCTCCATTCGAGCGCCGATCTCTCTGCACACCGCGCAAGCCTTGCAGCATGGCAAGTTGAGCGCGCAGTCGATCAACTTGGCGCTGTCGGTTTCCACGCGCTCAAGTTCCAGCCGAGAAGGTTCTCCAACTTGGATATCTCATGCGCGAACTCTCGGCTCAGAAATGCTCGTGTCTCACTCGACATCACCAGGTCAGGTCGTCCGAAGCTTAGTGTCTTAATACCAAGGGTCTGCTTCAGGGATTTCGCGGCCGCTATCGCAGTCCGTGTACGCGCGATTTTCACGATGAAGGAGTTCTTGAGCTTTCGTCCTTCATTAGTTCTCGGGAAGGTCGCTCGCAGATCGTCCGACACCCCTAGAAAACCAAGGGCTCGCTGATAAACTCGCTTTGTGTTCTCCCTCATGTCGTCCTGCGACAGGACCAGAACCCGGTCCGGTGGAACCGTGTCGTAGAGCCGTTCAAGTTGACTGCCGAGACTGCACACGTCCTTGTACAACAACACACTGATGTCGGACCAGTTACCGGGCGGATTGATGCCGCTCCGCCTCCGGATGTCCTGCAGTTCCCAAGCGTTTCTGAAGGTCGGCTGGTCCTCTTGTCCTTGAAAGCTCAACATGGAATAGAGCGAGAAGGCCATATCCGCGGGATTGCGAATCATGACGATAAAGCGTGCATCCGGGTTGAAGCGGAGAATTCTCTTCGCCGCATGGGTCGAATAGAGATTCCAGACGGACGCCTCACCGATGGCCTTTTCCCTTGCATCTTCGATTCCAGGAAAAAACCGATTCAGATATGCCTGATCCGAGTCTATTCTTGACGAACGAACGGGGGCGATATCCTTGCAGAAGTAATTCGGTTCTTTGTCGCTCGAGAACCTGATGTCCCAATGTTCCGATAAGTACCTCGCGAGGGCGGTGGTGCCACACTTTGGCCCCCCGACGATGAAGAAGTCTGGTTTTCTGCTCATTCCTTACGGTCTACCTGACACCGGCCGGACGAACGTGAAGAAAGCGTCGCACCTCGGAGACCAAGAAAAAGGGCGGTTGGCCGACCGACCGTGCCCAAGTGACGAGATTCAGGCCAGAAAAACGTAGGGATAGGGTCAAGATGACCGACCCCGCGATCAGTTCCGTGAGAACGGCCGACCAACCCACACCGGAAATTCCGATGGTGGTCGCGAGAATGTACGTCAAGCCGAGCGAGCCGAAACCGTAGATCGTTACATAGTATGCCGCCGCGGTCATGTGCTGGTTCGTCGCGATCAGAGGCGCCAAAGAGGTAAACCAGGTGGCGTTGATGACCGAAGCAATGAGCAGCAAATAGAACAACGGAGCATCTAGATCTAACTGCGCGTTGGTCCAAACGTGAAAAATTGCTTCACCGGCGAAGAGTATGAGCAGGGCCGCGAACAACGACATCCAGAGTACGACCTGGCTGGCCCGCAACAACAGACGCCGAAAGAGGGCCGCGTCTGTACTGCCGTAGATGCGGCTCAGTTCGGGCAAGAGGACTTGGTTTACAGCTACCCGCACCTTAGAGATTAGGCGCGAAAGGGTGGTAACCGCAGCCACAAGCGCAAGGATCGGCGGACCAAGCACCAGGCCCACCACTATTCGGGTGCCCTGGACGTTCAGGGCATTTCCCAGGGGGAACGCCATGCTGGAGACAGATGGCTTGAACAACCGGCGGATTTCGGCGATTTCTGCGTATCGGATGCCGTACCGCGGCCTGATACCATGCAGGAGCAGGACAGTGAGTAAGCACAGGAAACCGAAACACCTTCCGATGAGCATTGCCGCGGCAGCCGCGACATAGCCGCCCCCGTTCAGCACGATGAACAGCAGGAGTAGGAACTCGATAAGGGCGGTCAGTCCCGTTAGAAAGAGGGCGGTCGGATAGCGAGAAACGATCCAGAAGTTCGCCGTGAGCAACCCGATCTGGAAGCCCACCAGGACGTACAGCAGCAGAAAGACCGCTACGATACGAAATGAATCGTTCCCAATCTCCTTGAATGAGAGAAGTTCACTCAAGTTTACACTGTAGACAGCGGCCGGCACGAGGGCAATAAGGGCGAGAGAGACGAACAGGAGAAGCATCCAGGCGCTCTGGAAGACACGCCTTACACCGGTCTTGTCTTCCGCGCCCGCCAACATGCTCATCTTGCGGCGTGCGGCGCCTGCAAATCCGCCATCAGCCAGGAGCAGGTAGGCTGGGATTGTCGAGACCATGAGCCACTCACCATAACCCTGCGGTCCCCAGGCCCCGAGCAAGAGCGGCACTTCGCCCAAGCGCACAACTATCTGGACCAACTGGCCGAAACCCTGCGCCCCGAGGCCCCTCGCCAGCCGGCTCTTTAACGCGCTTATCTGGCAAGACATAGCAGGATTTCGCTTCGGAGCGAGCCGGCAGTCTTCCCGCAGGGATTCACAGGCATACGTTACGGCTTTCTGAATCGGCTCGGTGGTTGTGGTTTCGGGTTCACTCGGCTAGGACACAGCTTGTGCCTGTTTTGGCTGGGGTCCAAGGAAACCCCTGTCCGGCTGGCGAGAGAACAACAATTTGCGAGCGAGGTCGCGTCGGTTGCGCGTTGGGTTGACGGTGGTGAGACGAAGGCTGGTTAGGCTTTGCCGGATGGGTCGGCGGCACCCTCGTTCGCCATCCACCGCCATGTTTCTGCCAAGGCCTCTTCAAGCCGATAAGCAGGCGAGAACCCCAACGACGTGCGCGCGGATTCGAAGGACGCGAAGTTCCGCTCCACCTCGCCGGCGCGCTTGTCTTTGCGCTCTATCAGGTGGTCCGGTTTGCCGGCCGTTTCGCACATAATACGGGCCAGCTCGGCGACGGAGACCTCGCGCCCGGACGCCAAGTGGAAGACGTTGAAGCCGGGTAGGTTCGCTGTCAGACCGCGTCGGATTCCGTCGCAGAGGTCGTCCGCCATGAGGAAGTCCCGGGTGGCCGAGCCATCGCCGTAGATGATGATCGGGCGGTCTTCAAGGATGGCCTTTGCGAAAGTAGTGACGGCGCCCTTTTTGTGCCAGCTCCAGAGGCCGATGACGTTCGCGAATCGTAGGGCGGTGATGCTCATACCGTAAGCAGCGGCGAAGGAGCTGCAGTAGGCCTCGCCGCAGAGCTTACTCGACCCGTAGGGCGAGATGGGGCGGGGCAGGGATGTTTCGTCGACCGGTGGCTCGGCGTTGCCGATCAGGGCGCCGCCGGTGGATGCGAAGATGAACTGCGAGATCCCTGCCTTGCGGGTTTCGTCCAGCATCACGAAGGTGCCGCGGGCGTTGACGTCGAAGTTGTCTTCCGGGTCCGCAACGGATTCGACCACGGAGCCGTATGCGGCGAGGTGGATCACGGCGTCAATGCCCTCGAGGGCTGCGGCAACGGCAGCTCGGTCGCGGATATCGCCAATGCGGATGTCTGCGGTGGAGCCCTCAAGGTAATCGGTGCTGCCCTTGGAGAGATTGTCGAGCACGCGAACGGCGTAGCCGGAGGACTCCAGCATCGGCACCAGGTTGGCACCGATGAAGCCGCAGCCGCCGGTGACGAGGATGTGTTTTGCAGAGGGCGTATCGGTCATCATGATGGGGCCACGTGGGATTCGGCGCGCTGTCGCGTCGGTCGTCTTCTTCAAATGTGGGTGTTAGTCTCTCTGGATGACTTCGCCTCCTTTTGTCACTGTCACCAGTCGCCCCAGCAACTACCGGGCAGCGTGTCCGTTGCGCGGTTACGTGCATGCATCCCGGCAGGAGCTGTGCTGGTCAGCCTGACACGGGAGAGTATACGGCTTGGCATTTGCGGTGTCCCGTGCTCCAGATCGCTCGCGGCATTGCCCCTTGGGACGCAGGTCCGCCGGCGTATAAACCCCCCGGACTTTACAGAACTTTTCGTTCGAGGGTGAAGTGCTGTCAAGCGCCCTACTCCGGCTAGAATGCGCAGCGTTGATGCGAATCGCACTGGCCGGTGCCACGCCGCAACCGGCGGCTGCCTGTGTGGTGGCGGCATTCTTGCCGCGACTGGTGCTGCTTGACGGTCTGGAACTCGTGGCGGGGATGCCGTTGCCATACTTCCGGCGGTTGGTCATGTCAAAAAAAGCTCTTCAGCACTAGGGCGGCAACGCCTCCAAGCAGGAGGCCCAGCATCCACTTGACTACCGTCAGGTCGCTTTTGATCGGCGCGAGCTCGATCTGCAAATCCTTGCGGGTAACGAGCTCCGAATATTCAAGAGCGAAGCGAAGGGCCTCAATGAGAGCCTCCGCCTGATTCTCTTGGAAACCGGCTTCGCGGAGTCGGCGGACGACCTTGTGAGTATGGAACGTGACACTGGCCATATTGGAGGCGATCTTATAGTTCTCCCCCGTTTGCTAAATGTTTGCTAAACGGCCGCCCTCAGCACACAAGATGCCGCGACGCTAGACCGTCGGTAAGCTGGTGGACTACGCTTCGCTTGTCCACCCTACGCCCTGCGCCTGCCCGAGTGGTCGGAGTTGTGATCGAGGCAGTTTGCTAAACGGGCGCCCTCAACCCACATGATGCCGCGACGCTAGCCCCAAAACAAGTTTCTGCGAGGGCTCATGACCCCGAAAAGTCCGCCTTCTCGCCAACCCCTTCCGCCCGCGGCGATGCGCCTTCTGGCTCTGCCTCTTACGCTGGCCCCCTCGTCGGCGGCAGACGGGGCGAAACGTTGGCGTTACTTATGCTTCGCCTCACGGATCTGCACCGGGTCGTGCTGCTCGGCGGCATCGGCAGCGTGGGCACTCTCGCGACGGTTCGTGTTCCAGTAGGACTCACAGGGGATCTTGGTGCGGTCGCAGCGCCCGGCGTATTTGCGGGCGATGTCGGTCACCTCTTCCATTAGGCCGCCCTCAAGGGTAATGGGCTTGAGGCCGTGACTCAGGAATTTGTCGTTGGCGACAAAGAGGTCGTTCTCGTCGTCCTCTTGGCGCGGGTTGGAGACGAAGCTGATGTCGGCGCCGGTCATGTCGGCAACCAGTTTGGCGAGGTCGCGCACGCGGTGCGTCTCGGTCATCTGGTTGAAGATCTGCACCTTGTCGCCCTTTTCGGGTGGGTGCTCCACGGCAATCTGGATACAGCGGACCATGTCCTGGATGTGGATGAAAGCGCGGGTCTGACCGCCGGTGCCGTGCACGGTGAGCGGAAAATCCACGGCGGCTTGCATCAGGAAGCGGTTGAGCACGGTGCCGTAGTCGCCGTCGTAGTCGAAGCGGTTGATCAGGCGCTCGTCCTGCTTGGTCTCGGCGGTCTGGGTGCCCCAGACGATGCCCTGGTGCAGGTCGGTTACGCGCACCTTATCGTTCTTGTTGTAGTACGCGAAAAAGAGCTGATCCTGCGTCTTGGTCATGTGGTAGACGCTGCCCGGGTTGACCGGATAGAGCACCTCTTTTTCGACCATCTCGCCGTCGTCGGTCTTGAGGTGAACCTTGAGGTAGCCCTCCGGGATCTTCATGCCGGCGGTGCCGTACCCGTAAACGCCCATGGTGCCGAGGTGCACCACGTGGGTATCGAGCCCGGCCTCGACGATGGCGGCGAGCAGGTTGTGCGTGGCGTTGAGGTTGTTGTCGACGGTGTAGCGCTTGTGGAATGAGCTCTTCATCGAGTACGGCGCGGCGCGCTGCTCGGCGAAGTGGATGACGGCGTCCGGCTGATAGTCCATCAACAGATCCAGCAGGCGGACGTAGTTGCGGCTGACGTCGAAGTTGTAGAACTCGATGTTGCGGCCGGTAAGCTCCTTCCAGGCCTGGGTGCGCACACCCATGGGCTTGATCGGCGTGAGGCTTTCTGCCTCCAGCTCGTTGTCGATGTTGCGGCGGGACAGGTTGTCGACGATGACGACGTCGTGCCCGAGCGCAGAGAGGTGCAACGAGGTGGGCCAGCCGCAGAAGCCGTCGCCACCGAGGACAATGATCTTTTTGGAATCAGACATGGGACCTTTACGCGTTGTGGCCTTTGGGCTGGGCATGCGGCGCGCAGTGTTGCCGGGCCGCGCGGCACTGCAGAACTGGGTGGAGGTTGGGGGTTGCTGTCGCCCTGCTGGTCATTGGTCTGCGGCCTTGACGCCGCAATTGTCGCCGATGAGGCATTCGCCGCGCTGATCGCGACCCTTGGTGGGATCCCAGTGATCCTCGTTGATCGGCAAGGCGTGCACGCTAAGATAGCCCAGCATGGTGTCGCGGGACCAGTCCAGGATGGGGTGCACCTGGTAAATGCCGTTTTTGTACTGCACCAGCTGGGCCGCCTGCCGTTCCGGAGTCTCGTGGCGCATGATACCGCGAATCCAGGCCTTAGGTTGCAGCTCCGCGAAGGCGCGGTTCAAGGGAGCGTGCTTGATTTTGCGCACCACGGCGGAGAAGAGCGGGCTGCGCGGGTCGCACCAGCCGGAGTAGTCGCGCTCGATCTCGCCCGGGGTCAGCTCGCTGCGGTAGACCTTGAGGCGGTAGCCGGCGTCGCGAAAGTAGTCGATCATCCGATAGGTGGCGGAGGTGTAGAAGCCATGATCGACAAACACCAGCGGGAAGTCCCGGCTGCCGAGGGCGGCGGCGACCAGATGCGGCATGGCGGCGGAGGTTTCGCCGCCGGACGTGGTCAGGATCACCTGGCCGCCGAAGCGCGCGTAGGCGTTGCGGATACGCTCGACGGGCGTGAGTGACTGATGATCGACCATCGGCTGGCCTAGAGCGCGCGCTGCTGCCACTCGTGCAGCACGGCGCGGCATTGCAGGCAGTCGAGCTGCGCGAGCAAGGCGGCGATGCCGGCGACATCGGCCGCTGCTTTGGCGCCGACCATGGCTTGGGGTATCGCGAAGGCCGGGTCGATCTCGGCGACAAAGGCCCAGAGGCCTTGGTTGGAGAATGCGCTGTTGACGATCCATTTGGCGTCGTTCAGCGGCTCGGTGCGGCGGATGGCCTCGGGGGCGATGCCGAGCTCCCGCTGCAGCAGGAAAGGGACGACCTCGTGCGGGGCCTTGTCGGCCGGCAGCCGCCCGCCGGGGAGGTCGAGCGTGGCACGGCCGATGCCGGGCCGAAAGGTCGGTGCGACGCAGAAGATGTGTCCGGCCTGCAGCGGCAGGACGATCACCGAGTCGGCCTTCTCGACACGCCAGTATTCGAGTTCTTTGCCCTTGTCGCAGAGCCAGCGCTCGCCGATGAGCGTGACCCATTGCGAGGTGACACGGACGCATTCCGACAGGCGTTTCCAGTCAGTCATGGCGGCGCGGGCTGGTTTTGGAGGCGAGGGGTAGAGCCTCAGGGGCTTGGGATTTCCGCTGCATGCGCGCCTGTAGCGCACAGTCGGCGTTCTCCGAAGCGCCGTAGTCTACTCGAGTTTTTAATCGCGGGGGCACAGCGATTTCAAGGGTCCCAAGTTTACCGGGTCCTGCGGCGTTATGGGGATGTGGCACGGGCGGGCGGCGTGTTGGGGTGTCTGACCGCGTTTGTCGTGGCGGCATTCTTTCAGGTTCACGAAGCAGCGCTTCAGCGTTGGGGTCGCGAAGCTGGCGCTTCGCAACCAGTCAAACCCCAGCGTTGACAACCGGGGGCCGCTAGTGGATCGAGTTGAAGGTGCTCCTTTCCCTCGCAGTCCGCCACTAACGGCGTTTATAATGTTAACGCGCTAAGCCCAGCCGTTCCAGGCGACGGCCGGGGCGTCGATCAAGCGAGACCTCTACCCGTGCCCCCCCGCCACCCGGCTGCTTTCACCAGCGCAGACGCCTCAACGCGAATGTTATCCCGCTCGCAGCCGAGCAAGACACCATCATGACAGTCAGCCTCCGCGCCCGGCTGCTTCGCGGCGGCGCCGGCAGCTTGGCGATCAAGTTGGGCAGCGTCGGCCTGCAGTTCGCGGTGGCGGTGCAGCTGGCGCGCGTGCTCGGCCCTGACGGCTACGGAGTGTACGCACTGGTGCTCGCCATCGTCACCATCCTCGCCGTGCCGACCCAGCTCGGCCTGCCGCCATTGGTCACTCGTGAGACGGCGCGCGCCCAGGTCGGCGAGCACTGGGGCCGGATGCGCGGGCTCTGGCGGTGGAGCAACCTCCTGGTCTGGGCGTCCTCGGGCGGCATCGCTCTGCTCGGCCTCGCGGTGGTTTGGACCTTTTACGAGCACATCAGCCAGCCGATCATTCACACGCTCATCGCCGGCTTCGCGCTGATCCCCCTCATCGCCCTCGGCAACCTGCGCAGTGCCGCGCTGCGCGGCCTGCGCCACGTCGTTGCCGCGCCGCTGCCGGAGCAGATCCTGCGCCCGGGCTGCTCGTGCTGCTGGTCTTTGCGGCGTTGGCGCTGTTCCCGACCCAGCCGTTCACGCCGGCGATGGCGATGGCCCTGCACGCCCTGGCCGCCGCACTGGCCTTCGCGGTCGGCGCCGCGATGCTGGGGCTGCTGCGGCCGCGCCCGCTCGCCCGGCGCCCGCGGTTGGAGTATGCGCTGGTCTTCTTCGCGCTGGCCCTCTATCCCATCCAACCGCTGACGCCGGTGGTGACCGCCCTGCATATCCTGACCTTCGCGGCGGGCGCCGGGGTGCTTTACTTGATGCGCTCCCGCCCGCGGACTCAGCTGCCGCAGCCAGCATATGAAACGCGGGCCTGGCTGGGCTCGATTATCCCGCTGGCGCTCACTGCCGGCCTGCAGGTGATCAATGCGCAAGCGGACATCCTGGTCCTTGGCCTGTTCCGCCCGTCCGACGACGTCGGCGTCTACAAGGTCGCCGTGCAGGCGGCGATGCTGATCCCCTTCGGACTGCAGGCCGTCAATGTGGTGATCATGCCTTACGTCGCCCGGCTCCACGTCGAGGGTGATCATCGCCGACTGCAGCGCCTGGTCACGCAGAGCGCACGCGCCATACTTGCGCTGGCCCTGCCCCTGGTGCTCGTCTTCGTCTTCTTCGGGGAAGCGATCCTTGGCTTGGCCTTTGGGCCGGGGTACACGCGCGGCCAGACGGCGCTGATGCTGCTGTCGCTGGGCCAGCTGGTCAAGGCCGGTATGGGCTCGGTCGGCGTCCTGCTCAATATGACCGGCCACGAGCGCGACACCCTGCGGGGCGTTGCCATCGCCGCCCTGGCCAACCTCGTCCTGAACTTTGTGCTCATCCCGCCGTTTAGCCTGGTGGGCGCTGCCGCCGCCACCGCCTGCACCTTCATCATCTGGAATCTGCTGCTGCGGCGCGCCGTGTGGCAGCGCATTCAGATCGAGACCATGGCCTTTCCAATCCGCACCGCATAGGTCCTGACCAATCGCCCGCCCCAGTCACGCGGACGCCGCCAGCGCAAATCGAAGTCTGTCGCCAAGCCTTACCCTGCGCACGTTGACAGGTTTCTGCAAGCACCGCGGACGGTCACAGTGTCATGGGCAATGCGCAGGCCTTGCTGCATCCGCAAAAGCGGAGGCTTTCCTGCGGAGCGTTTTGCGCAGCTTTGCTTCACGAGCGTGGAGGTACCTCAAGCGCCCTGCCCTTGCCGCTGAGCGGTGTGCGCCGCTTTGGCACTGCTGGGCAACGCGTCTTGGTTTCTGGTTGCGCGTGTCGTGACAGCGTTCTTTCGGACTCGCGAAGGAGAGATTCCGCACTGGGCTCGCGAAGCTGGAGCTTCGCGCCCAGGGCACAGCGCCGCATCTCAATCCGTACGTGGACCCTCGTATCGAAGCTGGCGCCTCGCGACCGGTTAGACAGTGCTTTCGACCCTGCCCTTGTGAACCGAGGTACCGGAATGATTGAGCCCGAAGCAGTGCAGGGCCGCATCCGCCTGTCATTCTTACACTCACCGGCTCAGGAACGGGTTCTCGATCTGGTCAGACGGTGGCCCAGACGACATTGGCTCGGGTTGCGCTCGGGGGAGCAGGTCCGGTGTCCGACGCGTTCGGCGATGCGAACGCGCGGCCGTGGCCAGCAAACGCTCAGGCGGGTACAGGAAGACCGAGAGCGCAAAGGCGAACACAAGCTGGTTGGCCGGCGTGTAGAGGTTGTAGTCCACAAGCTCATGAATCCCGAGGAGAAGCACGCCGATGCCGCAGCCGATCTGAATAGAGCGAAGTCTGGTCTCACCCCCGGTACGCAGGATGCGGCCCCATTGCCACAGGTAGATCAGCAGGACCAGGGCTGTGAGCAGCAAGCCGGCGGCACCCAGGTCGAACATCCACTCAAGGTAGTCATTGTGAGCACGGTTGATGAAGGCCCAACCCAAATCGAGCGACTGATACGCCGGAAACGCGAAGGGAAAGGCACCTGGGCCGGCGCCGACCGGAAACATCGCGCCGATGCCGATCATGGTGTCGTTGAAGATCTGCCACCGGGCATCGCTTTCCAGCCCGGTGGCCGAGAACCGATCCAGCACCGGCGCCAGTCCAATGCTGACCCCCGCCGCCAACGCGAGAACAAGGATGACCCCGGCAGGACCCAGTGCGCTCTTGCGGCCGATCTGCCGGGCAAATACCCCGGTCGTGAGCAGAATGCCGAGGATGGTCAGCGCGATACCGGTGCGCGACCGGGTAAAAACAACGCCGACGATCAGAAGCAGTGCAATGGCGGCATACAGGATGACGCTGGTGCCGGATCGCGAGCCGAGCTTGATGACGCTGCGCTTGATGGCGTTGCCCTTGTGCTCGCGCGACTGTAGGCGGCTCAGCGCGTAGAACAGGAGGGCCAGCGTGATGGGCAAGACCATCTCGATGAGACCAGCCAAGTGGTTGCGGTTGGCGTAGGTGCCGACAGCGGACAGGCGGTGCGACCCCTCCACGGCAAGCGGCGTGCCGCCGCCCTGGCCTGTGCCGTACTGCAGGAGACCCAGCAGCGCCTGCAGCGAAGCGACGACGATGAGTAAGCCGACCAGGGCCTCCAGTTGTTGGTGCCGGAGGACGCGCACGCCGAGGAAGACGCTGACGGGCAGGACCAGGGAAAGCACGGCGCTGGTCGCCGCGCTGGGGATCACGGCCAATGTGGCGCTGTGCGCGTCCGGGAGCGTCGGCAGGTAGCCGCTCGCCTCCCGGTAGAGATCTCGCCCGGGGAGCCAATCTGCGACCACCGCCGGAAGCGGCAGCAGGTACAGGGCGGGCAGTACGACCAGCATCACGAGCGTCGCCGCCTGCAGCCGGTCGATCTTGATGCGGTGCGGCGACCACAGCGTGGCGCTCACAAGCGCCAGCCCCAACAGTTGGCTGACGAGCGCGGCGAGCGGCGTCGCGCCCGCCCGAAAAAGGGGCGTGAACGCCATGATGGCCAACAGCAGGGTAAACGCAATGCCCGCCTGGGCTGCGCTGTCCTGCCCGCTTGAGGGAGGGCTGGCTGGCACGGTCGGCGATCTCCAAGAATCACTGCGCGCGGGCGCGAGCGGGCTGCGGGACATCTCAGCTTACGCGCGCTCTCGGCCGATGGCGCCTGTATGGCTTCAGCCCCGGAGGCTCGGGCTCACGGTGCTGACGCGCCGCTGCTTCCTTGCGGGGGCTCATGTTCGGTGGGTGATTGTATCCGCGAGCGCTCAATGGTTGCAGCGGTTTCCGGCGGAATTGTGGCGCCCACGGCTTATGGGTCGCCGGGGCGAAGGCGCTTGGTGGCTGCCGCAGGTGCGCGGGCGGCGGTCGCCTCGCTCGGGGCAGTTCACGCCTCGTCCTCACCGGCGAACAGGCGGCTGAGCCAGCCTCGGCGCCGCTGCGGCCGACCGATCGGGGCTCCTGCGCGCCCTGCCGGCGGCGGGACGATGCTGTTGGCGGGCTGATCTGCGAGCACAGCCCGCGGCCGTTCATCCACCATGCGCTTAGCCTCCTCAGGGCCAACCCAATGCGCGGCAGCATCGCGGCCTGCGGAGAGGATGGGCGGGCGATGTGCGGGATCATGCGAGTCCGTGGCCAGGATGTGCACAATGCCGTCGTCCAACATCCGCTCGCTCCAGTAGCGCGCCCGGCGACCGAAGTCGCCGGTCACGGCGCCCGCTGTGAGTTGAATCCAGGCACCATCCGCGACCGCGTCCACGAACCAGCCGTAGTGGTCATCGTCCAGCCACGTGAGCCGCTCGGGATGGGTGATGACCGGGGTGTAGCCGGCAGCCATGGTGTCGAACAGGGTCTCGGCGAAGCGCACAGGAACCGTATGGTGGGGCGGCTCGAACAGGAAGTACCTGGAGCCGTGCAGCGTCGGGTGCGTTCCGCGGCGCAGACCGGCAAGGAGCTCGGGGACGATCTGAATGTCTGCTCCGAACGTCAGCTCCAAGGGGATGCCGGCCTCCGCCACCGCGCTGCGGAAGGCGTCGACCGCGGCGCTGATGTTGTCTGTGGCGTTCTCGTACAGGCCCGGATAGATGTGCGGCGTACATGCGGTCACTTCGATGCCGTCATCCGCCGCGACACGGGCCATCGCCAGCGCGGTCGCGAGGTCATGCGCACCGTCGTCGATGCCGGGCAGCATGTGGCAGTGCAGGTCGATCACGGGACAGTCTCCCAGAGCTTAGGGTGGTCAACGGAGTCCGCACACAGGCCCAAATCCCAAGTCATACGCCCAAGCGCCGATCCGCTGACTTCTGCGGCAAGCGACGCGGTGGCTGGATGCAGGCTCGAGATCCATGCCTGGACACAGTCTGAACATCGCCAGTGGCGAACGGTCGCACGCTTGGGGCATCCGGCCGGATCATGGCAGTACTGTCATCCAGAAGCCTGCACCGGCGGCGAAACTTGGCCTCGCTGGGCTTGTTCCGCCTGGCACATGGGCCTGACCTGCGCGCGTGGCACAGCAGGAACGAAGCGGCGTCGGCGCGTCCTCGCCTGGGCCCGAGATGGGACTGCAAAGCCGCGATTTCGAGCGATGATGGCCGTTGTTGCCCCATCTGCCGCTCCGACCGTTGAGCCGCGCACCGGTTGCGATCAACCCTTCCGCGGCTTGAACGACCGGTCGTCGGGTCTCTCTCCGGCTCCCGCTTGCAGGCCGGCTGCGCATGTTGCCAGTACAGCGGCCGTCCGGCATCATCCCCAGGTTTTCGTTGGGCTTGGAACTGACCGATGACGTACACAGTGCACTCCGTCGCTTGGCTCGCAGTCGGCGCTGTTCTCCTCTCCGGCTGTGCGGGAGACCCGGCGATCCCTAACGCCCAGCCATTGCCGGGGAGCGGACCAAGAACGGTGGAGGCAACCGCCCAGGCGTCGGCGCAGCAACTGGTGCCAGCGATGGTCGGCGTTCCGAGCGACCCGACTGTGGACACCAATCACCGCATCACCGCCGGGGATGTCCTCGAAATTCAGGTCTTCCAAGCGGAGGAGCTTGGCAGCACAGAGCGCGTGGGCGACGGCGGCGCCATCGCACTGCCGCTGGTGGGTGCGGTGTCTGTTGCCGGTCTTACCGCCGCCGAGGCAGAGCAGCGTATCGCAGCAGCGCTGGCGAAGGACTACTTACAGGACCCGCAGGTCAACGTCTTCGTCTCGGAGTATGCGGACCTGGAGGTCGCCATCGGCGGCGAAGTCAACAAGCCCGGGGTGTTCCCAATCCGCGGCCGGACCACCCTTCTCGAAGGGATTGCCTTGGCGGGCGGCACCACCAGACGCGCCAAAGACGAGCAGGTCATTGTGTTCAGGGCGAAGCCATCGAATTCCGGCGTCAGCGCCTACGTCGTCGATCTGAAGAAGGTTCAGCGAGGCGAGCTGCGGGACCCCCTGCTCGCCGCAAACGACAAGATCGTGGTGCCGAAGTCGGGCTCCCGCGTCTTCCTGGAGGATGTCAGAGACACGCTGCGCGGTTTCGTAAACTTCAATCCGCTTCTCTACTGACAGCATGTCTGCGATGAACGATCGCCCGCCCGTCCCAACAGCGGCGCCCCCGAACGCGGCGGGCAACCAACTTGCGTACTGGGACGGTGCCAGACCGCCGGATTTGGGCTATCCCACCGGGTCCGCAACGGACCAGCCCGATGCAGACATCATCGATCTGCGCGAATACTGGCGCCTGCTCATGCGCCGGCGGGCGACGATCCTGCTGGTGGTGGTCCTCGCAACGGTGCTCGCGCTCGTCGCGACATTCAACGCAACGCCCATCTACAGGAGCACCGCGCTCCTGCAGATCGACCGCACCGCAAACAAGGTCGTCGAGTACGGCAGCGTATCCTCAGAAGAGCGGAGCTGGTTCGGCGACCAGGAGTTCTATTCCACGCAGTACGAGCTGCTGCGCAGCCGCACCCTCGCCCGGCGCGTCATCGATCAGGTGGGTCTCGGGCCCAGCGAGAACGAGCAACCTGAAGAGCCGTCGTTCGCCAGCGGGGTCAAGGCCGCCATTAAGGGCGTCGTCGTAAACCTGACCGGGGGCACGCAGTCCCAGGCGTCCGCCGAGCCGGTGGACCCCGCGGCTGCTGAGCGCATTGCGGAAGAGAACCTCTTTCTCAACAGTTTGACCATTTCCCCGGTGCCTGACTCTCGGCTGGTGCGCGTGTCCTTTGAGAGCCCCAGTCCGGAGGAAGCGGCAGCGGTCGCCAACGCCATCGCGGCGAACTTCATCAGCATGAACCTGGAGCGGCGTTATGACGCCTCTTCCTATGCAAAGGAGTTCCTTCAGGACCAGCTGGAACAGATGCGAGTGACATTGGAGGAGTCGGAGCAGCGCTTCGTCGCCTATGCAAGGGAAAGAGAAATCGTCAACCTCGATGACCGCCTCGAAATCGTTCTGAACAAGCTGCGAACCATGAACGAGACCCTCGTCAAGGCCGAGGCGGAGCGGTTCGCGGCGGAGGCGGCATGGCTGGAGTTCCAGGAAGCGAGCGATGGCGGTGCACCGGGCGTGCTGGACAGCGAGGTCATTCAGTCCCTGAAGACCCGCCTCAGCAACCTGCAAGCCGAGTATGAGCAGAACCTCCAAGTCTACAAGCCCGGGTATCCCAAGATGCAGCGCCTCCAGCGCCAGATCGACGAGCTGCGCGAGGAAGTCGCCCGGGAGACCGCTGCCATCGCAGCCTCGGTCAAGGCCGAATACGAGGCAGACCTGCGTAAGGAGCAGTCCGTCCGGCAGCGCCTGCGTGAGCTGAAGGACGAGGCGTTGGCACTTCAGGATCGCAGCACCGACTACGAGACCCTGCGCCGGGAGGTGGAGACCAACCGCGAGCTCTACGACGGGCTGCTTCAACGCATGAAGGAGGTCGGCGTCGCCGCCGGTGTGGGCGAGAACAATGTATCGGTGGTCGATGCGGCGCAGACTCCGCTGGCGCCCTACAAGCCGAGCCTCACCAAGAACCTCGCCATTGCCATCGCCCTGGGCCTCTTCGCCGGCGTGGGCCTGGCCTTCCTGCTGGAAATGCTGGACGACAGCATCAAGGCGACCGACGACGTTGAGCGACGTGTCGGCGCACCCGTGTTGAGCTTGGTGCCCTATGCGTCGGCGCGCCAACATGGCCTGAGCGACGCAGAAGTGCCTTTGATTGCGTTCCGCGATCCCAAGAGCGCGGTGGCGGAGGCTGTGCGCTCGCTGCGCACTTCGCTCCTGTTCTCCACTTCAGAAGGGGCGCCGAAGATCCTCCACTTCACCAGCGCAAGCCCCACCGAGGGCAAGACGACCACTGCGGTGAGCACCGCCATCGCCTTTGCTCAAGCCGGCGGCAAGGTGCTGTTGGTCGACTGCGATCTGCGCAACCCATCCCTGCACCGTTCGTTTTCGCTGCCGAATGCGCAGGGCCTGACCAATCACTTGGCCGGCAATGCTGATCCGGCAGAGATCGCGCAGGCGAGCATGGTGAAGAATCTCTTCGTCATCACCAGCGGTCCACTGCCTCCCAACCCGGTGGAGCTGCTGTCCACCCCCAAGATGGCGGACCTGCTGAGCCTGGCGGTGGAGCGCTTCGACCACGTCATCATCGATGGCCCGCCGGTGATCGGCCTTGCAGACGCACTGGTGTTGGCCAACCTCTCCCGCGCGTCGATCTTCGTCGCCGAGCCGGGAACGACCCGCAAGCACGACATCGACGGCGCCGTGCGCCGGCTCCAGCAGGCGAACGCGCGCATCATTGGAGCCGTGCTCACCAAAGTCGGCCGGTCCGGAAAAGGCTATGGTTACGGCTATGGCTATGGCTACGGGTACGGCTACAGTTACAACTATCTGTACAGCTACGGTGGCAAAGGCCGTGATGCACAATCGCCTGAGCAGGTCGATGCCTGAGCCCTGACGTGACCCTTCGCCGCCATGATCCCGCCGTTGGTCGAGCTGGCGCTCGACTATTATCGTACCCCTCTCGCCTACAGACACCTCGCGGACATCTCCTTTCCACTGCCACGGGGCTTTGGCGAGCAGTTCTCGGCGCTGTGCTCGGCGCTTGCGCCGTTGCACATCGACGCGACGGCCCGGGCGCTCGACTGCTCACCGAGCGAGCTTGAGGCCGCAGTCAGGTTCTTCGCCCGCCATGTGCTGCTCGATCCAGGCGCCGACCACTACCGCGCGCTCGGCGTGTCGCCGCGGGCAACACCCTC
>PR_CR_10_Liq_1_inCRDRAFT_1000479_pt1 | contig 25020 bp, 28 predicted proteins | sample PRCRCaboRojoPR_3_FD_10241 | JGI IMG/M metagenome (IMG submission 10241)
CACTACACCATCGAGGCCTGTGTCACCGACCAGTTCGAGCAGCATCTGCGCGCCATCACGGGTCTGCCGCTGGGGGCCACGGACCTGGTGCGCCCGGCGGCCATGCTGAACCTGCTGGGGGAGCCCGGCTTCGCCGGCCGCCCGGTCATCTGCGGTCTGCGGGCGGCGCTGGCCATCCCGGGCGTCTCCGTGCACCTCTACGGCAAGGCCGAAACCCGCGCCTACCGCAAGATGGGCCATGTCACCGTGCTGGACGCGGACATCGAGCAGGCGCGGGCCAAGGCGGAGCGGGTGCGGGCGCTGATTCGCATCGAAGGGGAGGAGCGCGCCTGAGGAAGACGCGAAAGGCGTGACCTACAATCCAAGCTGACCCGACTCAGGAAACGCCTTCTGTTGCCACGCAATACCTGAAGCAGGGGCAATGCGTGGGTCGACGGTGAAGCCTGGATGTTTTCGCGCTGTTCGCGGCTTTCTCAGCTGCTGTTCAGAGGCTGCACAGGCAGGCGCGCAAAGACGCCGGCATCCCACTGCTGCAACGGTCAACCGAGCACCAACACCGCGAAACAGTCACCATGGCAAAGCAATCTTCGACGCCGCTGGTGGGCATCATCATGGGCAGCGACTCGGACCTGCCCGTGATGCAGGGCGCCGCCGACGCGCTCACCGAGCTCGGCGTGGCCTTCGAGATGACCATCGTTTCCGCCCACCGCACCCCGCGGCGGCTGTACGACTATGCCGGCTCCGCGGTGGAGCGCGGACTCAAGGTCATCGTCGCCGGTGCCGGTGGTGCCGCGCACCTGCCCGGCATGGTCGCCGCCATCTCGCCGCTGCCGGTCATCGGCGTGCCGGTGAAGAGCCGGGCGCTGTCCGGCGAAGACTCGCTGCTGTCCATCGTGCAGATGCCGCCGGGTGTGCCCGTGGCCACGGTGGCCATCGACGGCGCCCGCAACGCGGGCCTGCTGGCGGCGCAGATGCTGGCCGTTGCCGACCCTGCGCTGCTGGAGCGCGTGGCGCGCTTCAAGGCGGACCTCGAAGCCCAGGTGCTCGCCAAGGTGGAGCGGATGGCCGCCGGCGAGATCACCGCCGAGAGCGTCGCCGCAGCGCGCGCCCGGAAGGGCTGACGGGTCTGGCGCAGGACGCTCGCGCGGATGTCAGGCCGCCGCGCTCTCGGCCGCTGACGCCTCGACGATGGCCCGCACCCAGGCGGTCATGGCGTTGTTGGCGAGCGGCATGGGTGCTTCCAGAAAGCTGACCACGAAGCGGTCCCCAAGGTCGGCAACGCCGATGGAGCGCGGGCGCACCGCCATCACCTGCGGATTCGGCAGGTGGGTGCCGAAGCAGAAGACGATGTGCTTGGCGGCCCGGATGTCGCTGGCGATCTCGCCCTCTGGCAGGTCGCTGGTGTGGGCGTGATGGTCGAACTCGCCGATCATGCGCGCCACCTTATGACCCTCCACGCAGTCCCGCAGGTGCGCGAGGATGGCGTCCACGTCCGCAAAGCGGCACTCCGCCTTCGGCACTTCCAGGGTGTAGACGGGATATTTTTCCTGCAGCAGGGTCTGTTTCATCTGCGCCCTTATCGATCCGGTTAAAGTTCACCGAAATTCTAGGGATCTCGGCCGTTCACGCATTGAAGATTCGCAAAGCGCGCTCGGCGGTCCCGGTCCGGACGGCGTGGCGGCCGGCGCCGCGGGGTGTCTCTCGCACAGGCAACGGCGGCCTGCGCCCGCTGTCAGACACGTCTGGGATCGCTGCGGCGGATCTGGCACAGTTGCGGGCCTGCGACCCCCTGCTGCCGAGAGCCCACCATGTCCTGGAAAACCCGCAACCGCTCCTTCTACTACCAGGGCGCACCGGAGCCCGACGACCTGGTCCTGCCGCCGGCGGAGACCGCGCTGCTCTGCATCGACGTGCAGAACTACGGCATGGTGCTGCACGACGACCCCGCCGAGCGCGCGCGCTGGGCGCCCTTCCACAAGCGCATGCACGGCACCGTCATCCCGCGCTTGCGGGCGCTTCAGGACAGCTTCCGCGCCGCCGGCATGGACGTCATCCACGCCCGCATCGCCTGCCTGCTGGAGGACGGCCGTGACCGCTCCCTGAGCCAGAAGCTGCCGGGCTGGAACAACCTGCTGATGCCGCTCACCAGCGAGGCCTCGCAGATCGTGCCGGAGCTGGCCCCGGCCCCGGGCGAGATTCTCGTCACCAAGACCACCGACAGCGCGCTGACCGGCACCAACCTGCGGCTGGTGCTGAGCAACATGGGCATCCGCAACGTCGTCGTCGCCGGCATCTACACCGACCAGTGCGTCAGCTCCACGGTGCGGAGCCTCGCCGACGAGAGCTTCAACGTCGTCGTGGTGGAGGACTGCTGCGCCGCCGGCACCGACGCGCTGCACCAGCATGAGCTGGAGGTCATCCACATGATCTACTGCCACGTGGTGAGAAGCGACGAGCTGCGCGCCATGATGGACCTGAGCTGAAGCGGAGGGCGGCATGCATACAGGCACTCAGGAGCGAGCACCGCAAGCCCGCATGCTCGTCGGCGCAGTCATCAGGGCGCGGCTCCGGGCGCTCGGCATCGGCGCCGTCACCTGCGCGGCGCTCGTGACCATCGCCCTCTTCTCGGGCACCGCCGGCGCCGGCGACCTCACCCGTTTCGAGCTCGACGACGGCAGCGTCATCGTCGGCGAGGCCCTTGGGCTCGCGGGCGGCGTCTACCGCATCCGCACCCCGGCGCTCGGTGAGATCGACGTCGAGGCCGCCCGCATCCGCCGCATGGAGCGGGCCACGGCCGCCGCCGGCGGCGGTGCCGGCGCGGGCGGCGGAGATTACAGTGATCAGCTCCAGGGCATCCAACGCAGCCTTGTCGGCGACCCCGACATCATGCAGTCCATCATCGCCCTCCAGCAGGACCCGCAGCTCCAGCGCGTCCTCCAGGACCCGGAGCTCATCGGCCTCATCACTTCCGGCAACGTCCAGGCCCTGCGCGAGCACGAAGGCTTCGGCGGGCTCATGAGCAACCCCGGCATCCGCGCCATCATCGACCGCCTCCTCGGCCCCGACGGCGGCCTTCGCTGACGCACCTGGGGCGCCGACTTTCAGTCGGCCCTGCGCGGCGAAGCCGCCCTCACCGAGAACACAATTCCGCATAATTCCGGGGACGTTATACTGATTAGATCGCCATACTCAGCCTCCGAATACTCACGCGAGGCTGTCGCGTTATCGCACACGGCTCGTTGTGGTTGCGGATGCCGGGTGGGCACGCCACGCCCGAGCGTCGTCGCTTGCTGCCCTGCTGGACCGTCAGAGCCGGAACAGGACGACGACGCTCCGCTGTTGCCTTAGTGAGCGACGGCTAACGGGCTCCCAGCGCGATGAAGGTGAACTCGGCGTCTTGGGCCTCGCCGGCGTTGTCGACATCCTTCGACTCCACGTCGAAGGTACGCACCCGCACGCTGTCGGCTGTGATGGGACCCACGCAGAACACGTTATCGCTGGCCGCGCCGCCCTGCTCGCGGGGGATGTAGCCGGTGACCATCACCACCGGCTGCGCGGTGAAGGGCGTCGAGAATGTGATGTCATAGACCCCGGACGTTACCCGCTGGGCCGTCCAATCGCCTGAGCCGTCGATGAGGGCATTCCCGCGACCATCAACTGCGCCATAGACCTGTGCTGTCATATCGATTTCCTCTTTCATGTGTGGGATTGGTGCGATCGGGATGGATTGCACTGGACGTCGGTCGACCGATCCGGGCTGGCGGCGCCCGGCACAGACGACTGGACTTTGCCTATGCAAATGACATACGCGAGGTTTGGCCAATCTCGGAACGCCCTTCCCGAACCGGTGTCAAGACGCCCCCGGACACGCGCATTGCCCAACTGTTCCGCAATGGGGCCAATCAGGCCGTGCGACTGCCGTGGGACCTCGAGCTCGACGCCGATGAGGTCGTCATCCGCCGTGATGGCGACAGCCTGATCCTGACGCCGAGGCCGCGCACCTGCGACGACGACTTCGCCCGCGCCCGGCGGTTGGACCGCGACTTTCCCGACCCACGGGAGCTGCGCCCGGCCGACGAAAGGGACCCCTTCTGATGCGCTGGATGCTCGACACCAATACCTGCATCTATGTGATGAAGGACCAGCCGCCCGCCGTCGCCCAGCGGTTGCGCCGTGTACCGGTCGGGGAAGTCGCCATCTCCGCCATCGTCCTCGCCGAGCTTCGTTTCGGCGTCCGCAAGAGCGTTCGGCGGGAGCGAAGCGCTGCCCCGCTGGACGATTTCCTCCGCTGTTGTCTGGCGCTCGACTGGCCGCAGGAGGCGGCGGATCTCTCTGCCGAGATCCGTGCTGACTTGGCGGGCCGCGGCACCCCGATCCGGCCGAACGATCTGCTCATCGCCGCCCATGCCCGGTGGCTCGAGGCGACCCTGGTGATCAGCAATGTCGGCGAGCTCGGCCGGGTCGCGGGGCTCAGGCTGGAGGACTGGGGTCCATAGGCGCCGCATGCGCAGAGGGGGATGAGGCGCCCTCCCGGAATCCCTTCGGGGGAGCCTGCCCAGGCCGACGCAGGGGGCTGCTCGTCCAACAGTTCCTGCTTGGAGTACTGCATCACGCTGACGCGACAGCGGGAGAGGGTGTCGACGAAGGCCGCCCGGCGCAGACCTGCGATCTCGGCGCCGCGGCCTTGGGAGACTCGGCCGAGTGCCTAAGCATCCGGCACATTCCGCCGCAGCTCCTCCAGCCAAACATCCGGCTCTGAGTCACTCGGCGCCCGCCAGTCGCCGCGCGGGCTCAATGAGCCGGCGCCGACCTTCGGTCCGTTCGGCATGCAGGTGCGCTTGAACTGGCTGGTCTGGAAGAAGCGCCGGCAGAAGACCCTGAGCCAGTGCTTGATAGTGGCCAGGTCGTATTGGCTGCGGCGCTCCGGCGGCAGGTTGTCCGGCCAGTCGCCGGTGTCGCGGTCGCGCCAGGCATGCCAGGCGAGGAAGGCGACCTTGCTGGGCCTGAGCCCGTAGCGGGTGATCCAGAAAGCGTTGAAGTCCTGTAGCTCGTAGGGGCCGATCCTGGCCTCGGTGCTCTGGAGGCCGGCGCCGCCGTTGTCATCGCTTCCGCCCGCCGGCACCAGCTCCGGGGAGATCTCGGTGTCCAGGATGGCTTGCAGCGTTCGGTTGGTGGCGGCGTCGAACCGGCCCGTGGCGATGACCCAGCGGATCAGGTACTGGATCAGGGTCTTGGGCACCGAGGCGTTGACATTGTAGTGGGACATCTGGTCGCCGACGCCGTAGGTGGACCAGCCGAGCGCGATCTCGGACAGGTCCCCGGTGCCGAGCACCAGCCCGCCGTGGTGGTTGGCGAGCCGGAACAGGTGGCTGGTGCGCTCGCCGGCCTGGACGTTCTCGAAGGTGACGTCGTATACCGGCTCGCCGTCGGCATAAGGGTGGCCCAGGTCCTTCAGCATCTGCTCGCAGGACGGGCGGATATCGATCTCCCCGGCCGTCACGCCGAGCGCGCGCATCAGCGCCCGGGCGTTGTCACGGGTCTCAGTGCTGGTGGCGAAGCCCGGCATGGTGTACGCCAGGATGTTGGCCCGCGGCAGCCCGAGGCGGTCCATGGTCTGCGCCGCCACCAAGAGCGCCTGGGTGGAGTCGAGCCCGCCGGAGACGCCGACGACGACGCGCTGGATGCCGCTCGCCGCAAGCCGCTTGGCGAGCCCGTGCACCTGGATGTTGTAGGCCTCGTAGCAGAGCGCATCGCGCTCGGCGGCGGCCGCCGGCACGTAGGGGAAGCGCTGCAACTGGCGCCTCAAGTCCAGGTCGCCCGTTGGCAGATCAAGCTCAAAGGCCACCCGCCGCAGGTCGCGCACGCGCTCCCTGTGAGCTGCGGCGTTGTCGTGGAAGCTTGTCGTGCGAAGACGTTCGGCTTGCAGCAGCTGGAGGTCGATGTCCGCCAGCACCAGCTGCGCGCCGGCCGGGAAGCGCTCGGACTCCGCCAGCAGCCGGTCCTGCTCGAACACCACCGCATGGCCGTCCCAGGCCAGGTCATTGGTGGACTCCCCGGGGCCGGCGGCGGAGTAGAGATAGGCGGCAATGCACTTGCCCGCCTGCGCGGCAATCAGGTCATTGCGATACGCCGCCTTGCCGATGGTGATGTTGCTGGCGGAGAGGTTCAGCAGCACTGTGGCACCAGCGAGCGCCGCATAGGTGCTGGGTGGAATGGGCGTCCACAGATCCTCGCACAGCTCCATGTGCAGGCTGAGGCCCGGCACATTGGCGGCGGTGAGCAGCAGATCGTTGCCGAAGGGGACGCGCTGGCCGAGCAGCTCGATGTCCGTGGACACGGCGGCGTCGGCGCCCGCGAACTGGCGCTTCTCGTAGAACTCCCGGTAGTTGGGCAGATAGGTCTTCGGCGTCACCGCCAGCACCCGGCCCCCATGCACCGCCACCGCGCAGTTGAAGAGCCGGCCGTCCACGGCCAGCGGCAGGCCCACCGCCAGCAGGGGACGCAGGGTGCGGCTGGCGTCGAGCACCTCGGCGAGCGCAGCCACGCCGGCTTCCAGCAGTGCCTGCTGATGGAAGAGGTCGTCGTTGCTGTAGGCGGTGAGGCCGAGCTCCGGGAACAGCGCCAGCACGGCGCCCGCGGCATGTGCCTGCCGGGCCAGCTCGATGGTGGCCCGGGCGTTGAAGCCGGGCTCCGCGACACGGACCTCCGGCACGCACACTGCGGCGCGGATCAGGCCGTGGCGGTAGAGGTTGAGGAAGTCCGGCCGCCGTTCCCGGCCCGCGTCGTTGCCCATGGTGCCCGCTCGTCAGCGTGTCTGCGAATAGCTCGATTCTACGTGCACTCGGCCCGCGGTGATTGCGGTTCACCCCGATCAATTGCTAAGGTTTCGCCCCACATCGAACGCGTCAGCCAGGCCCACCGATCAACGCTGTACACATAGGTCCGTGATGAGCAAGCTCGCCGCCCTTTGGAACAACCTGCAGGCCTCCTTCAAGGCGTTCCTCGACCGCCGCAAGCGCAAGCGCAAGGAGAAGGACGAGGATCCCTACATCTACCCGCATTTCTGATTCAGGTCCCCGAGGCCGCCGCCGATAGACATCGGCAACAGGGCCAGCCATCGCCATGGATGTCGTGTTGGATCAGCCGCCGGCCTATCTCCTCTCGCGCCGTCGCATCCCGCCGAGCCCGGACCTGCGCCCGGACCGGGTGGGGCGGATGCACTGGTACAGCGTCGATTCAGCCGCGAATTTCCGCAAGCGCCCGCACGCGAGCATCGGTCCGCAGGACGTCGAATACCACATCAACAGCGATGGCTACCGATGTCCCGAGCTCGCCGGACGCGACTGGGCCGCAGACCCGAGCTTCCGGTTGGTCGGCATCGGCTCCAGCGGCCTCTTCGGCGCCGCGCTGCCGGAGCCGGACACCTTCCTCGCCGTGCTGGCGCGCGACCTCGCGGCGACACTCGGCCGCCCGGTGACGCACTGGAACCTCGGCGTCGGCGGCTCCAGCCCGGACCTGGTGACGCGGCTGTTGTGCTCCGTGCTGCCGGTGATGCGCCCGCACCTGCTGGTGCTGACGGCCTTCCCGATCAACCGCCGGGAGCTCTTCGGCGAGACCGGCCGGCCGTTCACGGTGGACGCCAGGCCGCACTGGCAGCACCGGCTGCTGGACCCGGAGCGCTCGGCGATGCACCGCGCGGCACGCACCATCTGCAACCCCGCCAACAACCTGATGAACCTCTTGGTCAACATCAAGACCTGGGAGTCCTTCTGCGACGACGCGGGGGTGCCCTGGCTGTTCGTCACCGAGGCCTACACCCGTCATCTGGAGCCCTTGCTGGGGCTGCTGCGGGAGCCCCGGCGCATCGTCGGCCCCGGCATCCACGCCCTCATCGACGCCCACCGGGACGAGCCCTCCACGGGCCTTGCGCGGGACTTCATCCACGCCGGCCGACTGCCGAACCGGCTCATCGCCGGACAGTTGCTGGATGCGCTGACCGCGCTCTACCCAGCCCAGGTCGCGGCCTGGCGGCAGCCGGACCAGACCATGGGCGCCGCCACCGCATGAGGGCTGACACCCAAGCCAGCGACGCCGTCCTCGCCTTCTACAAGGCGCTGCCGTTCAACTACCAGTCATCGGCAGAGGACCAGGCCGCGGCGGTGCGCCGGCGCAACAGCCTGGAGGCCTACCCGCCGCTCAAGCCCCTGTTGCAGCCGGGCACGCGAATGCTGGAGGTGGGCTGCGGCAGCGGCTGGCTCAGCCATGCGGCGGCGGTGCACCAGGGGGCCGACGTGCTCGGTATCGACTTCAACCCGGTGGCCGTGGAGCGCGCCCGGGCCGTGGGCGAGGCGCTCGGCTCAGCGGCGCGGTTCGAGGTGGCGGACCTGTTCCTGTTCCGGCCCGATGTGGCCTTCGAGGTCGTGGTGTCCCTGGGCGTGCTGCACCACACCATCGACTGCCACGCGGCGCTGCGCCATGTGCTGCGGCACTGCGTCGCCCGCGGCGGCCATGCCTTCATCGGGCTCTACCACGGCCCGGGCCGGGAGCCCTTCCTGCGGCACTTTCGCGACCTGCGCGAGCGCGGCGCCACCGACGACGAGCTGTTCGCGGCCTATCGGGCGCTGCATCCGTCGCTCGCGGATGACCTGCACGCGCGCTCCTGGTTCCGCGACCAGGTGCTGCATCCGCACGAGACCCAGCACACCCTCGCCGAGCTGCTGCCGCTGCTTCAGGCCGAGGGCACGACGCTGGTCAGCACGTCCATCAACCGCTTCGAGCCCATCGAGTCTGTGGACAGGGTGCTGGCGCTGGAGGAGGGCTTCCGGGACCTGGCCCGGCAGCGATTGGCTGAGGGGCGCTACTTCCCAGGCTTCTTCGTGTTTCTGGTGCAGAAATCCGCGGACGCTTAGGCAATCGTCAAGGGAGCGGCCTCCAGGCCGCGATCGTTTCCCGGGCGCCGGCAACCGGGCCTCGCGGCGGGGATGCTGCTCCCATCAGCCGGCATTCACCCGTTGCCGCCTACTCGAAGCGCCGCCGCATCCAGTCCGCTCCGGCGCCGCCGGCGAAGGCGAGCCCGCCGAGGCCCGCCAGCGTCGCGGTGACCGCCTGCCCCGGCAGCAGCAGCGCTGCCACCAGCAGCCCGGCGCCGGNGTAGGGCAGCATACGGCCGAGCGTGGTCAGGCGCCGGTGCATGCGTGAGCAGGTGGCGCAGATGCGCGTGTGCAGCCGGTAGCGGTCCACCGGGTCCTCGCCGCCCGCGGCCGGGTCGGGCGGCGGTGTCGGGTCCTTGGCGGTGTCGAGGCCGCGGTAGAAGGGCAGGGAGGCGCCGTGGCGGTCCAGCCAGCGGCGGTAGGCGAGTACCAGCGGGTCCGAGCTGCGGATGGGCAGCCAGAGGTCCTTGAGCGGCTGGTCCGCGCCCTCCACGGTGGCGTGCTGGCCCACCACCACGCCCATGTCCTGCTCCAGGATGGTGCATTGAGTCCAGTGCTCCAGCCAGCGCGGCTTGCGGCGCTCGGCCCTGGAGGTGAAGTTGCTGAACTTGCGGTAGAGCATGCGGCAGCGGCTGCGCCCGAGGGGGATCGAGTACAGGGCGAGCCCGGCAATGCGGCTCCGGTCCCGGTATACCGAGCGGTAGCGCACCAGATTGGGGGCGTGAAACTCCATGCGCGCGTCCTCGAGCGGCCCTTGGTCCGGCGCCGACGGCGCACGCCCGGCGTCCGAGCCCGGATCCGAGCGAAAGCGCGCAATGATGCCGCGGGCGTCGTTCTGCAACACGTCGAACTGGAGCGGCCCCGCCAGGTGCCGGTGGCCGCCGCCGCGCATGCCGTCGTGGGCGATGTGGATGTGCGCAATATCGATGACGTTTTCGATGAACCAGCTCTGGTCGTAGGGCAGGTCCATCTGGAAGTCCACCCGGGTCACGCCGTCCGCATCCAGCTCGTCCACCAGCGGCAGCAGGGCCTCGTCCGCCGCCGCGGGGTCGCCCGGCCAGACCCAGGCGATGCCCTGTGCCGCCACCACCGGATGGCTTGTCACCGCCGCCTTCGGTGGAATACTCCGCCCCGCGGACAGTTGTGGGATGTGCCGGCACGCGCCGTCCACATCGTACTGCCAGCCGTGGTACAGGCACTCCAGCCGACCGTCGCGGAGGCAGCCGTCAGACAGTCGCGCAGCCCGGTGAGCGCACTGATCGCGCAGGCAGCCGAGCCGGCCGGCGCCGTCGAAGAAGAGCACCAGCGGCTCGTCGTAGAGCGAGAAGGCGTGCGGCCGGTCCCGCAGCAGATCCCGAACAAAGGCCACGGGGTACCAGTGCTGGCGCCAGTCAAAGCGCTTGGCGGCGGGCTCGGGGTCAGCGCTCGGTGCCGCACTGCCGTGCGGGTCGGCTGTGGTCGCAAGGCGTTCCAGGCTCATGTGCGTCTCCCGGTGGTGCTTGCTGTCTCAAATGCTTGTGCGGGTGCTGCTGCGGCACATCAGCGCCGGCCCGCTGCGAGCCGATCCAGCCGCAGCCGCTCGCGCTCATCGAACAGCCGCCGCGAGCCGATCCACACCGCCGCCAGGCTGCCGAGGCCGGTGCCGGCGGCGATCAGGAACATGATCAGCAGCTGATACTTGGCCGCCTCCATGGGCGGGCTGCCGGCGAGGATCTGGCCCGTCATCATGCCCGGCAGGCTGACGAGGCCGGCGGTGGCCATGGCGTTGACGATGGGGATCAGGCCCGCGCGCAGGGCGTCGCGGCGGATGTCGGCGATGGCCTCGCCCCAGGTGGCGCCGAGCATGAGCCGCGCCTCGATGCGCTCGCGGTTGTCGTGGGCCTGGCGGGTGAGGCCGTCCAGGGCAACGGCGATGCCGGTCATGGTATTGCCGAGCAGCATGCCGAGGAGCGGGATCAGGTACTGCGGCTGGTACCAGGGCTCCACGCGGATGATCAGCGTCAGCGCCAGCACCGTGATGCTGAAGGACGACAGGAACATGGACAGCGCGCCGATGCCGTAGCCCCAGGGGCCGCGGTAGCGCCGGGTCTGTCGGGCCATGACCTCGAAGCCCGCCACCGAGAGCATCACCGCCGCCAGCAGGCCGATGAGCCATGGGCTGGTGGTGTCGAACAGCACCTTGAGCACCAGCCCCAGCAGCACCAGCTGCACGGTGCTGCGGGCGGCGGCGACGAGCATGCGCCGCTCCACGCCGAGCCTGAGGCGCCAGGACAGCGCCGCCAGCAGCAGCACCAGCGCGGCGGCCAGGGCCAGGTCGAAGGGGCCGAGGGAGATCAGGCTCACCGGCCGGTCTCCGCGGCATCCGTCGCCTGCAGCTCCGGCTCGATGCGGCCATCGCGGATCACCAGCCGGCGGCCGTTCATGCGCTCGCGCTGCTCCGGATCATGGCTCACCCAGAGCACCGCCGCCGCCCGCTCGGCGCGGTAGTCGCCGATGACGGCCTCCACGCGGGCGCGGTTCTCCGGGTCCAGGTTGGCGGTGGCCTCGTCGAGCAGCAGGACTTCCGGGCGGTTGGCGAGCAGTCGCGCCAGGGCCAGGCGCTGGCGCTCGCCGGTGGAGAGCCGGCGCACTTCCCAGTCCAGCACCTCGGGACCGAAGCCCAGCCGCGCGAGCAGTGCCGCCGGGTCGTGCTCCGCGCTCTCGGCCGGCGGGAAATGGACACCGACGCGGTCCGCCCACCAGCCCGAGTCCGCCGGCAGCAGCCCGACGCGCCGGCGCCAGGCATGCGCCGGCAGCGCCGAGCGTGCGGTGTCGTCGCACCAGGCCTCGCCGGTGCTCGGGTCCAGGTCCGCAATGGCCCGCAGCAGCAGGCTCTTGCCGGCGCCGGATGGGCCGCACAGGAACACCAGCTCACCCGCCTCCACGGTCAGGTCAATGGGCTCAAGCAGACGCAGTTGCAGGGCTTGCAGGCGCAGCGCGGACATCGGGCGGACGGCCTTGGCGGTGTCGAGCTCAGGTCCAGTGGCGGATGGACCACTGCGGCAGTCGCAAGGCCGCCCTGGGTACGCCGACTTCAGTCGGCACCCTGGGGTCGGCGGACTTCAGTCCGCCGACGGCAGATGGGCCTGGCCGCATGTGTCGACAGCGCTGCATTGGAAGGCTGGGGGCTCGGGGCTGGGTGTTGGGGGCATGCTCGCGGCAGCGTCAGCGGCGACGGTACACCAGGTCGAAGACCTGATGCCCGAGGCGCTCGCCGCGGCGCTCGAACTTGGTCGGCGGNCGGCNCGCGGGTCGCTNGGCGAAGNGCCCTGGGCCCGCGGTGTTCTCGAACAACGCCGGCATGGCCTCCAGCACCGTCAGCATGTGCTCGGCATNGGGCGCCCAGTCGGTCGCCGCGTGGAAGATGCCGCCTGGAGCCAGNACCCNGGAGACATCCTGCATGAAGTCCNGCTGCACGATGCGACGCTTGTGGTGGCGCTTCTTNGGCCAGGGGTCCGGGAAGAAGAGCTGCACGGCCGCCAGGCTCGCGGCCGGGAGCCCGCCNTCCGGCGGCGGTCGCAGCAGGGCCCGGGCGTCGGCGCGCATGACCCGCAGATTGCCGAGCCCAAGGCGCTCGATGGCCAGCAGCAGGTGCCCGACACCGGGCCGGTGCACCTCCAGGCCGAGAAAATTGCGCTCGGGCGCGGCCGCGGCCTGCGCCGCCAGCGACTCGCCGTTGCCGAAGCCGATCTCCAGCACCAACGGCTGCGGTGTGTCGAACAGCGCCGCCGGGTCCAGCGCGGTGCCCGGCTGCCAGTCCACGCCGAAGCGGGGCCAAAGGGTCTCGAAGGCCCGCTGCTGCCCCGCCGTGAGCCGGCCCTCGCGCAGCACGAAGCTGCGCACCGGGCGGTGATGCGGGGGCTTGGCCGGCTCGGTCGCCGCCGGCGAATCGGGACTTGCAACATCGGACACAGTGGCTCTGGGGCGATTTGGCTGGGCTAAATCGGGGGTGGGTACAACGCACCTGCGCCAGGTAGCACCGCAGCATCGGTGCCGCGGCGACCGCCGTCGCCCGGCTGCTGCGCGGCGGGCGGCCCGGCGCTATGATGCGCGCCCATTCTACCGGGACCACCAGCCCGAGCGCGTAACCGATACAGGCGACCATGCCACGCATCAGCGTCCACGATTTCTACGACCGGGAGCTCGCCCGCTGCGGGGAGACCGCCGAGGGCCTGCACTACCAATCCGCCGACTCGCAACGCGCCCGCTTCCGGGTGCTGCGGGAGCTGCTGCCGGAGGTTCTCGCCGGGGTGACCCTGGTGGACCTGGGCTGCGGCTTCGGCGACTTCCTGCTCTACCTGCAAGAGCATGGCGAGGCGCCCGGCGGCTATATCGGTATCGATCTCCACGAGCGCATGGTCGAGGTGGCTCGCGAGCGCACCGGCGCCGAGATCATTCGGGCCGATGTGCTGTCCGACCCCCTGCCATCAGCCGATTGGTACGTCTGCAGCGGCGCGCTCAACAACCTGACGCTGGAGGAGACCCGCACGGCCGTCGCGCGCTGCTACGCGGCAGCACGCATGGGCTTCGCGTTCAACCTGCTGCGCGGCAAGGACACCTCCCAGACCTTCAACTACCGCCAGCCGGCGGAGGTGGAGGCCTGGGCCGCGGAGCTGGGCGCTGCGGTGACCATCGTCGACGGCTATCTGCACCGGGACTTCTCCGCGGCCCTGCTGAAGCCTGGCGGTTGATCACGGCGGCGGACGTGCCTTAATCTTCAGGGCCAACCGCCGGACCGGACCCGCCATGTCCAATCTCGCCGAAATCCCCTACATCACCGTCGACGACTATCTCGCCGGCGAGGCCGGGTCGCCCGTCAAGCACGAGTACATCGCCGGTGAGGTCTTCGCCATGGCCGACGCCGGCGACGAGCACGTCACCATTGCCGGCAACCTCTTTGCGCTGTTGCGCGCGCATGTCCGCGGTGGCCCGTGCCGTGTCTACATCGCCGACATGAAGCTGCGCGTCGAGCGGGCGGACGCCTACTTCTACCCCGACGTCTTTGTCACCTGTGACCCGGCCGATGCCGGCCGCCGCACCGCCAAGCAGCGCGCGAGCGTCATCATCGAGGTCCTGTCCGAGCGTACCGAGGGCTACGACCGCGGTGCCAAGTTTGCCCATTACCGCCAGCTGCAGATGCTCAAGGACTACGTCCTCGTGGACTCCCGCAGCCGCAGCGTCGAGGTTTTCTCCCGCCGCGACGATGGCTGGCTGTTCCAGGCCGTGCCGGAGGGCGGGCAGCTGCGGTTGGCATCGCTGGGCTTCGCCTGCGACCTGGACGCCGTCTACGAGGATGTGAGCTTCGAGCCGACGGAGGGCGCGGCCGATTGAGCTGGTCGGGCGCGATTGCGATCAGCAGCAAGGACGAGCCCATCGACATCGGCACGTCAATCGATGCCGATCAGCCGTCTGTGGACAGCTCGATCCCCCGGTAGACGTCATCGACGGCCAGCTCGCCGGCGATGCTGCCGAGCCGGAGCCGGTCCCCTGCGCCATAGACCTCCAGCTCCCAGTCACGCTCGCGGCGGTAGACTTCCATCCTGGGCTCGTCCTGGGCCACGAGCACGTACTCCCGCAGGCTCGGCAGCTTGCGGTAGGCGTAGAATTTGTCGGGGCGATCCTTGCGCTCCGTCCGTTTGGAAAGAATCTCGATCACCAGCACCGGGTGATCGGAATAGTACGGGTCTGCCGTGTAGGGCTCGCACTCGATGTGCACGTCCGGGTAGTAGAAGCGCTCCGTTTCCAGCGTCTTGATGCGGACCTTGACATCGCTGGTGAATGCCTCGCAGGGCATGCCGCCGATGCGGTCATCGACGAGGCGAGACAGGCGTTTGGTCAGGCGGTTGTGGGTCTTGCTGACGCCGACCATCGCGTGGACGCGACCATCGACATACTCGTGTCTGATCTCGGATGTGCGCTCCCCATCGAGATAATCCGCGACCGGGATGCGGGCGACGGGGAGCGCTTGGGACATGGTCAGCTCCGTTGTGCGGTGGCTGCGGCTTTGGTCAGAAGAAGGTCCCCTCGATGGGTGAGGACGCCGATGCGAAGCGCTTGGCGGGCATGCGGCCGGCCAGATAGGCCTCGCGGCCGGCCTCGATGGCCTTGCGCATGGCGCCCGCCATGAGCACCGGGTCCCTGGCGGCGGCGATGGCGGTGTTCATGAGCACGCCGTCGCAGCCGAGCTCCATGGCCACGGCGGCGTCACTGGCGGTGCCGACGCCTGCGTCCACCAGGATGGGCACCGAGGCGTTCTCGACGATGGTGAGGATGTTGAGCGGGTTCCTGATGCCGAGGCCGGAGCCGATGGGGGCCGCGAGCGGCATGACGGCGCAGCAGCCGATGTCTTCGAGCTGCTTGGCGATGATCGGGTCATCGTTAGTGTAGACCATGACGTCGAAGCCGTCGGCCACCAGCACCCGGGCCGCCTCGATGGTCTGGAGCACATCCGGGAACAGGGTCTTCTGGTCCCCCAGCACCTCCAGCTTCACCAGGTTGTGGCCGTCCAGCAGCTCGCGCGCCAGGCGGCAGGTGCGCACGGCGCTGTCCACGTCGTAGCAGCCGGCGGTGTTCGGCAGGATGGTGTGGCGATCCGGCGGCAGCACGTCCAGGATGTTCGGCTCGTCCGGATTCTGGCCCATGTTGCTGCGGCGCACGGCGACGGTGACGATCTCCGCACCGCTGGCTGCGATGGCCTGGGCGGTCTCGTCCATGTCCTTGTATTTGCCGGTGCCCACCAGCAGCCTGGAGGTGAAACTGCGGCCGGCGACGGTGAAACCGGCGGCGGCGGGATTGAGCGTGAGCGCTTGGTCTTGGGGCATCGCGGTCTCTGGTGTTGAAGCTGTGGGGCCCCGGCGGCCGGCCTTGCCGGCCGCAGCGGCGTGACTTTTGGCGCCTGCCGCAAACAGGGGCTGAAGCTGGGTGGCGCAGTTGCGGCACCTGCGCCGGACCCAGGCGCCGACCCTGCCTGTTGCTGTCGCGTGGGCGCATGCCCCGGCGCTGAAGGCGCGTCCGGCAGGTCAGCCGCCGCCGACGGCGTGGATGATCTCCACCCGGTCGCCGTCGCGCAGCCGGTGGCCGGCGAAGGTGCTGCGTGGGACGAGCTCCCGGTTCACTTCCACGGCGATGCGGCGACCGCCGAGCTCGAGCTGCTCGATGAGGCCGGCCATGTCCAGGTCGTCCGGGATGTCCCGGGCCTCACCATTGACGATGATCTGCATGGGGCCGATCCGCTGACACTGGCGTAGGTGTGATGCGTGGGATTTTACAATAGACTTCGCGACTCGCAGCAGTACGAGAATACCACCGAGTCGGCGCGCCGCCCCCTGGCGACCACCGCAGCATGACGAGGACGGACAGTTGGCCACCTGGTCTGAGGATCTGATCCCCGTCGAGCGCGCACGCACGCTCGACGGCCTGTTTCACCACCGCGTGCGCCGCTCGCCGGAGCGCGTGGCCTATCGCTGGTTCGAGCGCCGGTCGGACGACTGGCAGGCCCTCACCTGGGCCGAGACTGCGGCGCAGGTGGCGCGCTGGCGCGAGGCCATGGCGGCGGCGGGCCTGGAGCCCGGCGACCGCGTGGCCATCCTGCTGCGCAACTGCCCGGAGTGGGTGATCATCGACCAGGCGGCGCTGTCGCTCGGCCTGGTGACGGTACCGCTCTACACCGACGACCGCGCCGACAACGCGGCCTATATTCTTCAGGATGCGGCGGTGAAGCTGCTCTGCATCCAGGACGCCAACCGCTGGCGGCGCCTCGCCGAGGTCATCGGCGACGACCCCTGGCCGGCGCTGGTGGTCATCGTGGACGGCCGCGAGGGCGCACGCGAGCAGGCGGCCCAGGACCGGCGTGCCGTGGCCGCCGCGGACTGGCTGCCGGCGGCGGAGGCAGGTCACCGGCTGCCCGCGGAGCAGCGCGACGGCGACCCGGACGCGCTCGCCACCATCGTCTACACCTCCGGCACCACCGGGCGGCCCAAGGGCGTGATGCTGAGCCACCGGAACATCCTGAGCAACGCCCACGGTGCCGTCACCGTGGTGGATGTCTATCAGGAGGACGTGTTCCTGTCCTTCCTGCCCCTGTCGCACACCCTGGAGCGCATGGCGAGCCTGTTCCTGCCCATGATGGCGGGCTCAGAGGTGGCCTATGCCCGCTCCGTCACCCAGCTCGGCGAGGACCTCCAGGTCATCCGCCCGACGGTGATCATCGCCGTGCCGCGGGTGTTCGAGCGCGTCCACCAGCGCATCCAGGACCAGCTCCAGCAGCGTTCCGGGCTGGCGCAGCGCCTGTTCCGGCTTGCCGTGGACATCGGCTGGCTGCGCTTCGAGGTGAGCCAGGGCCGCCGCGGCTGGCACCCCAAGCTGCTGCTCTGGCCACTGCTCAAGCGCAAGGTGGCGGCGCCCGTCATGGCCCGGCTCGGCGGGCGCATGCGCGCGGCGGTGAGCGGCGGCGCGGCGCTGCCGTTCGAGGTGGGGCGGGTCTTCATCGGGCTCGGCCTGCCGCTGTTGCAGGGCTATGGCCTCACGGAAACCAGCCCCGTCATCTCCGTGAACCCGCTTGAGGACAACCGCCCGCGCAGCGTCGGCCGGCTGTTGCGCGGCATCCGTGCCCGCATCGGCCCGGACGACGAGCTGCAGGTGATGGGGCCCTGCAACATGCTGGGCTACTGGAACAACCACGCGGCGACGGCGCGGGTCATCGGCGCCGACGGCTGGCTGCGCACCGGCGACCAGGCCCGCATCGAGGACGGTTATCTCTACATCACCGGCCGCATCAAGGATATCCTGGTGCTCTCCAACGGCGAGAAGGTCCCGCCCGGCGACATGGAGATGGCGCTCGGCATGGACCCGCTGTTCGAGCAGGTGATGGTCATCGGCGAGGGCCACTCCTACTTGAGCGCACTCGCGGTGCTGAACGCGGACCTCTGGCCCGGGCTCGCCCGCGAGCTGGGCCTGGCGCCCGACGACCCCGCCAGCCTGGACGACGCCACGCTGCACAAGGAGATCCTGCGGCGCATGCGCGAGACCCTGGCCGACTTCCCGGGCTACGCCAAGATCCGCCGCGTGGGCCTGACACTGGAGCCCTGGACCATCGACAACGGCCTCCAGACCCCGACCATGAAGATCAAGCGCAACCAGGTATTGGAGCGCTACGGGGACACCGTCGAGCGCATGTACGCGGGCGAGCGCGCTTGAGCCTGGGGGCGCCGACTTCCAGTCGGCCCCGCTGGGGGCGCCGACTTGCAGTCGGCGACGCTGGGGACGCCGACTTCCAGTCGGCCACGCTGGGGACGCCGACTTCCAGTCGGCCACGCTGGGGGCGCCGACTTGCAGTCGGCCACGTTGGGGGCGCCGACTTGCAGTCGGCGACGCGGACCGGATCGGTCGATCCCGACCCCGACCCCGACCCCGACCCCGACCCCGATCCCGCCACCCCACAGGCTCCCCCCTTGCCGTCTGCCCATCGGCGTGCCTACAATCCCGGCCCTACGCGGGTGTAGTTCAATGGTAGAACCTCAGCTTCCCAAGCTGATGACGTGGGTTCGATTCCCATCACCCGCTCCAGTCTCCCCAGCGCCATGCAGCGACTCTACCAGGCCGGCAATCGCATCGAGGCCCAGCTGCTGAGCGACTTCCTCGACCGGCATCTGGTCGACAACACCATCCTGGGCGACTACCTCTCCGGCGCCATGGGCGAGCTGCCGGCGGACATCTACCCAAGCATCTGGATCGTGCACGACGAGGACCTGGACCGCGCCCGGGAGCTGCTCCAGCGCTTCCTCGACGACCGGCAGCGCGAGCCCACCCGCTCCTGGGTCTGCCGCGGCTGCGGCGAGCTGGTGGACGGCAGCTTCGACCTCTGCTGGCGCTGCGGCGGCGAGCGACCATGAGCACAGCGCCGCCGCGCCGCAAAGCGCTCCGGTCACCCGCCGCTTGGGCGCTGGCACTCGCCGGGCTGCTGGTGCTGGCCCTGGTGGGCCTGCTGGCGGCGGCGCCGCTGCTGGTGGACCGGGAAGGGCTGCGCGCGCGCATCCAGGCGGAAGCGACCCTCGCGCTCGGGCTGCCGGTGCGCATCGACACGGTCTCCGACCTGCACCTGCTGCCGCGCCCGCGCATCGTGCTCGGTCCGGTGCGGGTCCTGGGGCCGCCGCCCGCGCCGCCGCCTGTTGCCGCGTCCGCGTCGGACCAAGCCGCCCCCGTCCTTGCCACGGCCGAGCGCATGCGCCTGGAGCTTGCGCTGCCGGCGCTGCTGATGGGGCGCGCCGAGCCGGTGCTGCTGCAAGCCACGGGCATCGACTTCAGCCTCGCGGCGCTGGACGCCGCGGCGTTGCCGCCGCGACCCGCCGGGGTCGCGCTGCCGGACCTCGGTGCTGAGGACGCCCGGGTGACGCTGAGCTATCCCCCAGACGCCCGCCGCCTCGCCTGGCCCCTGTTCGCCGCGCCCGGCGTCCCGCCGCAGGCGGCGCAGACCGGGCCGCTGGACATCGCCGCCGAGATGCCCCTGGCCGGCACGCAAGCGCGTTCCGGCGCTACCCTGGCCCTGGTGGCAACTGCCGAGACCAGCGCCCTGCCGGTGCTGACGCTGGCGCCGGTGCGGATCACCGGTAAGGGGTTGCATCTCGGCACCCTGCGCGACCTCGCACCGGTGCTGAGCATCGAGCGCGCGGTCCGCGATGCCGACGGCGCCTGGCGCCTCGAAGGCATCGCGCTGATGGAGGGCGGGCTGGTCATTTCCGCAGATGCCTCAGCCGCGCTCACACCCCAAGGGCTCACCGCGGACGGCAGCCTGGGCCTGGCGCCGCTGGACCTGCGCAGCTGGCTTGCCGGGCACGCCGACCAGCCGCTGCCGGGGCGTGCCGACCGGTGGCGTTGCGTTGCCGCCGCCGGCGATTTCCGGCTGATGCCGGATCGCCTCGATATCGCCGCCTTCGCGCTGCGGCTGGACGACAGCCGCGCCCGCGCCGCTGCAAGCCTTTATTTCCGGCCGACGCCGCGCACCGCCCTGGCGCTGCGGCTGGACAGCCTGGACCTGGACCCTTACCTCGCGGCGCCGGCGCCGAGCGCGCCTGCCGCCGGCACGGCATCCTGTGCGCCGGTCACCACGGCCGCAGCCGACGGACCTGCCCAGCCCCAGATACCGCAGCCCCAGCTACCCCAGCCCCAGCTACCCATCCAACCGCCGCCGGACACCGCCCCGGACCTGTCGCTGGACCTGGTGACGGAACAACTGCGCGCCGCCGGCCTGGCCTTTGCGGATCTCGGCATAACCGCCCAGCGGCAGGGTGACCACGGCATTGTGGATGTGGCCGCCGGGGCCTTCTACGGCGGCAGCCTCGATGCCCGCCTGGAGCGGATGCAGTATGCCGGCGCCCCGCCGCGGCAGACGCTGCGCGCGCGCATTTCCGGTGCCGACCTCGGCGCGCTGCTGGCGGATCTTCAGGGTGAGCCGCAGATGACGGGCACTGTGGACCTGACCGCGGAGCTGGCGGCGACGGGCAGCGATGCGGCGGCCCTGCGCAGCGACCTCTCCGGCACCCTGCGCCTGGCCGTGGTCGACGGCCGCGTCGCGGCGCTGGACCGGGCGGCGACGGACTTCGGGCCGCTGCTCGGCACCGTTGGGCTCGATGTCACGCCGGACCTGCTCGCCGTCTCCCGCCTCAGCCTGAGCGCGCAGGCCCAGGGGGGTGTCTTCGCGAGCCGCGACATCCAGGGACAGGCGCAGCTCTTCAGCCTCGCCGGGGTGGGCGAGCTCGATGTCGCCAACGGCAGCCTGGCGGCGGATCTCGCCGCCACCCTGGAGCAGCCGCCGGACGGCCCGGACCTCAAGGGCCTCGCCGGCATCCAGGTGCCGATCCGCGTCGCCGGCCCGCTCGCCGCACCCAAGGTGGACGCACAGCTCGGCCCGGCCGTGGCTGAGGCCGCCCGGCGCGCCGCCCGCCGCCATCTGGACAAGGACGGCAACGTGCTGGAGCAGCTGGAAGAGGCCACCGGCGTCCAGGGGCTGGAGCAGGGCCTGCGCAGCCTGTTCGGCCTCTGAGCCCACGCGGTTCGCCGGATGCCGGACAGCAGTGCACCCACGGACCTGCTCGCGCGGCTGCCCGCGGCGCCCTGGCAGCCCGCCGACTTCGCCGCGGCGCTGCTCGCCTGGTTCGACCTGCACGGCCGCAAGGACCTGCCCTGGCAGCGCCCGGCGACGCCGTATCGGGTCTGGGTCTCGGAAATCATGCTCCAGCAGACCCAGGTGGCCGTGGTCATCCCCTACTTCGAGCGCTTCATGGCGCGCTTTCCGGACCTCGCCGCGCTGGCGCAGGCCGACCTGGATGCGGTGCTGCACCTGTGGTCCGGCCTCGGCTACTACGCCCGCGCCCGCAACCTGCACAAGGCCGCGCGCCTGGTGCTGGACGACCACGGCGGCGAGCTGCCAAGGGATATGACCGCGCTCACCGCGTTGCCCGGCATCGGCCGCTCCACCGCGGGCGCCATCCGCTCCCTGGCCCATGGCGAGCGCGAGCCCATCCTGGACGGCAACTGCAAGCGGGTGCTGGCGCGCTGCTTCGCAGTGCCGGGCTGGCCCGGGCGCAGCGATGTGCTGGCGGCGCTCTGGCAGCTCGCAGAGCAGCTGACCCCGCACATGCGTGTGGCCGCCTACAATCAGGCCATGATGGACCTGGGCGCCACGCTCTGTACCCGCGCGCAGCCCGCCTGCGGGCGCTGCCCCTTGGCGGCGCACTGCATCGCCCTGCACCGCGGTGCCCAGCGGGACTTCCCGGCGCCGAAGCCCAGGCGCCGGAACCCGGTCCGCCGCACCCAGCTCCTGCTGGCGATGGCGCCGGACGGGCGCCTGCTGCTGGAGCGCCGCCCGCCCGCCGGCGTCTGGGGTGGGCTCTGGGTGCCGCCGGCGCTGGCGGCGCTGGACCGCCCCCTGCCCGAGGCCGCCGCGGACTGGTGCCGCGAGCGCCTGGGGGCCGACCTCGCGCGGCTTGAAATGCTGCCCCCGCGCAGGCATTCCTTCACGCACTTTCACCTGGACATCGACGCGGCACTGCTGCACCTGTCGGCGACCCCGGTGCGGCTCGGGGATGAGCCGACCGCGGCCTGGGTGGACCCGGGCGAGCCCGGCGACCTCGGGCTGCCGGCCCCCATCGCCCGGCTCCTCGCCGATGCCTGTCGACAGCTGCAGCGCCGCGGTGCCGACGACCTATCCCACGACAACGGAGAACCCCAATGACGCGAATGGTCAACTGCGTGAAGCTCGGCCACGAGGCCGAAGGACTGGCGCGCCAGCCCTACCCCGGCGAGATCGGCAAGCGCGTGTTCGAGCATGTCTCAAAGCAGGCCTGGGGCGACTGGCTCAAGCACCAGACCATGCTCATCAACGAAAACCGCCTGAGCCCCATGGACCCAAAGGCGCGCAAGTTCCTGGAAGAGCAGATGGAGAAGTACTTCTTCGGCGAGGGCGCCGTGATGCCCGAAGGCTACGTGCCGCCGAAGGAGTCGTCCTAGCCGGGCTGCACCCGGCCGGAAGGCATAGACGTCGCCGCCGGGTGGGGCCTCAGCGCCCCTCGGCGGCGGCACCGTCCGTGCGCTGGCCGCGCAGGCTCTCGATGATCAGCAGCACGACGCCGACGGAGATGGCGCTGTCGGCGACATTGAACGACGGCCAGGGGTTGAACAGGGCCAGCGGAATAAAGGGCAGATAGACCTGGATGAAGTCCACCACGTGCCCGAGCAGCATGCGGTCGATGAGGTTGCCGACGGCGCCGCCGATGATGAGCGCGAGCCCCGCCGCAAGCCAGCCCTCGCCGGGCCTGAGCCGCAGCAGCCACAGCACCAGCACCAGTGTCACTGCGAGCGCGAAGGCCGCAAACAGCCAGCGCTGCCAGCCGCCGGCGTCCGAGAGCAGGCTGAAGGCGGCGCCGGTGTTGAACATGAGCGTCAGGTTCAGATGCGGCAGCAGCTCGATGACCTGATAGGGCTGCAGCGTTGCCAGCACCAGCCATTTGCTGGCCTGGTCCAGGACCAGCACGACGACGGAAAGCCAGAGCCACTGCTTCACGGGGATGGTTCGGGGTCAGGCGTGGACATGGGCCGCGCATTGTGGCGGCGTGTGATCGGTTTGGCCAGTGGTCTGGGCCAGTGGTCTGGGCCAGTGGTCTGAACCAGTGGTCTGGAACCAGTGGCTTGGGCCGGGCTCTGGCACACACCTGCGGGAGCCGCGAGGCCGCACCTGGGTGTGCCGACCTCAGTCGGCACCTGGGTGAGCCGCACTTCAGTCCGCCGGCAGCTCCATCGGTTGGCGGGTGCCGAGCCCCGCCGCACGAGCGGCGAGCACATCCACAAAGCGCGGATGCTCGCCCATGAGTCCGCTGATCCGCACGCTGAGCCCCGGGTGCGCGGCCTCGGCCGCGGCGACGATCTCCGCGATGTCGCCGTCGGCCCCGGCGTGCCGCCCCGGGGAAATGAACTGCATCGCCAGCACCACATGCCGGGGTTGCTGCCCCGTCGCGGACGCGCCGATGTCCGCCAGCGCCTCCGCCAGCAGGCGGCCGTTGAAGGCGTATTCGGCGCCTTCGCGGCGCTCCATCACGGCCTCGCCCACCCGCAGGTCGGCGCCCGCGCCGTTGCTCAGCTCCGCCGCCAGACCTTCGGCCAGCCAGTGGCGCACGGCCGTCACCGCCGGCAGCGGCGAGCCGTGGTCCACCAGCAGCACATCTGTGGCCGCCGCGCCGAGCCCGTCCCGTGCCGAGCGGACGTTGTCGGCGAGGATCTGCACCAGCAGCGGCTCGCCCGCCGGCAGCGGGCACAGAGGGTCGGCCACACGGACCTCGATGGGCCCATGCTCCGCCGCGACACGGCCGGCGACCTCCGGCACGAAGGCGCTGATGGCACGGCTCGGCCCGAAGAACAGCGGCACGATGCCGAAGCTGCGCTCGCCGGCGGCCGCCTGCTCGCGCAGAAAGGGCTCCAGCGTCTGCGCCGGCACGCCGTCCAGCTGCTCGGGCGGAATGCGCGACGAGTGCTGGGCGGAGACGGGCTGGATGTCGCTGCCCAGGCGCTCGCCCAGGTGGCGCGCAAGGCGGCGGAGGTTCAGGGTGGCGGCGGCGCGGCGGGAGCCGTTGTCGAGCAGGAGGAGCATCGTGAACTGCACAGGAAGCTTAGGCGATGCCCGTGTTATGGAGGCGGCGGCCGGATCTTGCCAGCAGGGGCGCACACTCAGATGGCGTCGGCGCGTTGCCCCCGTCGCCCCGATTGCATCGCGGCGCTGCCCGAGACGCGACGCCGCAGCGTCGCGACCTGCCGCCACGCCGGGCGCCCATCACTCCCCGCCGCGGGCCGCCTTTACCTTCTCCGCCTCGCTCAGCACCTCGATGATCTCCAACTCGGTCACGGTGCCGTCGGCCCGGGCCTGCTCGGCGAGGGGTCTGACCTCCGGAAAGCGCTCCACCACCGCGTCCAGCTTCTCCAGCTGGTCGGGGGTCGCCGGCAGGTCCAGGGGCTCGCCGGCCTGGCCTTCGGTTGCATCGGTGGACTGGTCGCCGCATCCCGGCAGCAGGAGCGCGGCCAGGAGCAGGGGTGCAGCGGCAAAGCGGGATGGCATGTGCATGAACGGGTCCTCCGGCCGGCTCCGGCGCAGTGGTGAGTGGAGGGTGACTATACGCCCGGTGGTGCTGGCTCCGGCAGTACGTCACCGCTCTGTGCAGCCCCTCGCCTTGACCATGCTTCGCTGGCAGCGGTCCAGCGCACCGACTTCAGCGCACGGGCTGGTGGCCCTCCGCGGCAGGATTTGGGGCATTGGTCTGCGTACGGGTGCGCACAGCCCGGGTCGCGTGTGTCAGGGGCATGCGGTGGTGCTGAAGTGTCCTTCCGGCTGCTCGAACAGGGTCGTGCGGCTGTAGGGCCAGCCGAGATGCTCGTCTGATCCGTTCGCACAGATGAGCCAGAAGCTGCAGAGGTGCGCGCGTCCGGCGGTCCAGTGGCTGTAGTTCGTGCCGGCATGGACCCGGCAGAACGGCGGCGCCGCCGGCGATTCCGGGGCGGCCGCGAGCCGCGC
>PR_CR_10_Liq_1_inCRDRAFT_1000481_pt1 | contig 24980 bp, 28 predicted proteins | sample PRCRCaboRojoPR_3_FD_10241 | JGI IMG/M metagenome (IMG submission 10241)
TACCGCAAAAGGCTCAAACCGCGTGAAGTTCAAAAAGGCAGGATGGAGCAATGACTTCCTGCAAACACTCATCGAAGGCTTCTGAAGTGCGATTGCCCTGTGTCAACGGCAGAAACCCTTGCAGGGGCGCGGCCAAGCGTCTATACGCCCCCGGTGGCCAAAGGGCCACGATTCACAACACCAAGAAAAGCCGTGGTTGGCCCAATACGCTTCGGGGGTCACATCCGGCACTGGAGAAGCGACATGAAACTGAATGAACTCCGGGACAACCCCGGTGCCACCAAGAAACGCATGCGCGTCGGCCGCGGCCCCGGTTCGGGCAAAGGCAAGATGGGCGGCCGTGGTATCAAGGGTCAGAAATCCCGTTCGGGTGTGGCCATCAACGGCTACGAAGGCGGCCAGATGCCGCTTTACCAGCGCTTGCCCAAGCGCGGCTTCAACAAGCCCAACCGCAAGAAATTCGCCGTCGTGAACCTGGGCCTCGTCCAGAAATTCATCGACGAAGGCAAGCTGGACGCAGGCCAGACCATCACCGAGGACGCCCTGGTGGCGTCGGGCCTCGTGCGCCGCAAGCTCGATGGCGTGCGCGTTCTGGCCAAGGGCGATTTCAGCGCCAAGGCCACGATCGAAGTGACCGGTGCCTCGAAATCGGCGGTTGCCACGGTCGAAAAGGCCGGTGGCGCGCTCAAGGTCACAACGGCGCAAGCGGCCGAATAAGAGGTTGTGGGCGGCCCGCGTGCCGCTTACATCACCTCTAGTTTTCCTGAAACGCCGCCTGTGCCGGGAAACGGCCGGGCGGCGTTCGACATAGAGAGACCCGCGCATGGTATCTGCAGCAGAGCAAATGGCGGCGAACACGAGCTGGGCCGCCCTTGGCAAAGCGACCGATCTTCGCAACCGCATTCTGTTCACCCTCGGCCTTCTGATCGTCTACCGGCTGGGCACCTTCATCCCGGTGCCCGGGATCGACGGAACCGCCCTGCGCGAGTTCATGGAAGAGGCCGCCACCGGCTTGGGCGGCATCCTGTCGATGTTCACCGGCGGCGCGCTGGGGCGGATGGGCATCTTTGCCCTGGGCATCATGCCCTATATCTCGGCCTCGATCATCGTGCAGCTTCTGACCTCTATGGTGCCCTCGCTCGAACAGCTCAAGAAAGAGGGCGAGCAGGGCCGCAAGAAGATCAACCAGTATACCCGCTACGGCACGGTGCTTCTGGCGACCTTCCAGGCCTACGGTCTGGCCGTCAGCCTCGAGGCGGGCGATCTGGTGACCGATCCGGGCCTGTTCTTCCGCGCCGCCTGCGTCATCACGCTGGTGGGCGGCACGATGTTCCTGATGTGGCTGGGCGAACAGATCACCGCGCGCGGCATCGGCAACGGCATCTCGCTCATCATCTTCGTGGGCATCATCGCCGAAGTGCCGGCCGCACTGGCGCAGTTCCTGAGCCAGGGCCGGTCGGGCGCCATCAGCCCCGCCGTGATCATCGGTGTGATCCTGATGGTGGTGGTGACCATCGCATTCGTGGTGTTCATGGAACGCGCGTTGCGCAAGATCCACATCCAGTACCCGCGCCGCCAGGTCGGCATGAAGATGCAGGAGGGCCAGACAAGCCACCTTCCGGTCAAGGTCAACCCGTCGGGCGTAATCCCCGCGATCTTTGCAAGCTCCATGCTGCTGCTGCCCACGACCATCGGCACCTTCTCGGGTCAGCAGACAGGGCCGATCATGTCCACGATCCTGGCCTATTTCGGCCCGGGGCAGCCGCTGTACCTGGCGTTCTTCGCGGTGATGATCGTGTTCTTCGCCTATTTCTACACGTTCAACGTGGCCTTCAAACCCGATGACGTGGCCGAGAACCTGAAGAACCAGAACGGCTTCGTCCCCGGCATCCGCCCGGGCAAGAAGACCTCGGAATACCTCGAATACGTTGTGAACCGCGTGCTGGTCCTGGGGTCGGGCTACCTGGCGCTGGTCTGCCTCATGCCCGAGATCCTGCGCGCGGAACTGTCCATTCCGTTCTACTTCGGCGGCACATCCGTTCTCATCGTGGTGTCGGTGACCATGGACACGATCCAGCAGGTGCAATCGCATCTTCTGGCGCACCAGTACGAAGGCCTGATCCAGAAGTCGCAGCTGCGCGGCAAAGGCAAGAAACGAACCAAGCGGGGGCCCGCACGGCGATGAACATCATTCTTCTCGGACCGCCGGGCGCGGGCAAGGGCACCCAGGCCAAGATCCTGCAGGATGCGCGGGGCATGGTGCAGCTGTCGACCGGTGACATGCTGCGCGCCGCCAAGGACAGCGGCACGGAGATGGGCAAGATCGTCGCCGACGTGATGGCGCGCGGTGACCTCGTGACCGACGAGATCGTGATCGGACTCATCCGCGAAAAGCTGCAAGAGGGCTCCGAGGGCGGGTTCATCTTCGACGGTTTCCCGCGCACGCTGGCCCAGGCCGATGCGCTGGGGCAGCTTCTGGACGAAATGGGTCAAACCCTTGACCATGTGATCGAGCTTCAGGTCGATGACGAAACGCTTGTCGCCCGCATCGTCAACCGCGCCAAAGAGGCCGCGGCCGCAGGCCAGCCCGTACGCGCGGACGACAATGCCGAAAGCGTCAAGGTCCGGCTGATGGCCTATTACAAGCAGACTGCCCCGCTGATCGGTTATTACCACGCCAAGTGTCTGCTTGAGCGGGTGGATGGCCTGGCCGAGATCGACGATGTGAAAGACGCCATTGCGAAAGTTCTTGACAAGGGGTGAACGCCCCCTTGACGCCTTTCGCAAAACACCCTACCCGTCACCATCTCTGATGAGAATCGCAAGTGGTGTCCGGCGTTGTGCGGGGCATCACGATCACCTGGATCAGCACTGGCCCGGTGGCATCAACGCCTCGGGCCTCATGTTGTGAAAAAAGGTTCTGGAGCTACGGAACCGCAACGAAAAGGATTAGCTACGTGGCACGTATCGCCGGCGTGAACATCCCGACCCACAAACGGGTCCCGATCGCCCTGACTTACATCACCGGAATTGGCCCGTCCTCGGCCAAGGACATCTGCGCGGCCGTCAATATCGACGAGGCCCGCCGGGTCAACGAACTCTCGGATGCCGAGGTTCTGGCCGTCCGCGAACATATCGACGCCAACTACACCGTCGAAGGCGACCTGCGCCGTGAAGTGCAGATGAACATCAAGCGCCTGATGGACCTGGGCTGCTACCGCGGTCTGCGCCATCGTCGCAACCTCCCCGTGCGCGGTCAGCGCACCCACACCAATGCCCGCACCCGCAAGGGCCCGGCAAAGCCGATCGCCGGCAAGAAGAAGTAAGGGAGGCTCCGACCAATGGCACGTGATCCCCGCCGCGGCGGTAAGAAAAAGGTTTCGAAGAACATCGCAACGGGCGTTGCGCATGTGAATTCGTCGTTCAACAACACCAAGATCCTGATCTCGGATGTGCAGGGCAACGCGATCTCGTGGTCGTCGGCCGGCACCATGGGCTTCAAAGGGTCGCGGAAATCGACCCCCTATGCTGCGCAGATGGCCGCCGAAGACGCGGGCCGCAAGGCACAGGAGCATGGCATGCGCACCCTCGAGGTCGAGGTGCAGGGCCCCGGCTCGGGCCGTGAATCGGCACTGCGCGCCCTGGCCGCGATCGGGTTCAACATCACCTCGATCCGCGACGTGACCCCGATCGCCCATAACGGCTGCCGCCCGCCAAAGCGCCGCCGGGTCTGATCCTGGATTTTTCATTGGGGCCGCGCGCATCGCACGGCCCCAATCCGTCATTTTAACCTCGGGCGTCGGTGCCTTCGGACATGGGGCACACGGCAGGTATGGAGGGACGCATGATCCACAAGAACTGGGCCGAACTGATCAAACCCACCCAGCTGGACGTGAAGCCGGGCAATGACCCCGCACGTCAGGCCACGATCGTGGCCGAACCGCTGGAGCGGGGTTTCGGTCTGACGCTCGGCAACGCGCTGCGCCGCGTTCTGCTGTCGAGCCTTCAGGGCGCGGCCATCACCAGCGTTCAGATCGACAACGTCCTGCACGAGTTCTCCTCGGTCGCGGGCGTACGTGAAGACGTGACCGATATCATTCTGAACCTCAAGCAGGTCTCGATCCGCATGGAAGTCGAAGGGCCCAAGCGCCTGTCGATCCAGGCGAAGGGCCCGGGCGTCGTCACCGCCGGTGACATCTCGGACAGCGCGGGCATCGAGATCCTGAATCGCGACCATGTGATCTGCCACCTCGACGAGGGCGCGGATGTGTTCATGGAACTCACCGTGAATACCGGCAAGGGCTATGTCGCCGCCGACAAGAACAAGCCTGAGGACGCGCCCATCGGCCTGATCCCGATCGACGCGATCTATTCGCCGGTCAAGCGGGTCAGCTACGATGTGCAGCCCACCCGCGAAGGCCAGGTGCTGGACTATGACAAGCTGACCATGAAGGTCGAAACCGATGGCTCGATCACGCCGGACGACGCCGTGGCCTTTGCCGCGCGCATCGTGCAGGACCAGCTGTCGATCTTCGTGAATTTCGAAGAGCCGGAATCGGCCACCCGCCAGGACGACGACGACGGGCTCGAGTTCAACCCGCTTCTGCTCAAGAAGGTGGACGAGCTGGAACTGTCGGTGCGCTCGGCCAACTGCCTGAAGAACGACAACATCGTCTATATCGGCGACCTGATCCAGAAGACCGAAGCCGAGATGCTGCGCACTCCGAACTTTGGCCGCAAGTCGCTGAACGAGATCAAGGAAGTGCTGTCGGGGATGGGTCTGCACCTTGGCATGGATGTCGAGGACTGGCCGCCGGACAATATCGAGGATCTGGCCAAGAAATTCGAAGACGCCTTCTAAGAACGGTGGGTCACAGACCCACCCTACGCCAATCCCGTAGGGTGGGTTTCGAACCCACCGACCGCACCAAGGCCCCTTCGCAGGGTGGGTGTCCAACCCACCCAACCGGGCATCTGCCCCAAGGTGAGCGGTTCGCACGCATGGACCGCCGGACAAAGCAAAACCGCCCGTAGAGGGCACAGACTGGAGAAAAGACATGCGTCACGCAAAAGGCTACCGCCGCCTGAACCGGACCCACGAGCACCGCAAGGCGCTGTGGGCGAACATGGCCGGCTCGCTCATCGAACATGAGCAGATCAAGACCACGCTGCCCAAGGCAAAGGAACTCAAGCGCGTCGTCGACAAGCTGATCACCCTGGGCAAGCGCGGCGACCTGCACGCCCGCCGCCAGGCCCGTGCCCAGCTGAAGGAAGACCAGTACGTCGCGAAGCTGTTCGACATTCTCGGCCCGCGCTATGCCGAGCGTTCGGGCGGCTACACCCGCGTTCTCAAGGCCGGCTTCCGCTATGGCGACATGGCGCCGATGGCGATCATCGAGCTGGTCGACCGCGACGAAGCCGCCAAGGGTGCGGCCGACAAGGCCCGCGTCGCCGCGGAAGAAACCGCAGACGAATAATCGCGCCGCATCGCGCACGGATCCTGAGGCCCCTGCATCACGCGGGGGCCTTTTTCGTTCGGACCGGCGGTGCCCGACAGGGCTTGTGCGCCTTTCCCCGCGGGCACATATTCGGCCCGTCATGCGACACGTGCTGATCCTTCTTTGCCTTCTTGCCGCGCCGGTCACGGCCGAAACGCGTGTGCCGGAGAGCCAGGCCGAAATCTCGCTCAGCTTCGTGCCGCTGGTGAAAGAGGCCGCGCCGGCGGTGGTCAACATCTACGCCACCCGCGTCGTCGAAAGCCGGCCAAGCCCGTTCCAGCAGGACCCGTTCTTTCGCGACTTCTTCCGGGACTTCGCGCCCTCTCGTCCCCGGGTGCAGAACTCGCTCGGGTCGGGCGTGATCCTGTCCGAGGACGGGATCGCCGTGACCAACTACCATGTGGTCGGACAGGCCAGCGATATCCGTGTCGTGCTGAACGACCGTCGCGAATACTCGGCAAGCGTGCTTTTGTCGGACGAAGAGTCCGACCTCGCGGTGCTGAAGCTGGACGGGGCCCGCGACATGCCCCATCTGCCCTTGCGCGACAGCGACACGGTCGAGGTGGGCGAACTGGTGCTGGCCATCGGCAACCCCTTCGGCGTGGGCCAGACCGTGTCAAGCGGGATCGTCTCGGGGCTTGCCCGCTCGGGCACGGCGAATGGCAGCGGGCGGGGCTATTTCATCCAAACCGACGCACCGATCAATCCGGGCAATTCGGGCGGTGCGCTGGTGGACACCGTCGGGCGGCTTGTCGGGATCAACACCTCGATCCTGACCCGCTCGGGCGGGTCGAACGGGATCGGCTTTGCCATCCCCGCGAGCCTCGTGGCGCAATTCGTGGATCAGGCGCGCGCGGGACAAACCCGGTTTCAGCGCCCCTGGGCGGGGCTGAGCGGTCAGCCCGTCGATGCCGACCTTGCGCAGTCCTTCGGGCTGGACGTTCCGGGCGGCGTGGTCATCACCCGCATCCATCCGGCCAGCCCCTTTGCCGCAGCGGGCCTTGCCGTGGGTGATGTGATCACCGCGGTCGACGGCCAGCCCGTGAACACCCCGCCCGAGATGATCTACCGCATGTCGGTGCGCGGCCTCGGGGCAAAGGCGCGGGTCACCGTAGCGCGCGACGGCGCGATGCGCGACCTGACCGTGCCGCTGATCGCGCCGCCGGACGACCCGCCCCGCGACACGCTCGACTGGGGCGATCGCGGTCCGATCCCGGGGCTTGTTGCCGCCAACGCCAACCCCGCGGTGGCCGATGAATATGGCCTGCCCGACGGGCTGAACGGTGTTGTCGTGCTGGACCCCGGACCCTTTGGCGGGCGGATCGACCTGCGCCGGGGCGATGTGCTGCGCAGTGTGAACGGGGTGCGTATCGATACAACGGAGGATCTGCGCCGGATCCTGCCGCGCCTGTCGGGCGGTGTCGCGCTCGAGCTGCAGAGGGGCAACCGCCGCCTGTTCCTGCAGTTCCGGGTCTAGGCCATGGCCGACCTCTTTGACACCGCGCCCGAGGGCGCGCCGCCCGCGGGGCCGCGCCCGCTGGCCGACCGGCTTCGCCCCAAGACGCTGGACGAGGTGATCGGCCAGCAGCACCTTCTGTCGCCCGAGGGGCCTTTGGGCGCGATGCTGGCCTCTGGCAATCTCAGCTCGCTTGTCTTCTGGGGCCCGCCGGGCGTGGGCAAGACCACGCTGGCGCGGCTTCTGGCCCACGAGACCGATCTGCATTTCGTCCAGATCAGCGCGATTTTCACCGGCGTCGCGGACCTGAAAAAGGTCTTTGAAGCGGCCAAGCATCGCCGGTCGAACGGGCAGGGGACGCTCCTTTTCGTCGACGAAATCCACCGCTTCAACAAGGCGCAGCAGGACGGGTTCCTGCCGCATATGGAGGACGGGACGGTCCTGCTGGTGGGCGCCACGACCGAAAACCCGAGCTTCGAGCTGAACGCGGCGCTTCTGAGCCGGTCGCAGGTGATGGTTCTGGAACGGCTCACGCTCGCCGATCTGGAACTGCTCACCCAACGGGCCGAGCACGAACTGGGCCGCGCCCTGCCGCTCGACGGCCCCGCGCGCGAGGCGCTTCTGGAGATGGCCGATGGCGACGGGCGCGCCTGCCTGAACCTTGTCGAACAGGTTGCTGGCTGGACGGTCGAGGGCAAGCGCGACACCCAGGCGCTGACCCAGCGGCTGCAACGGCGCGCGGCGCAATATGACAAATCTGGCGATGCCCATTACAACCTGATCTCGGCGCTGCACAAATCCGTGCGCGGATCGGACCCGGACGCGGCGCTTTATTGGTTTGCGAGGATGCTGGAGGGCGGCGAGGACCCGCGGTTCCTCGCCCGCCGCATCACCCGCATGGCGGTCGAGGATATCGGCCTGGCCGACCCGCAGGCGCAGGCGGTCTGCCTGCAAAGCTGGGAAACCTACGAACGCTTGGGCAGCCCCGAGGGCGAATTGGCCCTGGCCCAGGCGCTGGTCTATATCGCGCTCGCCCCCAAATCGAACGCGGTCTACACCGCCTACAAGGCCTCCCGCTCCGAGGCCCGGCGCACCGGGTCCGAACCCCCGCCCAAGCATATCCTGAACGCGCCCACATCGCTGATGAAGGATCAGGGCTATTGCGATGGCTATGCCTATGACCACGACGCGCCCGACGGGTTTTCCGGCCAGAACTACTTTCCAGACGGCATGGCGCGGCCGGTCTATTACACCCCCGTCGAACGCGGCTTCGAACGCGAGCTGAAAAAGCGTGTGACCTATTTCGCGCGGCTGCGGTCGGAGCGGCAATAGCCGCCTTGCTTGACAATGCGCCGTGCCCGCGCGACAGACCGGCCATGTTGGCATCCCTGATACAAGTGGCCCTGGGCGGCGCGATCGGCGCATCGGCCCGCTATCTGACCTCGGTCGCGGCGATGCGGCTGATGGGCCCGGGCTTTCCCTGGGCCACGCTCGTGGTGAACGTGCTGGGCTCGTTCCTGATGGGGGTGCTCGTGGCGGCGCTGGCGCAGTACAGCGCAACCCGGCTGGGCCCCTTTCTGATGACCGGCGTGCTGGGCGGGTTCACCACCTTTTCGGCCTTTTCGCTCGATGCCGTGACGCTTTACGAACGCGGCCAGCTGGGCGCGGCGGCGGGCTATGTTGGCGCGTCGGTGGGCCTCTCCATTGCGGCGCTGTTCCTGGGGCTGGCCCTGGCGCGGGGGGTGCTACAATGAGCGGCGTGCAGACCGTGACCGTGGGTCCCGGCGAGGGCGATCAGCGGCTGGACCGTTGGCTCAAGCGGCGCTTTCCGCAGCTGACCCAGGGCCGCATCGAAAAGGGCTGCCGCAAAGGCGAGATCCGCGTCGATGGCGGGCGGGTCAAATCCTCGACCCGGCTGGAAGAGGGGCAGAGCGTCCGCATCCCGCCCCTGCCCGACGACAGCGCACCGCCCCCGCCACCGCAGCCCAAGGTGTCGGCCGCGGATGCGAAGCTGATCCGCGACGCGGTGATCTGGAAGGATGACCATATCATCGCGCTGAACAAGCCGCCGGGCCTGGCGACCCAGGGCGGCAGCGGGCAGACACGGCATGTGGACGGGCTGGCCGAGGCGCTGCGCTTTGGCGCGGAGGAAAAGCCGCGACTCGTGCACCGGCTGGACAAGGATACCTCGGGCGTGCTGCTTCTCGCGCGCTCGCGCAGCATCGCCGCCGCACTGACGGCGGCCATCCGGCACAAGGCCACGCGCAAGATCTACTGGGCGCTCGTTGCCGGTGTGCCCACGCCCTATCTGGGCGAGATCCGCTATGGCCTGGTCAAGGCGCCGGGCCATGGCCGCCATGGCGAGGGCGAAAAGATGATCGCCGTGCACCCGCGCGACGTGGACCGGACCGACGGGGCCAAGCGCGCGCATACGCTCTATGCCACACTCTACCGGGTGGCCAGCCGCGCGAGCTGGGTCGCGATGGAGCCCATCACGGGGCGCACCCACCAGCTGCGCGCCCATATGGCCGAGATCGGGCATCCCATCGTCGGAGACGGCAAATATGGCGGGTCCGGACAAGAGAACCTGGGCGACGGGTGGGGCGCGCAACTGGGCGGCATCATCTCCAAAAAGCTGCATCTGCATGCGCGCAGCATGGCGTTCAAACATCCCGTGACGGGCAAAGAGATCACTGTGACCGCGCCCTTGCCCGAGCATATGGCCCAGACCTGGGAGACCTTCGGCTGGACCGAGGATCTGGCCGAGGGCGACCCGTTCGAGGGGCTGGTATGACCCGCCCGCTGCGCCTGATCGTCTTCGACGTGGACGGCACGCTGGTGGACAGCCAGGGCGATATCCTGGCCTCCATGGGGGCGGCCTTTGCCGTAGCCGAAAGGCCCGCACCCGACCGGGCCACGATCCTGTCCATCGTGGGTCTGTCGCTGCCGGTGGCGATGGCGACCCTTGCGCCCGACCTTGGACCCGACACGCAGGCCCGCATGGTCGAGACCTACAAGGACAGCTATGCCAGCCTGCGGCGGGCGGGCGGCGCGGCGTCCTCCCCGCTTTATCCCGGCGCGCTCGAGGTGCTGGATCAGCTGTCGGCGGTGCCGGAAAACCTGATCGGCCTTGCCACGGGCAAATCGCGCCGGGGGCTCGACGCGCTGTTGGAAAGCCATGGCCTGACCGGACGCTTCGTGACCGAACAGGTGGCCGACCACCACCCGTCCAAGCCGCATCCAGCGATGCTGCACGCGGCGCTGGCCGAGACCGGGGTCTACCCGGGCGCGGCGGTGATGATCGGCGACACCGGCTTTGACATGGAAATGGCGCGCGCCGCCGGGATCGCGGCGATCGGCGTCAGCTGGAGCTATCACCCGCGCGCCCGGCTGGCGGCGGCCGACCTGGTGATCGACCGTTTCGACGCGCTACCTGCCGCCATCGACACCGTTCTGGAGACGACTGCATGACCGAATGGAAAGCGCGCCGGTTCTGGAAAGAGGCCCAGGTGGCCGAGACCGACACCGGCTATACCGTGCATCTCGATGGCCGCCCTGTGCGCACGCCGGCCAAACGGGCGATGGACCTGCCGACCCGCGCCATGGCCGAGGCCATGGCCGCCGAATGGGACGCGCAGGAGGACGAGATCGCGCCGCTCACCATGCCGGTCACACGCTCGGCCAATGCCGCGCTCGACAAGGTGGCGCATCAACATGACGAGGTCGTCGCCATGCTGGCCGCCTACGGCGAGACGGATCTTTTGTGCTACCGCGCGGAAAGCCCCGAGGCGCTGGCCGCGCGACAGGCGGCACGCTGGGATCCGATGCTTGACTGGGCGGCGGAAACGCTGGGCGCGCGGCTTGTCCTGACCCGGGGCGTGATGCCCAGCCCGCAGCCGCAGGACAGCCTGGACCGGCTGCACGCGACCCTGAACCGACAATCCAATTTCGAACTCGCGGCCTCCCATGACCTGATCGCGATTTCGGGCTCGCTCGTGCTTGGGCTGGCCGCCGGGGCCGACGTGGCACCGCCCGACGAGATCTGGGAGCTGTCGCGCCTCGACGAGCGCTGGCAGGAAGAACAGTGGGGCGTCGATGACGAGGCCCGCGAGGTCGAGGCCGTCAAACGCGATGCGTTCCTGCACGCTCATCGGTTCCTGAAGCTTGCCCGTGGTTGATCGCCCCGTGGGCACACGCCCAAAACTTGCGCAAAACCGTCGGAAAACCGGGCCGAAACGGACCTGTTAGGCTTGACCTTCATCGTTGAATCCGCCCACAGTTAGGGCGCTGAGGGGGGAATGCCCTTCTTTGGTGCAGTCCAACGGTCCTGACAGGGACCGTCCGAACCGCCCCTCGCCGGGCGGAAAAATCAGGAAGAGGTAAACATGAAAAAATCCGTATTTCTTGGCACCCTAACCGTGGCCGGCATCGCCGCCGGCGTCGCAGGGGCTGCCACGCTGGACGACGTCAAGGCGCGCGGCACGCTCAACTGCGGCGTGACCACCGGCCTCGTCGGCTTTGCCGCTCCGAACGCCAATGGCGAATGGGAAGGCTTCGACGTGGCCGTGTGCCGTGCCGTCGCCGCCGCTGTCCTGGGCGACGCATCCGCCGTCGAGTTCGTGCCGACCACCGGCAAGACCCGTTTCACCGCGCTTGCCTCGGGCGAGATCGACATGCTGGCCCGGAACACCACCTGGACCTTCTCGCGCGATGTCGACCTGAAGTTCGAATTCACCGGTATCAACTACTATGACGGCCAGGGCTTCATGATCCCGCGCGAACTGGGCGTGAGCTCGGCGCTCGAGCTGGCCGGTGCCACCGTCTGCATCCAGACCGGCACCACCACCGAGCTCAACCTGGCGGACTTCTTCCGCTCCAACAACATGGAGTACGAGCCGGTTCCGATCGAGACCAATGCCGAGGCGCAGCAGCAGTACCTGGCTGGTGCCTGCGACGTCTACACCACCGACGCGTCCGGCCTCGCCGCGACCCGCGCAACCTTTGAAGATCCGGGTGCCCATGTGATCCTGCCCGAGATCATCTCGAAAGAGCCGCTGGGCCCGCTCGTGCGCCATGGTGACAACGACTGGGGTGATATTGTGCGTTGGACCCTGAACGCCCTGATCGCGGCCGAAGAATACGGCATCACCTCGGCCAATATCGGTGAGCTGACCGCCGGCACCGACAACCCGGAAATCAACCGTATCCTCGGCACCGAGGGCAACCTTGGCGAGATGCTGGGCCTGGATGCCGAATGGGCCGTGCGCGCCATCAGCGCCAACGGCAACTACGGCGAGATCTTCGCCAAGAACATCGGTGAAAGCACGCCGATCGGCCTGGCGCGTGGTCTGAACGCCCAGTGGACCGATGGCGGGCTGCTCTACTCGCCGCCGTTCCGCTAATCTGACCTCACGGAAGGGCGCGGTCCCGTACCGCGCCCTTTTGCCTTTTCCAACACAACAAAAATCGCCCAGGCCGCAAGAGCGGGAGTACCTCGCCAGGGACCGGCCAAAGGCAGCACAGGGATGCCTGACATGGCAACGATCACCGACCCTCCCAAGGGTGCGTTCCGTCTGTCGATGCTGATCAACGACACTCGGTACCGTTCCCTCACCTTCCAGTTCATCGCGCTGTTCTTGCTGATCGCCTTGTTCGCCTATCTTGGCTCGAACCTGGTGGCGAACCTGCGCGCTGCCGGACTGAACATCAGCTACGAGTTCCTGGGAGAACCCGCAGGTTACGACATCAACCAGACCCTGATCGAGTATGACAGCCAGTCGAGCCATTGGCGCGCCGCCGTCGCGGGCGTTCTGAACACGCTTCTTGTCGCGTTCCTGGCCTGTCTGACCGCCACGATCCTCGGCACCATCGCGGGCGTGCTGCGCCTGTCCAACAACTGGCTCGTGCGCAAACTGATGGCGATCTACGTCGAGGCGTTCCGCAACGTGCCCGTCCTGATCTGGATCATCATCATCTTCACGATCATGACCGCTGTCCTGCCTGCGCCGCGCGCGTTCCGGGGCGACGAGCCCGAAGCGTCGATGCTGTTCGGGGCCTTTGCGTTTACCAACCGGGGTGTCTATACGCCGCTGCCCATCTTCGGGCCCGGGTCGAGCGTGGTTATCGCGGTTTTCATTGCGTCCATCGTGGGCGTGTTCGCCTATCGGCGCTACGCCACGAAGCTTTTGTATGACACCGGGCGGCTTCTGCCGATGGGCTGGCCGTCGCTGGCCATCCTCTTCGTGCCGACGCTTCTGATCTATTTCATCCTGGGCCGCCCCATCGGGCTAGAATATCCCGAACTCAGGGGCTTCAACTTTTCCGGGGGTATCCAGATCCGCGGCTCGCTCATCGCGCTGTGGTTCGCGCTCGCGATCTATACCGGTGCCTTCATCGCGGAAAACGTCCGGGCGGGCATTCAGGCGATTTCCAAGGGCCAGACCGAGGCCGCCGCGTCGCTGGGCCTGCGCCCGGGCCGGATCATGAATCTCGTGATCCTGCCCCAGGCGCTGCGGGTCATCATCCCGCCCCTGATCTCGAACTACCTCAACATCACCAAGAACAGCTCGCTCGCCATTGCGGTGGGCTACATGGACATCACCGGCACGCTGGGCGGCATCACGCTGAACCAGACGGGGCGCGCGATTGAAACCATCCTGCTCTTGATGCTGTTCTACCTCGTGATCTCGCTGGGCATCTCGGCGCTGATGAACGTCTACAACAACGCCGTGAAGCTGAAGGAGCGCTGAGATGTCGGACACACACCAGAACTCCATCGTCTATGTGCGTGAAACCATGCTGCCCGAGGCACCGCCCCCGGCGACCGAGACGGGCATCGTCAAATGGATGCGCGAGAACCTGTTCTCGAACGTGACCAACGGGATCCTGACGCTGGTCTCGATCTGGGCGATCTACCAGCTTGTTATGGCGATGGGCCCGTGGCTCATGAACGGGATCTGGGACGCGCCCAGCCTGTCGGCCTGCCGCGAGATCCTGCAAGGCGAGGTGGGCGGCTGTTTTGCCGTTCTGACCGAGCGCTGGAACCAGCTTCTGTTCGGCTTCCAGTATCCCGACGACCAGTATTGGCGGCCCACGCTGGCCTTTGTGCTGTTGTTCGCCGCCGCCGCGCCGATCATGTTCCCCAAGCATGTACCGACCGTGGGGTTGTATTTCACGGCGGTCTACCCGTTCCTGGCCTATTGGCTGATCTGGGGCGGCACGATCCTGGCGCCGCTTGTGGCCATGGCGGGTTTCATCGTGGGCTACCTGGTCTACAGCCGCTTCGTTGCGCAATCCTTTGCCGCGGGGTTCTTTGGTGCCATCGTTGCAGCCTTTGCCACCTGGTGGATTGGCGGCATGATCGTCGATCTGGTTGCGCCGGAAACGACCGTGCTGAGCGCGGTGGAAAGCCGGAACATGGGCGGCTTCATGCTGAACATGATCCTGGGCACGGTCTGCGTGTCGCTATCGCTGCCCTTTGGCATCGCGCTGGCGCTGGGCCGGCAAAGCTCCATGCCGATCATCAAGTGGATCTGCGTGGTTTTCATCGAGTTCATCCGCGGCGTGCCGCTGATCACGCTGCTGTTCGTGGCGAACGTGGTGCTGGCCTATTTCCTGCCACCGGGCACCACCTTTGACCTGATCCTGCGGGTGATCATCATGATCACCATGTTCGCCTCGGCCTATATCGCCGAGGTGATCCGGGGCGGGCTCGCGGCGCTGCCGCGCGGGCAATACGAAGCGGCGGACAGCCTTGGCCTCGATTACGCGCAGTCCATGCGGCTGATAATCCTGCCCCAGGCGCTCAAGATCTCGATCCCCGGCATCGTGAACGTGGCGGTGGGCCTGTTCAAGGACACCACGCTGGTCTCGGTCATCTCGATGTTCGACCTCGTGGGCATGATCCGCGGGCCGATCCTGGCCTCGACCGAATGGAACGGCGTCTACTGGGAGCTTTTGGGCTTTGCCGCCGTGCTCTTCTTCGTCGTCTGCTACGGCATTTCGCAATACTCGCAGTGGCTTGAACGCCAACTGCAGACAGATCACCGTTGAGAAAGGACTGACCCATGTCTGAAGCGGTACAAATGGAAGTCAGCGACGAGGTCGCGATCTCTATCGAGAACATGAACAAGTGGTACGGCACCTTCCATGTGCTGCGCGATATCGACCTGACCGTCTACAAGGGCGAGCGGATCGTGATCGCGGGCCCGTCGGGATCGGGCAAGTCGACGCTCATCCGCTGCATCAACGCATTGGAAGAGCATCAGAAGGGCCGGATCACCGTCGACGGCACGCTTCTGTCCTCGGATCTCAAGAATATCGACAAGATCCGGTCCGAGGTCGGCATGGTGTTCCAGCACTTCAACCTCTTCCCGCATCTCACGATCCTGGAGAACTGCACGCTGGCGCCGATTTGGGTGCGCAAGACGCCCAAGCGCGAGGCCGAAGAAACTGCGATGCATTTCCTGGAAAAGGTGAAGATCCCCGAACAGGCCGACAAGTATCCCGGCCAGCTTTCGGGCGGCCAGCAGCAGCGCGTGGCCATCGCCCGCTCGCTCTGCATGCGGCCACGCATCATGCTCTTTGACGAGCCGACCTCGGCGCTTGACCCCGAAATGATCAAGGAAGTGCTCGACACCATGGTCAGCCTCGCCGAGGAAGGCATGACCATGCTCTGCGTCACTCACGAGATGGGTTTTGCCCGCCAGGTCGCGAACCGGGTGATTTTCATGGATCAGGGCCAGATCGTCGAACAGAACGAACCCGAAGAGTTCTTCAACAACCCGCAGAATGACCGGACCAAGCTGTTCCTCAGCCAGATCCTGGGGCACTGACCCTTTTGGCCCGCGTAGGGTGCGCCTTTACGGCGCACCTTTCCCAATACCAAGATCCGCCGGGACGGTGAAATCGGCGGTACGGCCCGTGCGCCAATCGACGCTATCCCAGCCGGGGGCGTCGAAATCGGCCACCAGCGTGGCACCGGTCGGATAATCGTCAAAGCGTGCATGTCGGGGTCGGGCGTGCAGCAAAAGGTGCGCGAACGCCGCGATGCCCGGATTGTGGCCCAGCATCAGAACCGAGAGGCCAGTCGCCCCGTTCAGCACATGCAGCATCGCGTCAGGGCCGGCGTGGTAAAGCGCGGACAGATGGTCGACCGCAGCCGCGTCCAGCCGCAAGCCGTCCAGCGTTTCTTGCGTCCGCACCGCGCTGGAACACAGCACCTGGTCCGGCAGGTAGCCTTTGGCCCGCAGCCAATCGCCGAGGGCCGCGGCCGATCGGCGTCCCCGGTCGTTCAGCGGGCGGGCATGGTCGTCCAGACCGGGGCTGTCCCAGCTGGATTTCGCGTGCCGCATCAGGATCAGGCGAAAGGTCATGTCGCGTGGAACGCTTTCATGTGAAAGGCCGATTGCGCGTCAAGCCTGCCATGGCTTTGGCTTACCGGGCAAGCGCGACGCACGGCGCAGCCACGGGTCATGCAATCCTGTCCCGGTACAGTGTCGAGATAGGCGCGGCAGGCGGGGATGTCATAGCCCCCGGGGCCAAGCGCGCCCACCGGGCAGGCGGTTTCGCACGGGCGGGTGGCGCAGCTGTTGCACGGGGTCTCGGGCACGTCCGGCAGGTCAAGCCGCCGGGGCAGGGCGATCGCACCGCGAAAACTGATGAACAGCCCCGTGCGATCATGGACGAGCAGGCCAACAGGCGCGATATGGCAACGCCCGCTGGCCAGGGCCCAGGCGATGAAGGGCGGGTAGGGCGGCCCGTCAGAGGGAAAGACCGCAGCGCCACCCGCATCCTGCGCCAGCCCGCCGATGACCCGTTTCGACCAGCGATCGAGCGGATCGGCGGCACCATCGCCGTATTCGGGCGATGCGGTGAAAACGGACCAGAATTCCGGCTCGTCCGGCCCCAGCAGCAGAACGGTTCCCGTCCCCTCGGGCAGGACCGCATCGGGCTCTGGGTGACACGCGCCACGGATGGTGAGCGCATGGGCTCCGGCGGCGCGGTCAAGCTCAGCGAGGGTCATGCACGGCCGTTCAGCGGCGCGCGATGGGCGGCCCGGATCAGCGAGCCGGACCCGTGTTCGGTGAAAAGCTCGAGCAGGCAGGCATTGGGCACCCGCCCGTCCACGATCACCACGCCGCGCACCCCCTGTTCGATCGCGGCCAGCGCGGTTTCGGTCTTGGGAATCATGCCTCCGGCGATCACGCCTTCCTGGGTCATGCGCCGCACATCCTCGGGCGTCAGCTCGGTCACGACCTCGCCCGCGGCATTCTTGACGCCCGACACATCCGTGAGCAGCAAGAGCCGGTCGGCACGCAACGCACCCGCGATGGCACCCGCGGCGGTGTCACCGTTGACGTTGAAGGTCTCGTTCGGGTTCATGCCCGTGCCCACCGGGGCCACCACGGGAATGATCCCGGCCTTGAAGAGGTCATGCAGAACCTGCACATTCATCCGGGCCGGGCGGCCGACAAAACCCAGTTCGGGGTCGTCGGGTTCGCAGACCATGAGGGCGTCATCCTTGCCCGACAGGCCCACGGCGCGCCCGCCCTGGTCCATGATCGCCTGTACGATGCGCTTGTTCACAAGCCCGGTCAGCACCATCTCGACCACCTCGACCGTGGCCTTGTCGGTCACCCGCTTGCCGCGCACGAACTCGGACTGGATGCCCAGTCGGCCCAGCAGGTCGTTGATCATCGGCCCGCCGCCATGCACCACGACCGGGTTCAGCCCCACCTGGCGCATCAGCACGATGTCGCGGGCAAACTCTGCCATGGCGTCATCGTCGCCCATCGCGTTGCCGCCGAATTTCACCACCACGATAGCGCCGGTATAGCGTTGCAGATAGGGCAGCGCCTCGGACAGGGTCCGGGCGGTGGCGATCCAGTCTCGGTTCATCTCTCTTGCCTTCATGATCCGTGCTCCGCCCCCAGTCTGGCCCGTCGCCGCGCGCTAGGCCAGCCCCGCGATGATCGCGCGCAGGACGGCGATGCCATCGCCCGTCTCGGACGAGGTCAGCACGATCTCGGGGTAGGCCGCGGGGTGTTTCGCCAGCGCGCCACGTACCTGGGTCAGAACCTTGTCCATATCCTTGGCCTTGACCTTGTCGGCCTTGGTCAGGACGCATTGGAACGTGACCGCCGAGGCATCGAGCAGCGACAGGATCTCTTCGTCCACGGCTTTGACCCCGTGGCGCGCGTCGATCAGCACGAAGGCGCGGCGCAGCGACACCCGGCCCGCGAGGTAGGCCTTGAGCAGCGCCTGCCATTTCTGCACCACGGGCAACGGCGCGTTGGCATAGCCATAGCCGGGCAGGTCCACGAGATAACCGTGATCGCCCAGAGTGAAATAGTTGATTTCCTGCGTGCGGCCCGGCGTGTTCGACGCGCGCGCCAGCCCCTTGCGATTCGTGAGCGCATTGATCAGGCTGGATTTTCCCACATTCGAGCGCCCGGCAAAGCAGACCTCGGGCCGGTCGGCGGGGGGCAGGCCGTCCATGGCCACCACGCCCTTTAGGAAATCGACAGGGCCCGCGAAGAGCTTGCGGCCGGTTTCCAGCATGGCCGGGTCCGACGCCTCGGCGAGGGGAAAGGGCAGGGTGGTCATAGCCGCACCACCGCGTCGCCCGGCGCCACGCGGCCGCCCCGGATCACCTCGGCGCGGACGCTGAAATCCTGATGCTCCCAGCCCTCGAGCGTGCCCAGCACATCCGCATCGCGGCGGCTGGTGTCGGGGTTGTTGTGGGTCGCAAGGCAGCGGTCGGTGCGTTCGCGCACGGCCAGCACGGCCTCGCCCACCTGCACCTCGCGGTCGATCCAGTCGAACTCTTCCCAGGGCGCGGCGCCGTCGAACCAGATATTGCCGCGCCAGCGGTGGATCGACAGCGGTCGGCCGAACCGCTGCTCCACGGCCCTGTGAGAGGACATGTTGCACAGGGTGACCGACGGGAAATCGCTGTCGGTGAAGCCGCGCGTCAGGCCCCGCACCACGCGGGCCGAGCGGGCGCGGGTCTCGGGGACGAACCCGCCCGCCCAGTCGATGAGCGCGGGGCCATCGCTGTCGGGGTCGATGGTCAGATCCTCGCGCTCGGGGTGCGACAGGGTGACGGTGCCTGCCGCCTCGTCCACCTGCGCGGTGATCGCGCCCAGGCCCGGTGCCTTGGACCCGCGCGAAAAGTGCTGACAGGGCACCCAGTCGCGGCCATCGGCATCGGACTGCTCATGGGCCACGGCCCAGACACGGTCCCAGGGCATGGTCTGACCGGGGGCAAGCGTGACCGCGGCGACCTGTTCGCGCCCGTGGCTCTTGATCGGAAAGCGCCAGAGCTCGGTGACGCGCGCGGTCATTTCTTGCCCGGTTTCGACGATTTGTTCGCCGCGCCGTCCCCCTTGTCGCCGTCGCCCGAGCCGGTGCCGCGTTTGAAGCCCTCGCGGATATTGCCCAGGATGTCGGGCTTGTAGCCCTGGCTGCGCATGATCAGGTACTGCTGGGTGAAGGTGATCGTGTTGTTCGCGATCCAGTAAAGCACCAGGCCGCTCGCGAACCCGCCCAGCATGAACATGAAGACCCAGGGCATCCAGGCAAAGATCATCTTTTGCGTCGGATCGGTCGGCGCCGGGTTCAATTTCTGCTGCAGGAACATCGAGATGCCCAGGAACAGCGGCAGGATCCCGATGAAGATCAGCGCCATGATCGAGTTGGGATCGGGCGCGTCCCAGGGCAGAAGCCCGTAGAAATTGAAGATCGAGGTCGGGTCAGGGGCCGACAGGTCCTGGAACGGGCCCAGCCACGGTGCATGGCGCAGCTCCAGCGTGACAAAGATCACCTTGTAGAGCGAAAAGAAGATCGGGATCTGCAGAAGGATCGGCAGACAGCCCGAGGCGGGGTTCACCTTTTCCTTCTTGTACAGCTCCATCATCTCCTGCTGAAGCTTCTGGCGGTCGTCGCCCGCGCGCTCCTTGATCTTTTCCATCTCGGGCTGAAGCTCTTTCATCTTGGCCATCGAGACGTAGGACTTGTAGGCCAGAGGGAAGAGCACTGCCTTGATCAGCAGCGTCAGGCCGATGATCGCCCAGCCCATGTTGCCGATCCAGGCGTTCAGGTAGTGCAAGACGGCAAAGATCGGCTTGGTCAGGAAGAAGAACCAGCCCCAGTCGATCGCGTCCAGGAACCGGTCGATCCCGTCGCGGTTCTGGTAGGTGCGGATGGTTTCCCATTCCTTGGCACCTGCGAACAGCTGCATCTGCGCGGTCGCGGTCTCGCCCGGGGCAAGGGTGCGCGTGGGCAGCACCGCCTCGGACTGGTAGATGTCGCGCCGGTCGTCATATTTGGCCACGGACTTGAAGGCGGTGCCCGGTTCAGGGATGAGCGTCGCCATCCAGTAATGGTCTGTGAACCCGACCCAGCCGTTTTCCTGTACCTGCACCACTTCGGCACGGGCCCCCTCGGACGGGTTGATCTCGAAATCGGGCATGTCGCCGTAATCGGTCTCGGTCAACTCGCCATCGGCCATGGCGATCAGGCCCTCGTGCAGGATGAAGAAGTTCTTGAGATCCTGGGGCTCACCGTGACGGGCGAGGATGCCATAAGGCGCCATGGCGGCGGTGCCGCTGCCGGTGTTCTCGACCGATTGGGTGACGGTGAACATGTAGTCCTCGTCGATCGCCACTTCGCGGCGGAAGGTCAGACCGGCCGGGCTGTCCCAACGCAGGGTGACGGGGCTGTCCACGCCCAGAGTGTCCCCTCTTTCGACGGACCAGAGCGTGTTGGCACCCGGCACATCCTCGAGCCCGAGCCCGGCACCCGGTGCCCAGCCGAACAGCGCGTAATAGGCCGCGTTGCTGCCGACAGGTTGCAGCATCGTCACGATCTCCGAGGCCGGATCGTTGGTTTCGCGGTAATCGCGCAGGGACAGGTCGTCGATCCGCCCGCCATTGAGCGAGATGGAGCCGATCACGCGCGGCGTGTCGATCTCGATCCGGGGGGCATCGGCGGTCTGGGTTTCGGGCGTCGCGGTGTCGGCCGTGGTGGCCCCGGGCGCTGCGGCCGGGGCCCGCGCCACCCCGTCGCCGGTCGCGGCCTGGCTTTCGGTCGCGGCGGTCTCGTCGGTCAGCGATGCCTCCGGTTCAGGCGGTGGAAAAAGGATGAACCAGCCGAGGATCACCACAAAGCTGAGCGCAGTTGCGAGGATGAGGTTCTTGTTCTGATCGTCCATCTGAGACGGCCACCTGTCCTTGGAAAGTCACCGGAGGGTTCAACAGGTCCGCCCCCCAAAGGTCAAGCGGATTATCCCAGGTTGGGCGGCTGTGTCCCGATGCGCGCAAGGGCCCAAAGGGCCGGGCGCGAAGGTCGGTTGCAGGCTGTCGCGCGGCGTGTCCAGAAGCTGCATCCGCGGGCGGGATCGCGGAGTCATTGGGTCCGGGCGGGTTGCACCCGCGGCGGATCCCGGTGCCAGGGCGCCGCGGTCGCAGGCAGCGCCAGCGCCCGGATGGCGGGGCGGGTCCGTCAGGCCGGGCGGTCGCCGATACGCGGCACGGGGGCCAGTTTCGACCGGTGGGCACGGATCCAGTCCAGCGTCTGGTCGTAGGGCATGGGCCGGGCGATGCCGAAGCCCTGCACATGACCGCAGCCGAGTTGCGCCAAGGTGGTGTGTTCGCCCACGGTCTCCACCCCCTCGGCCACGGTATCGAGATCGAGCTGTTCGGCCATGGTGACGATGGCGGCGACGACGCGGCGCTGTTCTGCATCCTGGTCGAGCCGGGTGACGAAACTGCGGTCGATCTTGAGCCGCGAGATGGCGAAGCGCCGGATCGATGCGATCGAGGCGGAGCCCGTACCGAAATCGTCGAGGTCGATCAGGCACCCCAGGCGCGACAGGCCGTTGATGTTGCGGGTGACCACGTCGTCCTCAGTGCCGGCGACCACGGTCTCGAGCACCTCTATGCCCGACGCGCCGGCGCGATGGCAAAGCGGTCCAGCTCCCATGCGATCTTGTCGCACAGCTTGGGATTGCGCAGATCTTCGGGGGCCAGGTTGACCGAGACCCGGGGGATGTCGAGCCCGGCCTTGTCCCACGCCCCGAGCGCGGTGAGCGCCTGATAGAGCATCACTTCGCCCAGCCGTTCGATGCGGCCCCGGGCCGCCAGCGCGGGCAGGAAACGGTCGGGCGGAATGACCCCCTGGCTTGGATGGGCCCAACGGGCGAGCGATTCCATCCCCGAGATCTGGCCGGTATCGGTGCTGATCTGCGGTTGGAACCAGGCGACGATCTGGCCCTGCGCAAGGGCCGTTTCAGCCGCGTCCGCAAGCTCGTCCGGAGCAACTGCCGCCGGGGGCATCGCCGGGCTGAAGGCCCGGATTGCCGAGGTTCCCGCCGAAAGCGCCTCTTGCAGCGCGGCCTCGGCCGCGGCGATCCAGGCCGCGGGTCCGGGCTTGGGCGCATGTCCGCTCAGGCACAGGCCCACGGCGCAATCGAGATACAGGGTCGTCTGGTCCAGCGCGACGGGTTCTTCGACGGCGGTTTGCAGGCGCGAGGCGATCTGGATGGCTCCTTCGAGATCCATGCGCCTGGGGCTTGCGGGGAGCACGGCGTAGCGCAGCCCCGCGCCCTGGCGCAGAACGCGGTCTCCCTCGCGCAGCACGTCGCGCAGCGCGGTTTCCATCGCCCGGGCCACCTCTCCGGTGCCACGCGGACCCAGCCGCGCCACGAGATCCTGCGCCTTTCCAGGCTCCAGCAGGAACAGGGCCTGGGACCGGTCCGTGCCCGCGCTGGCGGCAAGCGCCGCCGTGGCGGCCTGGTCAAGCGTGTCCGCCGGCGTCGTCGGCCTGACAGGTTCCGCCCCGGGACGCGCCAGTAATGCGTAGAGCACCGGCACCCCGAGAGCGGTCAGGATCAGCGGCACCTCGCCGCCGATCCAAAATGCGGCCAGTGCCATGGCCGGCACGAATGCCATGATCTGTGGCCCCACAAGGGCCAGGCGCAGCCCGTTGCGAAGGGCGGATACGCGCATGCGCAAGCCGTAGGCCATGTCGTTCCCCATACCGGTCCAAAGTCGGGGACACGCTAGGGGGCGGGCCGTGAAACGGGGCTTAACGCAGGCTGGGGATTTCCGGCGGATTTTCTTCAATTTCCGCCGTCGCGCGGAGAAGGCCCGCGAAATCGAAGAGCTTGGGGTCGAGCATGTGGGAGGGCCGGATATTGGTCAGCGCGCGGAACATCACCTGGCGGCGGCCGGGGCTGTTCTTTTCCCACTGGTCGAGGATTGCCTTGACCTGCTGACGCTGCAGCCCGTCCTGCGATCCGCAGAGGTCACACGGAATGATCGGGTAGCCCATGGCGCGCGCGAATTTCTCGCAATCGGCCTCGGCCACATGGGCCAGCGGGCGATAGACGAAAAGATCGCCCTCTTCGTTGACGAGCTTCGGCGGCATCGTGGCCAGCCGCCCGCCGTGGAAGAGGTTCATGAAGAAGGTCTCGAGGATATCGTCGCGGTGATGGCCCAGCACGACCGCCGAACAGCCCTCTTCCCGCGCGATGCGGTAAAGATGCCCCCGGCGCAGGCGAGAACAGAGCGCACAGTAGGTCCGGCCCTGGGGCACCTTGTCGACCACGACCGAATAGGTGTCCTGGTACTCGATCCGGTGGGGCACGCCCATCTTTTCAAGGAAGGCGGGCAGAACGGTGGCCGGAAAGCCCGGCTGCCCCTGATCGAGGTTGCAGGCCAACAGGTCAACCGGCAGAAGGCCCCGCCATTGCAGCTCGTAAAGGATCGCCAGCAGGGTGTAGCTGTCCTTGCCGCCCGACAGGCAGACAAGCCAGCGGGCGCCGGGCTCGACCATGCCGTAGTGCTCGACCGCTTCGCGCATGTTCTGCACGATGCGTTTGCGGAGCTTCTTGAACTCCGTCGTCTTGGGGGCGCCGTGGAACAGCGGGTGGATATCGTCGGCCTCGTCGAGCATGGGCGGGGTGTAGAGCATGGCAGGGCACCGGGCAAGCGTGGAGCGGGAAAGGGCTTTCGAAAGCCCTTGTTTGCCGCGATTTCGAAATCGCGGAGAGAAGCGGCGTCGACGCCGCTTGAAGAAAGGCGCGTCGACGCGCCTTGCCGCTCAGTCCGGGACGTTGTCGATGCCCGACCCGCCCAAGGGGTGGCAGCGGCCGATGCGGCGGACCGTGAGCCATGTACCCTTGACCGCGCCGTGCTTTTCCAATGCCTCGAGCGCATAGGCCGAACAGGTCGGCTGATAGCGGCAGCCATGGCCGACCCAGGGGCTGAAGATCAGCCGATAGGCCCGCACGGGCAGGGCCACGATATGGGCGAGCGGGCTCATCCCTCAGTGGGGTGCAGTTTGCGCAGGGCGCGGTGCAGATCCGCCTGCAAGGCGTCGAACGGACGGGTGCCCGTGACCTCTGGCCGGCCGATCAGGACGTAATCCCAGCCCGGCCGGCCCTCGGTCGGCAGGATCAGGCGGGCAATCTCGCGCAGGCGGCGTTTGGCGCGGTTGCGCGCGACGGCGTTGCCCACCTTTTTCGAGCAGGTATAGCCCACGCGGATGCGCGGATCATCATCGCGACGGTCTCGGGCCTGGACCAGCATGCCCTCCACGGCCTGCTTGCGTGCCCGGGCGGCGCGCAGGAAATCGGCGCGGGCCTTCAGCACGGTCAGCTTGGCAGGCGTGTCGGCAGGCTTTGGACAAACGGAAATCGCCGGGGGCCTTGTGTCCCGGCTGGCGGTGCCAGTCTCGGGGGCCTCCGGCGGTGTCATCTCCGTCAAGACGCCGGGGCTTACGCGCTCAGCGACTTCCGGCCGCGCGCGCGGCGGGCGTTCAGGATCTTGCGGCCGGCCTTGGTGGCCATGCGCGAACGAAACCCGTGGCGCCGCTTGCGGACCAGGTTCGAGGGTTGGTAGGTGCGTTTCATCGCTCCGTCTCCAGATCTCTTGCGGGCGGCATCGGATGACTCGCGCCCGGTGGCGTTCGAAGCCTGTGCTATAGGCAGGCGGCCCGCCTGTGTCAAACGCTGAAACAGG
>PR_CR_10_Liq_1_inCRDRAFT_1000482_pt1 | contig 24953 bp, 16 predicted proteins | sample PRCRCaboRojoPR_3_FD_10241 | JGI IMG/M metagenome (IMG submission 10241)
GCCCTGCCGTTCAGCCGGCCAGCGAGCGCACATCGGTCAGCCGCCCGGTCACTGCCGCGGCGGCGGCCATGGCGGGTGACATCAGGTGGGTGCGTCCGCCCCGGCCCTGACGGCCTTCGAAGTTGCGGTTCGACGTGGCCGCGCAGCGTTCGCCGGGGGCAAGCTGGTCGGGGTTCATGGCCAGGCACATCGAACAGCCTGCCAGCCGCCATTCAAAACCCGCCTCTTTGAAGATATCGGCCAGTCCTTCCTCCTCAGCCTGGGCACGCACAAGGCCCGAGCCGGGCACGACCATGGCGCGCTTCACCTTGATCTTCTTGCCCTTCAGGATCTCAGCCGCGGCGCGCAGATCCTCGATCCGGCCATTGGTGCAGGAGCCGATAAAGACGGTGTCGATCTCGATCTCGCTCAGCGGCGTGCCAGGGGTCAGGCCCATATAATCGAGCGAACGCTGCGCCGCGCCGACCTTGCCGCCCTCGAAATCGTCGGGAGCGGGTACGGTGGCGGTGATGGGCAGGGCATCTTCGGGCGAGGTGCCCCAGGTGACCGTGGGCGCGATGCTTTCGCCTTCGATGGTGATGACCTTGTCCCACTGGGCGTCGTCATCGGAATAGAGCGTCTTCCACCAGGCCAGAGCGGCCTCCCACTGGGCGCCCTTGGGCGCGTGGGGCCGACCTTTGACATATTCGAAGGTGGTCTCGTCCGGCGCGATCAGGCCTGCGCGGGCGCCGCCCTCGATCGCCATGTTGCAGATGGTCATCCGGCCTTCCATCGACAGGGTGCGGATGGCTTCGCCGCAATACTCGATCACATAGCCGGTGCCGCCCGCGGTGCCGGTTTCGGCGATGATGCGCAGTACGATGTCTTTGGCTGTCACCCCGGGCANNAGNTGGCCCGTGATCTCGACCTTCATGTTCTTGGACTTTTTCTGGATCAGCGTCTGGGTGGCCAGCACATGCTCGACNTCCGAGGTNCCGATGCCNTGNGCCAGCGCGCCNAAGGCCCCATGGGTCGCGGTGTGGCTGTCGCCGCACACGACGGTCATGCCCGGCAGGGTCCAGCCCTGTTCGGGGCCNACNATATGCACGATGCCCTGGCGGATATCCGTCACCGGGTAATAGTGAATCCCGAAATCCTTGGCGTTCTGGTCCAGTGCCGCGACCTGAATGCGGCTGTCCTCGGGCATCNGGTCGGGGTTCTCGCGACCCNCNGTGGTGGGCACGTTATGGTCCGGCACGGCAATGGTTTTTTCCGGGGCGCGCACCTTGCGCCCGGCCATGCGCAGNCCCTCGAAGGCCTGGGGGCTNGTCACCTCGTGGACAAGGTGGCGGTCGATATACAGAAGGCAGGTGCCATCTTCGGCTTCGTGAACCAGGTGGGCATCCCAGATTTTGTCATAGAGCGTCTTGGGGGACATGGGTCCTCTCCCGTGAAGTGAAGTCAGATTGTCGGGGCGAATGCATCAATCCGGCACTTATAGCCGGGCCAGCACCGTGTGCGTGGCGCCATAGAACCGCTCGCTCAGGCGGGCGCGGTCATCGATGTTGAAAAGCGCGGTCATGGGCCGCAAATACAGCCTGATCCGGATTCTCGCAAGAGCAGGAGTGATCCGGTCGGGGCCGCGCGTCGTATCCTGTTTGTCTTTTCAGGAAACCTCACGATGCCAACGCTCAAGAAACTGCACTATCTTCTGATCGCTGCGATTGCCGCGATGGCCGTGACCGTTCACGCGCAGGCGGATATGTACAAGGGCTACGAAATGCCCCCCTTCGCTGTGGAGCACAGCGACGGACAATTCGAGATCCGGCGCTACGATCCGCATCTGGTGGCTGAGGTTGCCGTGACGGGCAACCGCGGCGCCGCCATTGGCACGGGCTTTCGGATCCTTGCCGATTACATCTATGGCGGCAATGCGCAGGCGCAGCGAGTCACCATGACCGTGCCGGTCACCCAGACCCGGGAATACGGCCATTGGACCGTGCGGTTCATGATGCCGGCGGCCTACGACAAGGATGCGCTGCCCAAGCCCAACAACGCCGCGATCCGGTTCATCGAAACCGCGCCGGAACGCCATGCTGTGATCCGGTTCAACGGCATCGCCGGGTCGGACACGCTGGCCAGCCGAGCCGACGATTTGATGGCCTATGTCGAAGCCGAGGGGCTGGAGCCGACCGGCAGCCCGCGCTTTCACTTTTACGACGACCCGTTCACCCTGCCTTGGAAGCGGCGCAACGAAGTGTCGATGCCGATCCGCTAGTTCTTTCGCATGCTGCTGGGCGCTCAGGCGGCGCGCATCTCGACAAGCGTGATCGCCTCGTAGGGCTTGAGAAGACGGTAGGACGCGTGCGTATGCTCCGGCAAGGTGGCCCGTCCGTAGCCGCTTAGAAGGCTCGCGGCCAGCTGAGCGGGCTTGCGACGCAGGCGCCCGATGTAGAGGCTTTCCAGCGAGGTTCCCGCGCAATTCAATGTTTCATGTGCCGGCAGCAAGGGCTGGCTGTAGCGGACCAGGGTCTGATCCGTCTCGTAAAGGGCGGCAGAGCCGGTGGCGAGGTGCCGCGCTGCGACCAGGACACCTTCGCGACCGAACAGGTATTCCACGTCCGACCCGCTCAGAAGCAGGCGCTGTTCGGGCGCGACGACGATATCTTCGGTCAGGCCGAAATAGGGCGCGCGCAGGCGGACGGGCCGGAAGCTGCCGCGCGCCGGAACGGTCCGGCCGGGCACGTCCAGAACGGGCTGAAGGCCGGAATGCAGCGTCTCGACCACGTCCCCCCGGCGCAGGCACCGCAGCGGCATGGTGCCCCGGGCCGTCCGGATCGGCGTTGCTTCCGTCATCGCGGGCATCGGTCCTACTGGTTCGATCTCGTCCGAGATGGCGAAATAGATCAGGTCCGCATCCACGCGGCGCAGGTCGGTCGGCCGCACCATCGCGCGCAAAAGGGCCAGCGGCAGCGGTGGCGGCGACTGCGCTTCGGCCAGGCTGACATAGCCCGACTCGGGCCGTTCCAGCGCCAGCCGACCGCACCGTGCCGGGGCGTCCCAGCTGTAGGTGATGCGCAGCACGTCCGCCCGGCCCACCGATGCGTCGCTAAGCGCCATGTGAAACAGATCGCGCCCCGGCTGCCCGGCAACCACGGCCACCCCGCCGCCCGGGATGGCCTGCACCGAAAAGGCAGCGGGCCACGGGCTTGCCTTGGAGCAGGACAAGAGTGTTTGGGGCCCGCCGTCCGGTGACAGGCGCGTTTCGATCAGGATCGACCCCCGCGCCAGGATCGCATCGGGATTGGGCGGAACCATGGGGCCCTCCGCCCCGATGCCCGATGCCGAGAAGGTGCTGCCATTGCGATCCGACAGGCCGATCCAGGTCATCCCGCGCACCCTCGGGTCATGCGGCTTGCACCAGCGAGGCGAGAAGCTCGGCTTCGTAGCGGCGAAGCGTGCGGCGCGCGGCGGGCCCGTAACCCGCACCCGTCTGCGGATCCAGTTCGGGGAAGAGCGCGCAGGTCTCGTCCAGCACGGCCTTGTCGAAGCTCTTGCTGGTTTGGGGGCCTGGCAGGAAGCTCTCGGTCGCCAGGCCCTCGGAAAAGACGACCTGATGGGCGTCGAACATGAGGTGCACGTAGGTGACCTCTCCGCCCACGTGCCGGGTCACGCTCGTGCCGTTGACCAGATCCCGCGCGGCGACCAGCACCTCGGTCTCGCCGAACAGAACCTCGGCAAGCGCATCCCGCACGAGCACACGGTGCAGGGGCGACAGCCACAGGGTACCATGGGTGCCGAAGGTATTTCGGGCGATGCGGATCGGCGCGAAACGGTCCACCGCCGCGACCGTGCGCCGTCCGATCCAGCGCAAGGGTTGCGGGCCGTTGTCTTGGGTCAGCACCATGTCGCCGGGCCTGAGGCGCTCAACGGGAATATCGCCCCGGTCGGTGCGGATATGCGTACCGGCCACGAAGCAGGGGATCGCGTTGACCTCGACGAAGGCGGAATCGCTGACTCCGTCCTCGTTCTCGATCGTGTAGGAAAAGTTGAACGTCTCGGTGTCGCCGTCCCCGGTCAGGGTAAACGTGCCGTTGGCGTTCAACGTCACGGTCTGCCCGGTGTTGAGCGTCACGCTGTACCCCGCACCGACGGCGATGCCGTTGATATGGGTGATGGTCAACGTGCCACCTGTGTCGTTCGCAAGCACATCCACCGTCTTGCTGCCCGAGGGGAAAAGGTTGGTGCTGTCGTCATTGGCGATCACGGCCTTCTGTACCGATCCGGCGGCGATCAGAACGTTGGTATCGTAACTTGTATCCACCACGTCGGCCACGCCGATGCGGATCGAGTTCTCGACACCCGGGACCACATCCATCTTCAACGTCATCGTGACGGTGAAGCCGTCCATCTCGGTGTTGTAGTCGTCATTCGTGTTGTCGATGAACAGATTCTGGTTGTCGGTCTGGTTCACATTGCCCGGGTCGACATCGCCGTCGCCCACATCGAGATCCACGAGCGATCCGTTGACCCAGACGGCGAACAGATCCTGGTAAACCGAGTTTGTGAATTCAGGGTATTCTTCGGAAGAAAAGACGAACTGCATCGACATCGTATCCCCGGTGGGGATGAAATCGACGTCCAGATAGGCCGCATCGTAGGTTCGCGCCCCCGCCGCATCGTTGAAATCCGACTGGTTGTTGCGTCCGCTGGTGTTGGTCAAGGTCGCGTTGCTCTGGTTCGAAGAGCCGCTGGAATTGGTGAAATCCCGTGCGTCGCCGTGGACAGGATGATGCCCTCGTCCCCAGGCACAACTCCGGGTGAGGTGCTGTCGCCGCCCGTGTACGTCGCCGAGGAGTCCCGGTCGCCCGTATAGCTGGCCCGGACGACGGTGACGCCTTCGCCGAAGATCGTCTGCGCCATCGTGTTGGCGTTGGCCCTGTCGTTGATCGAAAGCTCGGACGCTGCGACCATGCTCTGCCTCGTGTTGCTCTGGCAGATACACACGCGCGGACGCGAACCCGGTGAAGGGTGCGGTGGGTGTCCGTTGTGTTCGGGACGCCGGTGTTTTCACCGTGCGGCTCGACGACCTGCCTCAGGTTTATTTTGTTAACAAGTACCATGGCGGTCGCGCCCCGCAAACGCCTAAACCACGGTCGCGGACAAATAAACGCCACATTTCGGGATATTGCGGCCCTCAGGACACCGGCCATGGGGCCGTGGACCCGGGCGGGCGGCTGGTGAATTGCCTCTGTCAGTACCATCCGCTAGGCAAGACCCAGCCAACCCGCAGGAGCATCGCCATGTCGACAGACCCCGTGAAACTGACCCAGGACCTGATCCGCTGCCCGTCGGTCACCCCGGAAGAGGGCGGTGCGCTGGTCTTGCTGCAAGAGCTGCTCGAGCGCGCGGGCTTCGACTGCCAGCGTGCAGACCGCGGCGAGGTATCGAACCTTTTCGCCCGCTGGGGCGACAAGGGCCATGCGCGGAGTTTCGGGTTCAACGGGCATACCGACGTGGTGCCGGTGGGGGAAGAGGCCGCCTGGACCCGCCCGCCCTTTGGCGGAGAGATCCATGATGGCATCCTCTATGGCCGGGGCGCCACCGACATGAAATCGGGCGTGGCCGCCTTTGCCGCGGCGGCGGTCGATTTCGTCACCGAAACACCCCCAGACGGCGCGGTTGTCCTGGCGATCACCGGCGACGAAGAGGGCGTGTCGATCGACGGGACCCTTGCGCTTCTGGATTTTATGGCGGAGGCGGGCGAGCGGATGAGCGCCTGCATCGTGGGCGAGCCCACCTGTCCCGAAAAGATGGGCGAGATGATCAAGATCGGGCGGCGCGGGTCGATGTCGGCCTGGATCACTGTGGTCGGCAAGCAGGGCCATTCCGCCTACCCGCATCGCGCCAACAACCCGCTTCATGCGATGGCACGGCTGATGGACCGCCTGGCCAGTCACGAGCTTGACCGGGGCACCGACCATTTCGATCCCTCGAGCCTCGCCGTCGTGAACATCGACACCGGCAACAGCGCGACCAACGTCATTCCCGCCCGCTGCACCGGCGCGGTGAACATCCGCTTCAACGACATCCATACCGGCGCCAGCCTGTCGGACTGGCTGCGGGCCGAGGCTGACCGGATCGAGGCGGAAACCGGCGTTACCGTCGAGATGGAGATCAAGATCTCGGGCGAGGCCTTCCTGACTCCGCCGGGCCCGCTGTCAGATCTCGTCGCCCGCGCGGTCGAGGCGGAAACCGGCGTGACAACGGTCCTGTCCACCACGGGGGGCACCTCTGACGCGCGTTTCGTCAAGGATCACTGCCCGGTGGTCGAATTCGGACTGGTGGGCGAGACCATGCACCAGGTGGACGAATGCGTGCCGGTAGAGCAGATCACCCAGCTCAAGGCGGTCTATGCCCGCATCCTGCGCGACTATTTCGCCTGAATGTCCCATTTCGCGGCCAATGACGCTTTGCGCGTGACCATCGCGCGTCGGTCTGGCATCACATGGATGACCTGACCGAAACAGGAGAGACGGCGTGGTTTTCGAGGTTTTCGCCATCACCTCGGCCTTTCTCTGCGGATTGGCGGTGCGGCCCTTCGGCCTGCCGCCCCTAGTCGGGTTTCTGGCCGCCGGGTTCCTGATCAATGCCATCGGCCCACGCTTCGGCATGCCGCAGGAGACCGGGCCGATCCTGGTGTACCTGGCCGATCTGGGTGTGCTGCTGCTTCTCTTCACCGTCGGGCTCAAGCTGAAGCTGCGCCAGATCGGCGAACCTCAGGTGGTGGGCGGGGCGCTCTTGCATTTCGCGCTGTCGGTGGCGGTCTTCACCCCCATTGCACGCTTTCTTTTTGCGCCCGACTGGACCGCAGCGGTTCTGATCGGGATCGCGGTCGCGTTTTCCTCTACCGTGCTGGCCGCCAAGATGCTCGAGGCCAAGCGCGAGCTGGGCAGTTTCCATGGCCGTACCGCGATCGGCATACTGATCGTGCAGGATATCATCGCGCTGGTGGTGCTGGCTGGCTTTTCCGGCAAGGTGCCGGGGCCCTGGGCGCTTCTGATCTTCGCGACACCGCTTTTGCGGCCGCTTCTCTACAAGCTGATCGACTGGGCCGGTCATGATGAGGTGCTGGTGCTGACCGGCATGGCGCTGGCGCTGGTGCTGGGCGGCGTGGGGTTCGAAATGATCGGCCTCAAGGGCGAGATCGGCGCGCTGGTCATGGGGCTCTTGCTGTCGAACCACCCCCGCGCGGGGGAGTTGTCCGAGTCGCTCTGGGCGCTCAAGGAAGTGTTCCTGGTGGGCTTTTTCCTGTCCATCGGCATGTCCGGTCTGCCTGATATGGACGCGCTGATCTTCGCGGTCATCATGGGCGTGCTGTTGCCGCTCAAGGGGATCGCCTTTTTCTTCCTCTTGATCGCGTTCAACATCAGCGCGCGCACGGCCTTCCTGTCGTCGCTGTCGCTCACCGCCTATAGCGAGTTCGGCCTGATCGTTGCCGCGGGCATCCCTGCGGCGAACCCTTATCTTGTCCCGCTGGCGATCGCGGTGTCGGTGTCCTTCCTCGTGGCAGCACCACTTAATCGGCTGGCGCATCCGCTGTTCGAGCGTTTCGAGACGCCGCTGAAACGCTGGGAGCGGAAGATGCCCCATCGCGATGAGCAACCGACCGATCTGGGCGATGCCGAGGTGCTGATTTTCGGCATGGGCCGCACCGGCACTGCCGCCTACGAATCCGTCCAGAACGAGGGGCTGCGCCCTGTCGGTCTCGACGCTGACACCTACAAGGCCAAGGCCCATGCAGAGGCCGGGCGACACGTTGTCTTTGCCGATGCGGAAGACAGCAATTTCTGGTCCGGCGTGACCTTGTCGGGCATCCGCGCCGTGATCCTAGCCATGGACGACCTCGAGGCCAAGCTGATCGCCGCCCGTACCCTGCGACGCAAGGGCTTTACCGGCCCCATCGTCAGCCACGCGCTGTTCGAAGAGCACGTCGCCCTGATTTCCGAGGCCGGGGCCGATGAAACCTATCTGACCATGCGCGAGGCCGGTCGCAGCCTGGCCGACCGCGCGGTCGAGGTGCTGCGACCGGAAGAGGCCTGAGGCCAAGGGCCCTGTTCCATCGCGTGCGGATGCGCTTTCCCGCATGACGCCGCGCGGCGCCCGTGCTACCTGTCGGCCATGTCCGACATGCCCACCAAAGCCCAGATCCTCGACTGGATCGAAGCCAACCCGACCCTGACCTCGAAACGCGACATCGCCAAGGCCTTTGGGGTCAAGGGTGCGGCGCGGATCGACCTCAAGCGCCTTCTGAAAGAGCTCGAGGATGAGGGACATCTGGAAAAGCGGAAAAAGACCTATCGCGATCCCGACAGCCTGCCGCCGGTCAGCGTGTTGCAAGTGCTGCCGGCCGACGACGATGGCGATCTGTTTGCCAAGCCGCTGGAGTGGCATGGCGAGGGGGTGGAGCCCACTGTGCTGCTTATCCCGCGTGCCAGCGATCCGGCGCTGGGCGAGGGCGACCGCATCCTGGCCCGCCTGACCCGGGTCAAGGGCGAGGATCACCACTACGAGGCCCGCCTGATCCGCCGCATCGGCACCAACCCCAAGCGCGTTCTGGGCATTTTCCGCCAGGGTGCCGAGGGCGGGCGTATCCTGCCCATCGACAAGGGCGACGGCACTGAATGGTCCGTGGCCCCCGGTGCCACCCATGGCGCCAGGGATGGCGAGCTGGTCGAGGCCGAACAGGCCGGGCCCAAGGGCCGGATGGGCCTGCCCAAGGCCCGCATCGTGGAACGGCTGGGCGATCCTTCGGCGCCCAAGGCGGTGTCGCTGATCGCGATCCACCAACACGGCATCCCCGATGCCTTCCCCGACGAGGTCATTGCCGAGGCGGACAAGATGAAGCCCGCGGGCCTGTCGGGCCGCGACGATCTGCGCGACCTGCCGCTCGTGACCATCGACCCGTCGGATGCGCGTGACCATGACGATGCCGTCTGGGCCCATGCCGATGACGACCCCAAGAACGAGGGCGGCCATGTGATCTGGGTCGCCATTGCCGATGTGGCGCATTATGTGCGCCCCGGCTCTGCCCTCGACCGCGAGGCGCGCAAGCGCGGCAATTCCAGCTATTTCCCCGACCGGGTGGTGCCGATGCTGCCCGACCGGCTGTCGGGCGATCTGTGCTCGCTCCACGAAGGGGTGCCGCGGGCCTGTTTGGCTTTGCGGATGCAGATCGACGCCCATGGTGAGAAGGTCGGGCACCGCTTTGTGCGTGGCCTGATGCGCTCGGCCGAATCGCTGAACTACCAAGAGGTGCAAGCGGCCCGCGACGGCGCGCCGAACGAAAAATGCGGCCCCCTGATGTCAGAGGTCATCGACCCGCTTTACGATGCCTACGCCGCGCTCGTGAAGGCGCGCCACAGGCGCCAGCCGCTCGACCTCGACCTGCCCGAACGCAAGGTGGTGCTGAGCGAGGAGGGCAAGGTCACTTCGGTCAATTTCGCAGACCGTCTGGATGCCCACCGGCTGATCGAGGAATTCATGGTGCTGGCCAATGTGGCCGCCGCCGAGACGCTCATCGCCAAGAAGTCCCCGCTTCTGTTCCGCGTGCACGAGGAACCGTCGCCCGAAAAGCTGGAAAGCCTGCGCGACACGGTCGAGGCGGCGGGCCTGACGCTGGCCAAGGGGCAGGTGCTCAAGACGCACCACCTCAACCGGCTTCTGGAACAGGCGGCCGGCACTGACGAGGCGGAGCTCATCAATATCTCGACCCTTCGGTCGATGACCCAGGCCTATTACAGCCCCGCNAATTTCGGCCATTTCGGCCTCGCGCTGCAGNCCTATGCCCATTTCACCTCGCCTATCCGGCGCTATGCCGACTTGATCGTGCACCGTGCGCTGATCACCGCCCATGGCTGGGGCGACGATGGCCTCTCGCAGGATGGGATCGAGCGGCTGGAAAACACGGCCGAGCATATCTCGGACACCGAGCGCCGCTCGATGGTGGCGGAGCGGGACACGACGGACCGCTACCTCGCCGCCTATCTGTCCGAGCGTGTGGGGAACGAGTTTCGCGGCCGCATCAGCGGCATCGCCCGCTTCGGCGTCTTCGTGAAGCTGGACGAAACCGGTGCCGATGGCCTGATCCCCATGCGCAACCTCGGCCGCGAGTATTTCCATTTCGACCGCGATGCCGGGACGTTGATGGGGGCCGACACGGGCCGCGTGATCGCTCTGGGTCAGCGCGTTCTGGTGCGCCTTGCCCAGGCAGCGCCGGTGACGGGCGGACTGGAACTTGAGCTTCTTGAGATCGAGGGCGAGGCGATGCCCAAGGGTGGTCGCACCCGCCCGGGCCGCAAGGGGCGGCCAACGGGCCGCAAGCCGGTCAAGGCCAAGCGGAAAGCCGATAAGGTCAAGCGCAAGGTTGCGCGAAAGCGCCGTTAGCGCGCCGCTATGTCTGTTTCTCGGGTTGAGCCGAGGCACTGAGGTATTTTTGCCAAGAAGAAGCAGGGGCGTGGCCCCATTAACCCCGCGTTTATCCCGGTCTGAAACGGTGTCGGGGCGGTACAGGCTGAGGAGCCGATGACCGCCCAAGGAGAAACCTCGCCATCCCGCAACGCCAATGGCCAAGCGCGGATGGCGAGGTGGAAACTGGGATTGCTGTCTGCGCCGCAAGCACGCGTTAACGTTAACCGGCGTCAACCTTAACGCGCGATCCATCTTCTTCTTGGCAAAAATACCTAAGGGAACGCTTGGTCACACGCGCGGCGGTGGCAGCAGAGCGTTACGGGACGAACTGATCCCGGCTGTACCCCTGCAGATACAGAAGTGCCGTCAGATCCCCGAAGCTGATCCGCAACTCGCATTCCGCGGCCACACTGGGTTTCGCATGCAGCGCCACACCGGCCCCGGCCCGCCCCAGCATGCCCAGATCGTTCGCGCCGTCGCCCACGGCGATCACATCCGTCTCGCCGATCCCCAGCCGCGCCGTGATCTGTTCCAGGGCCTCGACCTTGGCCGCGCGGCCCAGGATCGGGCGGGCCACGTCGCCTGTCAGCACGCCATCCTCGGACAGCAAGGTATTGGCGCGGTGCTCGTCAAAGCCCAGCCACCCGGCGACCGCCTCGGTAAAGGCCGTGAACCCGCCGGACACCAAAGCGCAATAGGCGCCATGTGCCTTCATCGTCGCGATCAGGGTTTTGCCGCCCGACATGGGTGTGATCCGCTCTGCCAGAACCTGATCGATTACCGACACGGGCAGGCCCTTCAGCAGACCCACGCGTTCGGTCAGGGCGCCTTCGAAGTCCAACTCGCCGTTCATCGCCCGCGCTGTGATCTCCTTCACGCGCGCGCCGACCCCGGCCACATCCGCCAGCTCGTCGATGCACTCCTGCCGGATCATGGTGCTGTCCATGTCGGCCAGAAGCATCTTCTTCAGCCGCCCCTGCGCGGGCTGGACACACAGATTGACGCCCATGCGCTGACAGTCCTCCCAAACCTCCCACCGGTTGCCCGGGATTTCAGGCAGATCGAACTCCACCGCTTCGTCCGGGGCAAGCCAGCGAATCTCGCCCCCGCCCCAAGCGTTGCGCAGTGGGGCGACCAGCGCAGGGTCCAGTTTGGCGCCCTTGGGTGCGGTCAGAAGCGTGGCGATGAACATGGGCAAGTTTCCGATCGTAGTCGAGGATGTCGCATTCGGGCGGTCAAGCGGCGTTCTAGCGGCGTTTTGGCTGTTGTGAAAGCCGGTCCGATGCCGTAACTGCATCTGCGGGACACCCCTCCCCAACGAGGGGCGCTTATCTGGAAGGGTAGCATCAATGGCTATGACCAAACCGGCAACGCGGCCGGCAAACCCGCGTTTTTCCTCTGGCCCCTGTGCCAAACCCCCCGTTTTCGACCTGACCAAGCTGAGCGACGCCGCTCTGGGCCGCTCGCACCGCGCTGCTGTCGGCAAGGCCAAGCTCAAGGCCGCGATCGAAGAGACGCGCGAGATCCTGGGCGTGCCCGCCGATTACAAGATCGGCATCGTGCCTGCCTCGGACACAGGTGCCTACGAGATGGCCATGTGGACCATGCTGGGCGCGCACAAGGCGACCATGCTGGCCTGGGAAAGCTTTGGCGCGGGCTGGGTGACCGATGCGGTCAAGCAGCTCAAGATCGACGCCGAGGTGATCACCGCCGAGTACGGCCAGATCGTGGACCTGGCTGCGGTCGACTGGAACACCGATGTCTGTTTCACTTGGAACGGTACCACCTCGGGCGTGCGCGTGCCGAACGGTGACGTGATCCCGGCGGATCGCGAGGGGCTGACGCTTTGTGATGCGACCTCGGCCGCCTTTGCCCAGGACCTGCCCTGGGACAAGCTCGATGTGACGACCTTCTCCTGGCAGAAGGTGCTGGGTGGCGAGGCGGCCCATGGCATGCTGGTCCTGAGCCCCCGCGCGGTTGAGCGGCTGGAAAGTCACACGCCTGCCTGGCCGCTGCCGAAAATCTTCCGCCTGACCAAGGGCGGCAAGCTGAACGAGGGCATCTTTGTGGGCGAGACGATCAACACGCCCTCCATGCTCGCGGTCGAGGATTACCTCCTGGCGCTCGACTGGGCGCGCTCCGTCGGTGGGCTCAAGGGGCTGATGGCCCGGGCCGACGCCAATGCAAAGGCCATCTGGGATTTCTGCGCCGCCCGCGACTGGATCGACAACCTGGCCGAGGATCCGGCCACGCGGTCGAACACCAGCGTCTGCCTCAAGTTCACCGATGCGCGCATCAACGATGGCGCCACCTTTGCCAAGGCCGTGGCCAAACGGCTCGAGGCCGAGGGCGTGGCGCTCGACGTAGGTGCTTATCGCGACGCGCCTGCCGGACTGCGAATCTGGTGCGGTGGCACGGTCGAGACGGCGGATATCGAGGCGATGCTGCCCTGGCTCGACTGGGCCTTCCAAGCTGAGATCGACGCGCTGGCCCACGCCTCCTGAGACATGCGGTGCGTGGAGACCACGCACCCTACCCTCCCCAAACCCAAATGTAGGGTGCGTGATGTCACGCACCGCTCCTCTTGCTCATCCCAAGGACATTCGACATGGCCCCCAAGGTTCTTATCTCCGACAAACTCTCCGACGCCGCCGTTCAGATCTTCCGCGACCGCGGGATCGAGGTGGATTTCATGCCCGAGCTGGGCAAGGACAAGGAAAAGCTGGCCGAAATCATCGGCGACTATGATGGTCTGGCCATCCGCTCGGCCACCAAGGTGACGCCGACGATCCTGGAAAAGGCGACCAAGCTCAAGGTGGTCGGCCGCGCTGGTATCGGCACCGACAACATCGACAAGGAGGCCGCGTCGAAAAAGGGTGTGATCGTCATGAACACGCCCTTCGGCAACATGATCACCACTGCCGAGCATGCCATCGCCATGATGTTCGCCGTTGCCCGCCAGATCCCCGAGGCCTCGGCCTCCACGCATGCGGGCAAGTGGGAGAAATCCAAGTTCATGGGGGTCGAGCTGACCGGTAAGACCTTGGGCGTCATCGGCGCGGGCAATATCGGCGGCATCGTCTGTGACCGCGCCCGCGGGCTCAAGATGAAGGTGCTGGCCTATGACCCCTTCCTGTCCGAGGAAAAGGCCCAGCAGATGCAGGTCGAAAAGGTCGAACTTGACGATCTGCTGTCCCGCTCCGATTTCATCACCCTGCATGTGCCTGCCACCGATCAGACCCGCGGTATGCTGAACCGTGAGGCGCTGGAGAAGACCAAGAAGGGCGTGCGCATCATCAACTGTGCCCGCGGCGGCCTGGTCGATGAAGAGGCGCTGGCGGATATCCTGAAATCGGGCCACGTGGCTGGCGCGGCCTTCGACGTGTTTGCCGAGGAACCGGCGACCGAAAACCCGCTCTTCAACCTGCCCAATGTGGTCTGCACCCCGCATCTGGGCGCGTCGACCACCGAGGCGCAGGAGAACGTGGCGCTTCAGGTGGCTGATCAGATGGCCAACTATCTGCTGACTGGCGCGGTGGAAAACGCGCTCAACATGCCGTCGGTCACCGCCGAAGAGGCCAAGGTCATGGGCCCCTGGATCAAGCTGGCCGACCATCTGGGCAGCTTCATCGGTCAGATGACCGACGAGCCGATCAAGGCGATCAACATCCTTTATGATGGTTACGCGGCCGAGATGAACCTCGAGGCGCTGAACTGCTCGCTGATCGCGGGCATCATGAAATCCATCAGCCCCGATGTGAACATGGTCTCGGCCCCCCTGATCGCCCGCGAGCGCGGCATCCAAGTGTCTACGACGAACCAAGCCCAATCCGGTGTCTTCGAAGGCTATATCAAGGTCACCGTCGTCACGCCCGAGCGTGAACGCTCCATCGCCGGCACGGTCTTTTCGGACGGCAAGCCGCGGTTCATCCAGATCAAGGGCATCAATATCGACGCCGAAGTCGGCAATCACATGGTCTATACCACGAACGAGGACGTGCCGGGCATCATCGGTACCCTGGGTCAGACCATGGGCGCCCACGGCGTGAACATCGCGAACTTCACCCTTGGACGCTCGACCGCCCATGGCGAGGCGATCGCGCTCTTGTATGTCGATGAACCCGTGGAACCCTTCGTGCTCGATGAACTGCGCAAGACGGGCATGTTCCGGCAGGTCAAAGCGCTTGAATTCGACGTCGCCTGACGCAAACAGACATCGCAAAACCGACTTTGACGGGTCGCTGCAGGAAGGTCTGCAGCGGCCCGATTCGTTTTATCCGGACTCCACGAACAGGGCGTTCTGCAGGGAGTGACGGATATGCAGGAACCGACCACCGTGCTTTGGGCCGAACTGGCCCAGATTTTCGAACGCGAAGGCCGCGAGTGCGCCGCCCGCACCGCCGAGGCACTGCGCGACTGCGGTGGCCTGGTGGCCAGCCCGATGCTGGACGACCCCGACGACCGGGCGATCCGGTCGCTTCTGGGGTCGAGCAGCCTGCCCGTGGCGCGCGCCATGCTCGATGCCCATGACCTTTTGCCTTGGGGCGAAAACCCCGTCGCGCGCCAGATCGCCGACAAGAAGCACGAGGTCTACGCCACTGCGAACCTCATGGGCCCCGATGCGCCGCTTTATGCGCCGGATCTGCGCGTGGGTCTCTACTACCAGCGGCCCAATGCGCGCTATGCACTGCATTCTCACGCCGCGGTCGAAACCTATGTGATCGTTGCGGGCGCGGCGCTCTGGACCGCGGGCGAGGCACAGCGCGACGTGGCCGAGGGCAGCTATATCCACCACTCCTCCTACCTGCCCCATGCCTGCCAGACCGGGCCCGAGGGCGTCGTGGCGCTCTGGCGGTGGAGCGGCGATATCGCCGTCGACAGCTACCGCATCCATGACGGCATGGGTGCCTTCGTCGCCTGACCTTTTCTTTCGCGCCTTGCTGGGGTAGCCCCCCGGGCATGACCCGACCCCTCTATGCCATTGGCGACATCCATGGTCAGAAGACCATGCTCGAAGACGCGCTGGCCCGCATCGACCGCGATGGCGGCAGCGCGGCGCGCGTGGTTTTCGTAGGCGACTACGTGGACCGCGGGCCCGACTCGGCCGGGGTGATCGAAACGCTGGTGCAGGGACGGGCCGCAGGGCGCGATTGGATCTGCCTCAAGGGCAACCACGACCGGCTGTTCGAGTGGTTCATCGACCCCGACGGCCCCAAGGCCGATCCGCATCTCCTGGTCGGTTACCACTGGTTTCACGAGCGGATCGGCGGGGCCGAGACCATTGGCTCCTACGGCGTTGATCTGCCCGACCGCATCCGGACTCACGAATTGGCCAGCCAGGTCCGCACGGCCGTGCCGGACAGTCACGCCGAATTCCTTCGTGGTTTGAAGCTGACCTACCGCGAGGGCGGCTTGATGTTCGTTCATGCGGGCATCCGGCCCGGTGTGCCGCTCGATGCCCAGGACGAAGAGGATCTGGTCTGGATCCGCGATCCGTTCCTCTATGATCCGCGTGACCATGGCGCGCTTGTCGTCCATGGCCACACCGCGCTGGACCACCCGCAGCACCACGGCAATCGGGTGAACCTCGATGGCGGCGCAGGCTACGGTCGCCCGCTTGTCCCCGCGGTGTTCGAGGACGGGCAGGCCTGGTTGCTGACCGAAACGGGGCGGCAGCCGCTTTCGCCCCTCTGACGGAAGGTCAGACCTGACATTCCCTGCCGATCCCCGCTAACCTGCCGCAGAACCGGAGCAGAGGGAGGCCTCCATGTCAGATATCGTAATCCTTGATGGCGCGCGCACGGCCATCGGCACCTTTGGCGGGTCGCTTGCCGGGACCCCGCCCATCACGCTGGCCGCAACCGCCACCAAGGCGGCGCTGGAGCGCTCGGGCGTCGACGGCAGCCAGATCGGGCATGTGGTCTTCGGCCACGTGATCAATACCGAACCGCGCGACATGTACCTCAGCCGCGTTGCGGCGATGGAGGCGGGCATTCCCGACACCACGCCCGCGATGAACGTGAACCGCCTATGTGGCTCGGGCGCGCAGGCCATTGTGTCGGCGGTGCAGTCCCTGATGCTGGGCGACGCCGATTTCGCGCTCGCCGGTGGGGCCGAGAACATGAGCCGCTCGCCCTATATCGTCCCCGACCAGCGCTGGGGTGCCAAGATGGGTGATATCCGCACGCTCGACATGATGCTGGGCGCACTCAACTGTCCGTTCGGTACCGGTCATATGGGCGTGACCGCCGAAAACGTCGCCGCCGAGCATGACATCAGCCGCGCGGCGCAGGATGCCTTTGCGCTGGAGTCGCAGAACCGCGCTGCCAAGGCCATCGAAGAGGGCCGGTTCAAGGACCAGATCGTCCCGGTCGAAGTGCGGGTCAAGCGCGATATGGTGCCCTTTGACACCGACGAGCATCCCAAGGCCACCACAGCCGACGCGCTGGCCGGTCTGCGGCCCGTCTTCCAGAAGGAAGGCAGCGTGACCGCGGGCAATGCCTCGGGCATCAATGACGGGGCGGCGGCCATCGTCATGGCCAGGGCCGAAGCGGCCCAGGCCGCCGGTCTGAAACCCCGTGCGCGGATCCTGGGCTATGCCCATGCCGGTGTGCGCCCGGAGGTGATGGGCATCGGTCCCGTGCCAGCGGTCGAGAAGCTGCTCGAGCGTAAGGGGCTGTCCATCACCGATTTCGACGTGATCGAGTCGAACGAGGCCTTCGCGGCCCAGGCGTTGGCAGTGAACAAGGGGCTTGGCCTCGACCCGGCCAAGGTCAACCCCAATGGCGGGGCCATCGCACTGGGTCATCCGGTGGGGGCGACGGGCGCGATCATCACCGTCAAGGCGCTTTATGAGTTGGAACGGATCGGCGGTAAGTCCGCGCTGATCACCATGTGCATCGGCGGCGGTCAGGGCATCGCGCTGGCGATCGAGGCGCTGTGATCAGGCTCTAATCCACCCGGATCTGCACGCGGTCGGCCCGCCCGGCCGCGTCGATCACGGTCAGTTCGTGGAAGCCGGGCGACAGTGGCCCGACCATCGCCTGCCTTGTCCGTTCCCCGGTGACGACCGGTGCGCCGTTGACCAGCAGGCTGAAAGGCGCGCGCCCTTCGCGCAGCTTCACCGCCAGCGGCCCCGACAGGGGCAACCGCGCGCCGTCAGGCGGAAAGACCAGCTGTGGCGCGTCCTCTGGCGCTTCGAAAACCGCGTTGCGACCGCGAAAGCGTTGCAAGGGCACGGGCAGCTCCGCCCGGCCCGACAGGCGCGCCTCGGGCGGCGGGGGCGGAAGCGGCACCGGGTCGTGGCCCAGCCGCTGAAAGGCCTGGAACAACACCGGCGCAGCCAGATCTCCACCAAAGGCTCCGGGCACGGGCGTGCCGTCCGGCCGCCCCATCCAGACGCCGATCACATGCGCCCCGTCATAGCCGATGGCCCAGGCATCCCGATGGCCATAGCTGGTGCCGGTTTTGTAGGCGAGCACCCCTTCGGGATAGCCGGGCGGTGGCGGCAATTCGGCCAGGATCGCGCCGATCTGCCAGGCACTGGCCGGGCTCAGCACGCGCGCTGGGCTGTCCAGACGCGCCCCGACCCGCCAATGCAGCGGCATCGCCGTGCCGCCGCGCGCCATCATCCCGTAAAGCCGCATAAGATCTTCAAGCCGCATCCCCAGCCCGCCCAGCGACACCGCAAGCCCCGGTGCGCCGTTTAGCGCAGGCTCTGCCCCGGCGCGGCGCAGCCCGTCGATCACCCGGGCCGGCCCGATCTCGTCGGTCAGGGTGACCACGGGGATGTTGAGCGACAACCGCAGCGCCTCGGCCACCCGCAGCTCGCCCCGGAACCGGCCGTCGAAATTCTGCGGTGCATAGGTGCCAAACTGCACGGGTCGGTCGTCGATCAGTGTATCGGGGTGAATCAGTACCTGATCCATGGCCAACCCGTAGACCAACGGTTTGAGCGTGGACCCCGGCGAACGCAGCGCGCGGGTCATGTCTATATAGCCCTGTCGCGCATCCTCCGCCCCAAAGCCCGCTGACCCGACAGAGGCCAGAACAGCGCCGGTGTCGTGCCGCACCACCATCATGGCGATCGACAGACGGTCGCCCGCTGCGCGCGCGGCCTCGGCCGCCAAACGTTCCAACCGGGCCTGTAGTGTCGCGTCGAGCGTCAGATCATGACGCTGGCGCGAGGGATCATCGGCCACCGCGCGGTCCGCTAGATGCGGGGCGAGGGCCGGGAAAGGGCGCTTTTGGGCCAAAACAGTCTCTGATAACGCCGCACGCGCTGCGCCTTCGCTGACCAGGCCAAGGGTCACCGCTCGGTCCAGCACCCTGTCCCGTGCCGCTTGTGCTGCCATCGCATCCCGGTCCGGGCGGCGCGCCTCGGGCGATTGGGGCAGGGCGACGAGCAGCGCGGCCTCGGTCGGGGTCAGCCGTGCGGGTTCCTTGCCGAAATAGGAAAGCGTCGCCGCGCGCACCCCTTCGATATTCCCGCCATAGGGCGCAAGCGCGAGGTAGAGCGACAGAATCGCGTCCTTTGACAGCTGCCGTTCCAGCGCCATGGCGACCCGCATCTGGCGCAGTTTGCCTGAAAAAGTCCCTGTCGGGCCATCCTCGAGCAGCCGCGCCACCTGCATCGTGAGAGTCGACCCGCCCGACACCACGCGCCCATGCCAAAGCGCTTGTCCCACGGCCCGTGCCATGGCGCGGGGATCGACGCCCGCATGGTCGAAAAACCGCCGGTCCTCGTAGCCGATCAGCAGATCGAGGTAGAGCGGATCGACCGCGTCAGGTGCGGCCCCCAACCGCCACAGCCCGTCCTCGACGGTATAGGCCCGCAACAACACGCCGCCCCGGTCCCGCACCTCGACCGAGGTGGCCGGGTGAAGCGGCGGCAACACCGTGCGATCCACCCAGGCGTCCCCCGCATCGCGCAGCGCCGCAACGCCTGTCAGCAGCGCGGCGACCAGGAAAAGCGTGCGCGCTCTCATTCCACGACGGTCAACCGACCAGAGGCTGTGTTGGCCCGGTATTCGGGCCGGTACATATCCTCGACCGACGCGGCGGGGTGGTGATAATCGCCCGGCGACACCGCCCGCACGATATAGGCCAGGCGGAACGGCTCTGTGCCACGGTGATCGACCGCGGCAAGGAACCGTTCGGCACGGAATTCCGCGTGTTCGGCCATCTTGGTCTCCAACCACCCAAGGTCGCGGATATCGCCCGAGCGCAACAGGTTCGGGTTGTCGATCTCGAACCCTGCGGGCAGCGGGTCGTTGACCATCAACCGCGCGCCTACGGGTTCGAACGGGGTGACGGTCAGCACCGTGACCAACCGCGTGCCAGCGGTGACGGGGCCAGTCACAAGTTCCCCTTCGAGCGTGTAATAGGCCCTGTCGATGCCGTAGCCATAGCCGGTCTTGTCCACCGGCGGCAGGGGCTGGCCCAGGCTGGTCAGCGTGATCGCCACCGGGCGGCTGCCCGTGTTCTCGATCTGCTTGGGCACGCCCAGCTCCGCCTCGGAGAACCGGCGCACCAGCGCGCCTGTGACCGGTGCGCCATCGAGCGCGAGGCCCGTCAGCCCCGGCTCCTGTACCAGTGCATTCGCGGCCAGAAGCGTCCAAGCGCTTTCCTGGGTCGAGCGGGTACCCGTCACCTCGGACAAGCGGCCCGCCAGCGCGGCGCGGTCAAGCACGTCTGTCCCGGCCTCAGAGGCCAGTGTCAGCACAGCGGCGTTGTCGCGCAGCCGGGTGCCGTAATCCGCGCGCCAAAGGGGCCGTTCGGGTACGGCGTCGGGGCGCAAGAGCGTGGCGGCCCGGCTAAACATCGCGTCGGCGCGCAGCTGGTCGCCATAGGTGGCCAGCGCCGCGCCCAGTTGCGCCGCGGCGATGGGCGTCCCGAAATCGCCCGCTTTCACATCGGCGTAGTACCGCAGATCACCCACGCTGGCCGCGCCTTCGCGGGCGAGCACCAAAAGCGCATAGGCGATGTCGCCGCCCGTGTCGGACTCTGCGTCGAAATCGGGGGCGTAGTTCACGCGGTTGCGCAGATTGTCGAGCGCCATGCGAAACGCCTGATCGGGCACCGCGTGGCCTGCCTGCCTGGCCCGCGACAGGAAGTCGGTGACATAGGCATCCAGCCAGAAATCGCCCGAGGCTGCGCGCCACAGTCCAAACCCGCCGCTTGACGATTGCCGGGTCAGGATCAACTGCACCGCCGCCGCGATCTTCTCGTCGATCTCGGTGCCTGCAGTGAGGCCGAGGGCTTCGGCCACGGGCGCGTAGTAAAGAAGCGGCAGCACCTGCGACGTCACCTGTTCCGTGCAGCCATAGGGGTAGCGGTCAAGCGAGGCGAGCAGCCCCGCTGCGTCGAACCGTGCCAGCGGCCCGCCCGAGGCAATGAGTGTGCCGGTGCCCGGGCGTAGATTGGCCAGCGCATCGGGACCAAGGCTCAGCGTCTGGCCGGGCTCGAGCATCAGCCGCCGGGTAAAGGACGTGTCGGGATCGGTCGCGCGAATGCCCAGGGTCAGGTCTTTGGTCAGCGCATCGCCACCGGGTGTGGTCAGGGCAATCCGCACCGGCACATCGCCAGAGGCACCGGCGGTCAGCGGCAGGCTGAACCGCTGGGTCTGGCCGGCGCTGACCGGGATCAGGCCGGGCAGGGCGCTGCGGTCAATCTCGACCCCCGGCGCGTCGATCGACAGCGACACGTCGCCCTCGGGCCCTTCCGCATGGGTCAGTTCCAGCAGCATCCGGCTTTGATCCCCGGGCGCGAGGAAGCGCGGCAGGCTGGCGGTCAGCACCACGGGGTCGCGCACGATCACGTCGCGATGGGCGGCGCCCACGCCACGTGGCGACCAGGCCACAGCCATCAGCCGGACGGTGCCGTTGAAATTGGGCAGGTCGAAACGGACTTGCGCGCGTCCCTCGGCATCGGTTTCGACCCGGCCCGAGAAGAAGGCCACCAGCTCTTCGGTGGGTGGGGGCGCATCCAGCCGCATCGTGCCTGCCGCATCGCCGCCCGAGCGGACCTGCCCCATGGCGCCGGACATGCCGTCGATCAGGCGCCCATACAGGTCTCGGATCTCCATACCCAGCTGTCTTTGGCCGAAATAGTGACTGTTCGGGTCCGGCGGATCAAAGGCGGTGAGGTTCAGGATACCCAGGTCAACGGCCGCGACGGTCACATAGGCACTCTCGCCCTCGGCCATACCGGCGACCGTGATCTCTGCCTCGAGCGGGCCACGCGGACGGGTCAGGTCGGGCGCGTCAAGCGTGACGCTCAGCGCCTTGTCGCCCGGATCAATGGCCGCATGGGCCAGTCCCAGCGCGCGGGACGGGTTCTGGCCCGCGATCGTATCCATCGGCCGGATGACCGAGGCCGTGACATAGGCGCCGCTGCCCCACTCGTCGGTGACGGGTAGCTCGATCAGGTTCTCGCCTTCGCTCACCGGCACGGCCCGCATTGCGATCAGCCGGTTCGACATGACCGTGACCAGCGCGGTGCCCGCATGGCGCGGCACGATGCGCAGGCGGGCCGTGCCGCCGGGGCGGTAGGCTTCGGCATCCAGCGACAGCTCGAGCGTGTCGGGCGTGCTGGCCGCGTCCGCCGCGGCGTACCAGCCTGCATCGAAGGGCACCGAGCTGCGGATATACTCCCCGTCCAGCCGTTCGACGACCAGCTCGTAGCGCCCCCATTCGACCGGTGCAGTCACGCGCAGCGGGTCGGGTCCGGTGGTCGCGGTGCCCATGGACACGCGGGTGCGGGTCGTGACCGGTTCCCAATCCCAACGGCCATCAAGTTGGAACCATTGGTAGCGGGTGGTCACGCGGTTGACGGTCCAGCGGATCTCCATCGGCTGGGGGGCCAATTGCGGTGACACGGTGACGATATCAAAGCTGGCCTCGGTCCCCTCGGGCAGGGTGCCTTCAAAAAGCGGTCGGAGACCGATCAGCGCGGTTTCGGGCTGCACGGGGCGCGTGACAGAGCGCTCTACCGGTCGGCCAGAGCCTTCGGAGACCCGCAGCGTGACCCGCGCCTCGAGCGGGGTGCCGCCCGCCTCTAACTCTGGCAGGGGCAGTGGCACCGAGGCGCTGCCATCCTGGGCCGTCACGATCCCGTCGGGCAGGCTGCGCGTGCGCGGGCTTACGGCTGCGTCATAGGCGCCGAAGCGGTAGCCGGGAAAGGCGTCGAGGGTGCTGCGGCCTTGCAGCGTGACCTCGCCGCGCACCGGCAGGTCGGGGGCGGGTGCACCGAAAAGGTAGCGCGCGGTCAGGGAGGCCGCCGCACCACCGCGCAGATCAAGCGTTTCGGGCAGGTCAGGGTCGAATGCGATGCGTTCGGGCAGGAAATCCTCGACCAGCACCGACTGACGGGCGAGCGCCTGCGCCTCGGGGTCCGCATAAAGCGCGATGTCCCAAGTGCCGCGCGGCACGGAGCGCGCGAGCGGCAGGGACAGGACATGCCCGCCACCTGCATCACTGTCGGACAGGGTCCGGCTGTATTCCACCCCGTCGGGCCGGGTCAGGATCGCTGTAAGTGGCAGATCGGGCAGCCCGGCGGCCTGACCGTCACGGGCCAGGGCGGTGACATGGATCACCTCACCGGGGCGGTAGGCACCGCGGTCCGTGGTAAGGAACACGTCGACCGCCGGGGCGGGCGGGTTGCCCTCCACCCCCCGGTCCGACAGGTCAAAGGCCGGATCGGTGAGAGACAGGAACGCCATGTCTTCGCCCGCCTCGGCCAGGATCAGCGCGGGCGCCGCGCCGCCCTGGCCGCGCAGCAGCCCGGGGGCAAAGCGGGCATAGCCCTCGGCATCGGTCACGGCCGTGCCCAGCACGCGATTGGCGCGGCTGAGCAGCGTCAGGGTCACATCGTCCCGCGCCGCCGCATCGCCGAGGCCCCGGACAAACGCATGAAGCCCGTCGGCGCCCTGGTAGGTCGTCAGGCCCAGGTCGGACAGGATGAACCATTGCGTGGCGGCAGGGCTGTCCCAGGGGTCGGCCCCGGGGATCGAGGCCGAGAGCGCGTAAATCCCCGGCGGCTGATCGGCGATGATGTCGCCCATGGGCAGACGCGTGGTCATGTCGGTGTTCAGTCGGTTCTGCACCTCGCCCGTACCCGACCACAGCTCTTCGGCCATGTCAGAGCCGAAACGCCGCTCTCCGTAATAGGACAGGGGCTTGCCGAACAGGTCCTCCTGCATGGCGCGCAACAGGTTCCGGTCGGACAGGCGGCGCAGGCGCAGATCGACCGTGTCGGTGTTCACGCTGACCACAGGCAGGGCCGCATCTGCGGCTCGGGGAAGCACATAGGCGCGGCCCGGGAACCGGACCGAGGGCGACCGGTCGCGCACATATTGCGCGATCTCCACATCCTTGATCAGACGCTCGCCACTGGCGGCGGGCAACCCTTCTCGGAAGGTGACGCTGTAGCGCTCGCCATGCTGCACACCATCGACGCACAGGCGCTGGCCTTGGGCCTGGACGACCAGCTGCGGGTCGGGCAGGCGCACGAAGGTCGCGTAGTCGGTGCCCGCCTGATCCAGCGGTTCGGAGAACTCCGCGCAGATGCGCGGCGTGGCGCTGTCGCTTTCCACCACGGTCTCGGTGATGCGAAAACCGTATTTGCCCACGGCATCCTCGAGCGCCGCGGCGATCCCGTCGCGCGGCTGCAGGTCATAGGCTAGGCGTAGGGCTGCGATCATGTCGCGCCCGCGCCCCAGCCGCTCGTATGCCTGGGCCAGTGTGACCATCGCCGTCGCACGCCCGCCTTCGGACGTGCCGCGCAGATAGGCGTTGATCGACGCCAGCCGCGCGCGATCGGCATAGCTGCGCCGCTGGTTGCCGTTCTGGGTCTGGATGGCCAGCGACAGCCGCGCGTATTCGGCCCAGAGAGCGGCCCCGTCGCCCCGCGACATCGCCGCGCCCATCCAGCGCATGGCGTTGACCATGTCGCCCGCGCCCTCGCGGTCGCGCGCAGCATCGATCATCTGCGTTAGATCGCGCCCGGCCGCAGGGTGGCGACGCCCGATGTCGAGCGCCTCGGCCCGGGCCTGATCCAGAACGCCATCCGACAGGAACGCCAACTCGGCGGCGCGCGCCGCGGCCCCGGAAAGGATGCCGGGATCGGTGCGCAGCACCTCGGCCGAGCTCGCGCCGGCATAGGGCTGCCGCTCGGAGATATCGGTTTTCGGGAAACAGGCATTGGAGCGGCCGTTGAAGGTGAAGGCCACGCAGCGGTCATCCGCCAGGCAGGCCCGTTCGCAGGCCTCTTGGGTGGTGTCGAACAGCGATTGCAGATCGCCGCCGTAGAAATCCGTATCAGGCCAGATCACCAGCCGCTTTTCAGGGACGGGGGACTGCGCCAACGCAGGCAGGGCGGCACAGAGAAAGGCAAGGGTCATGAAAATGCGGCGCATGGAAAAAACCTCCGGACGAACCTTCCAAAAGCTTGGCATGCCGACCCCGATCCGGCAACGATTCCTCCGGGTCGGGCAGGGCAATCGC
>PR_CR_10_Liq_1_inCRDRAFT_1000483_pt1 | contig 24900 bp, 22 predicted proteins | sample PRCRCaboRojoPR_3_FD_10241 | JGI IMG/M metagenome (IMG submission 10241)
CCGCCCGTGTCTTCGGGCGGGTCTGCTGCGTCAGTCCGCGGCCGGGCCCAGGTTGCAGGCCACTGACAAGCGCAGCCCGCAGCCGCGGTGCGGCTCCACCCAGTGCACTAGGCTCGGCGGGAAGAGCAGCAGCAGCCCGGGTGCGGGTGTCACGCGGATCCGGAAGGGGCCGTCGGCGAAACAGATGTCGCCGCTGTCGGCGGGGGCCGCGACATAGTAGACGCCGGAGAGGTGCTCATCGTTCTCGGCATGATCATGGCGGCTGGTGCTGCTGCCGGGGCCCATGGCGTTGAGCCAGAAGCCGCAGCGAAGCCGCGGGCAGTCAGGGCCGAGCCGGGTGCGGGCGGCGGCGGTGGCGAAGTCGAGCACCGCGTCCAGTCCCGGCAGTCGCGTGCGCGCCAGGTATAAGTTCTCGAAGCGCCCGTTGATGAAATGACTACGGTGGGCGAAGTCCTGCTCGCTCAGGGTTTCGAAGGCCGCCGCCAGCGGGCCGTTGACGGCGTGCGCATGCCCGTACCAGTGCGCCGAGATGGGCGCGATCTGCCGGGCGGCCTGCGCCGCGCCCGCCGGCGGCGCGGCGGTTTCGTCAAGGGTCATCGCGGCTCGGGTGACGCCGCTGTCGCAGGCGTGTATGACGTGGTCTCCGGCAGGGCGCCGAAGCGGCGCTCGTGCTCGCTGCGGCTGCGGGTGACGCAATCCTCGATGGAGACGCCCAGGAACCAGTTGCCGGTCAGGCCAAGGCGCCCGCCCGCCAGCGCCCGATCCAGCGCCGTTACTTGGTCGCCATGACCCTTGCGCAGCGCCGGCAGCCGGTTGCGCACGCAGGCCGCTGCGCGCACGCGCTCGGGCTGCGCGTCCAGCGCCCGGCAGGCGGCGGCGATGCGGGCCTGCTCGTCGAGCCGGTCGCCGGGGAAGTGGAAGGCGAAGCCGCGCAGCTGCGGGTGCGTCAGGAAGTCACGCGACACGGCTGACAGGAACTCGCCGTCGACGCTGATGAAGCCGGCGAGGGCATCCACGCCGAGATCGGCCTTGTCGAGCACCAGCAGCTGGCTGTCGATCTCCGCCATGCCGATGCCGGCGACGATGGCCGCCGCTTCGGCCGCGGCATCGGTCAGCAGGGTGGCCGCCACGTCCGGCGCCACCGCCAGCGTCAGCCAATCCGCGCGATGGCGGGTGCCATCGGCGCAGGTCACCGCATAGCCATCGGCATCGCGCTCGATGGCCGTTGCAATGGCGTTGGTGGTGAGCTGTACCCCCGGCGTTTCGGCGATGGCCCGTGGGATCTCGCCCAGCCCCTCGGGCATGGTGAAGCTGCGCAGCACGTCTTTGCGCCGCGGCTTTTTGCGGAACAGGGCCTCGGCCGGAAAGTCGTCCGGCGGCTGGCAGATGACGGAGCGAAAGGCGGGGCCGAAGAGGTCGCGATAGTTCTTTGCGCCGAGCCCCGTGCCGTAGTACTCGCGCACGCTGGCGCCGGTCTTGTCCGCACCGAACAGCTTCGGCAGCGAGCGCAGCAGCTCGAAGGGATGCAGGGCGGAGACGATGGATTTGCGCCGACCACCCCGCCAGAGCTTGTAGCTCTGCTTGGCCTTGGCGGTGGCGCGCTCCAGGATGCCGAGTTGCTCCATGATGCCGAGCAGATTGCCGTAGCTGTTGAAGCAGCTGTGGCTGCCGGCCTCCACCCAGTAACCACCCAGCGCCGGGAAGCTGTGCGTGTGCATGCAGCCGCCGGGGCGGGCATCGGCTTCGAGCACATGCACGGTCTGGCCGCCGCGGGCGGCGTAGTGGGCGGCGCTGAGACCGCTGATACCGGCACCGATGACGATGTGGCTGGGTTGCTGGCTCATGGATGCATTCGAGACGGCGTGGGAATCATGGGGGCCGGGGCCCCGGATTGGGGCCCGGATTGGGAGGCTGCCCACCCGCCGGACCGCGGGGGCGGGCGGGCAGTGCGGCTTACAGCGGCTTCGACAACGTGAAGGCGCCGCGGATATCACCCACCGAGTAGCCGCGCGCCTGGTCTTCGGGATAGGCCTTGTCCAGCGCTGCGGCCAAGTCCGGCGGCAGGTCCTTGCCATGACAGGCGAGGCAGACCTGCTGTGTCGGAATGGCCTGCATGTAGCGGTACACTTTGCCCCCGTCGGTCTCGACCACCGAAGCGTAGCTCATGCCTTTGGGGGACTCGCCATTCGCCTTGCGGGACTCGAACTGCTCCAGCACGGTCTGTTCCCACGCATCCGGTGTATTCAACGCTGCATTGCGGGTTTTGAGGCTGGTGCGGCCCACGTCCCAACCCGTCTGCTCCGACAGTTGGGCGGCGATGGCGGGTGCCTTCTCTTCGCACACCCACACGGCATTGACCGGGCCACCGGACTTGATCGCCCCCTTGAGCTCGCCCTGCAGGGTGGTGGCGAACGTCTTGATGATCCCTCGGGCCTGATCGGCATCGTCCTGGGTCGTAGCCATGGCATACATGGACGTGGCGCCGGCGGCGGCGAGTGCCAGCGCGGAACCGGCGAGCAGGGACTTGGTCATGGTGCAAATCTCCGTAAGGTTAGCTCAGGACTGGGGATGCGTCGGCTGAGGCAGCGGGCTCGCGCCGGCCACAGTCGCAGGCAAAGTATTGTCCCGCGCGAGGCGGTTGCAACCGCACATGGCCCCGGACTCTGCCCGCTGGAGGTGGTCTCGGCCATGGCAAACCGCAACCGGCATCGAGTGCCCACGCCTGCGCATTGTGCGGCCGCCGGCCGCCGCTGTATTTGATCTATGCCCGTCGCATCCGGGTTTTCGGTTTGTGCGCATCGGTGGCCGCTGTGTCCGTGCGCGCTTCGCCCGCAGTGTTCCGGGTGCTATGGTTGGGTGCCTCCCGGAAGCGAGCGTACGGCGCTCCACCGATTCGCCGTGTCCGTGCCGGCATCAATACCGAGGCCCCATCGCCATGCCCGTCATCACCCACATTGCTGATCTCAAGCGCCTCTACCGCCGGCGCGTGCCGCGGATGTTCTATGACTACGCCGAGTCCGGTAGCTGGACCGAGCAGACCTTCCGCGACAACACCAGCGATTTCGCCGACATGCGCCTGCACCAGCGCGTCGCCGTGGATATCGACGAGCGCAGCACGGCTACGCACATGGTGGGTCAGCCGGTGGCCATGCCCGTGGCGCTGGCGCCGGTGGGGCTCACGGGCATGCAGCACGCCGACGGCGAGATTCTGGCGGCGCGGGCCGCCGAGCAATTCGGTGTGCCCTTTACCCTGTCCACCATGTCCATCTGCTCCATCGAGGATGTGGCGGCGGCGGTGAGCGCGCCCTTCTGGTTTCAGCTCTACGTCATGCGCGACGAGGCCTTCATGGAGCGCCTCATCGCGCGCGCCGCCGCCGCCCGCTGCTCCGCCCTGGTCCTGACCCTGGACCTGCAGGTCATCGGCCAGCGCCATAAGGACCTGAAAAATGGCCTCTCGGCGCCGCCGAAGCTCACCCTGCCGGTGCTGGCGGATCTGGCGCTGCGCTGGCGTTGGGGCCTCGGCATGCTGCGCACGCCGCGACGGGGCTTCGGCAACATCGTCGGCCATGTGGAGGGCGTCAGCGACGTGTCGAACCTGATGGCCTGGGTGGGCGAGCAATTCGACCCCACCCTGGACTGGGCCAAAGTCCGGCGCATCCGCGAGCTCTGGTCAGGACCGTTGATCCTGAAGGGGATCATGGCTCCGGAAGACGCCAGGCTCGCCCGCGATGCGGGGGCGGATGCCATCGTCGTCTCCAACCACGGCGGTCGCCAGCTCGATGGCGCCCTGAGTGCGATCCGCATGCTGCCGGCCATTCTCGACGCCGTGGGCGATACGCTGGAGGTGCACCTCGATAGCGGCATACGCTCCGGGCAGGATGTGCTCAAGGCCCTCGCCCTGGGCGCCGCCGGCACCTACATCGGCCGTGCCTACATCTACGGCCTGGGCGCCCTGGGGCAGGCCGGTGTCTCCCGGGCGCTCGAGATCATCCACAAGGAGCTGGACGTCACCATGGGCTTCTGCGGCGAGCGCGACGTCGCCGGTCTCGGCCGGCACAATCTGCTATTGCCCGCCGACTTCGCCTCCCGTTGGGCGTGATGCCGGGCCAGCCCGGCGGCGCTCGAGTGGCGTGCCGCCGCGTTGGGCCCCGGCGCGGGCGGCTACGCTAGGCTCCTGGCCATGGCGGGCGGTGCGGTGCATGGGTCCGGGGGTGACTGGGCCGCCACCGCAGCGCGCTCAGTCCGGCCAGACCCGTCCCGGGCTGCGGTAGGGGTCAGCGTCCGTTCGCTCGCCCGGATAGGCGGCGGGCTGCGGGCGTCGGGTGGTGAACGGGGTAGGGGGTGCGGCGGTGGTCGCACCGCGTCCTGCCCGACCGGATGCCGCTGTCACTTTGCGCCGGGCCGGCGGCTTTCTCCCAGGCGTCCTGTCGGCTGCTGCGCGTTGCTTCGGTGCCGTTTTGGCCGTCGCCTTGGGTGCCGTGGTCTTGCGAGCGGGTGCAGCGGCCGCCGTCGGCGTCGCGGCGGGCGCTGGGACAGGCGCCGGCGACCGCCGGGCTGACGCGCCGACGGACTTTGGGCGAGACTCGGGGGCGGGCGCCGGCGTATCCCCGGTGGTCTCGTCGCCGGCCTTCGCCTTGCGGATGGAGTCGAGCAGGCGCTGGCCCGTGCGGTTGCTGTCAGCCATGGTCGAGGAGCTCCGTCAGCAGTTGTCGTATTTCGTCGGCGGCCTCGCGGCCGCGCTTGCCGGCCTGGAAGACGCTGCGGCCCTCCAGTGCGCAATGGCGGTGAATGGAGCGCCGGCGGATGCCGACGGCGGCCACCGGCAGATCCAGCTCACGGGCCGCGTCCGGCATGAGCCGCGAGAGCATGGTGCGGGGCTCGAGCTGGCTCATGACGATCAGCGCCCTGAGCCCCGGGTTTGCCGGGCGCAGCTGCTCGATGACCTTTGCGATATGGGTGGTGGCCCAGAGATCCATGGGCGAGGGCTGCACGGGCACCAGCGCGTGCCGGGCCAGGCGCAGGGCCTGCTCCGCCTGGGGTGCCTTGATGGACGGCGGGCAATCGATGACGACGTAATCGTTGCTTTCGCGCAGTGCCTGCACGGTCTTCGCCAGCCCCATGGCGGCGGCCACCACGCCGGGGAGGCCATTGTCCTCGGCACCGGTGAGCCGCCATTGATAGGCGGATTGCTGCGGGTCGGCGTCGACCATGATCACCGTCTCGCCGCGCTGGGCAAGCCCGGCGGCCAGGTTCAGTGCCAGTGTGGTCTTGCCGGTGCCGCCCTTGTTGCCGACGACGGCGATGACGCTCATGACACCGGCGCTGGCGCTGGTTGCTGGATGGGCATGGAACCTGTGCGCTCCCGCATCGAAGCCTGACAGGGAGGATACGCCCGGGCGCCGTGGGGTCAAGCGGCTTCGCAGCGCTCCCGGTCGCCCGGCCGCCGCGTGCCGGCGGTAGCCACCGCCTCCAGCCGGATCAGGCCGGCGGTGATGGCGACGCCGAGTGGGGTCGAGCGGGTTGGGGCGGACAGGGCGCGGGAGGCCAGCCGGACGCGGGGCCAGAGATGGCGCCTGCGCTCAGGCGGGCAGGTCGGGCCCGAGGAAGGGCCGCAGGCGCTGCAGCATGGCCTTGTGCACCTTGAGGCCGCCGGCGACCACGTTGCAGGTCTCGAAATGGCGCTCGCCGCCGGCGAGGTCGGTCACCATGCCGCCGGCCTCGGTCACCAGCAGGGCGCCGGCGGCGAAGTCCCAGGGCTTGAGGCCAAGCTCCCAGAAGCCGTCGAGGCGGCCCGCGGCCACGTAGGCGAAATCCAGCGCCGCCGAGCCCGGCCGGCGCACGCCGGCGCTGTCCTCGATGATGGCCTCCAGCATGGGCAGATAGGTGCGCAGCCAGGCCTGGTCGCCGAAGGGGATGCCGGTGCCGATGAGGGCCCCCTCCATGCTGCGGCGCTGGGAGACGCGGATCTTGCGGTCGTTGAGCAGGGCGCCGCTGCCGCGCTCGGCGGTGAACAGCTCTTCGTGCAGCGGGTCGTACACCACACCGAGTTGCATGCGCCCGCGCTGCCTGAGCCCGATGGAGATGGCCCACTGCGGGAAGCCGTGGAGGTAGTTGGTGGTGCCGTCCAGGGGGTCGATGACCCATTGGAATTCTTCGCCGGTGGCGCGTCCTTTGCCGGCGGCGTGGCTGCCGCTCTCTTCGGCGAGGATGGCGTGGTCGGGGAACTTCTCCCGCAGCACCTCGATGATGGCCGCCTCCGCGGCGCGGTCCACGTCGGACACGAAGTCGTTGCGGCCCTTGCTTTGGATCTTGAGGGCATCCGCGCGCTCGTAGAAGCGCATGGTGATGCGGGCGGCGGCGCGTGCGGCGCGCACGGCGATGTTGAGCATGGGTGACATACCGCCACCATAGCGCAAGCGGCGGCTCGATTAGAAGCTGCTGATGCACTTTCCCCTGCGCCGGGTCAGGCAACCGGAACCGGTGCAGCGCTGCTGCCGTGGTAGCTGCAACCGATGAGCGGATCGCAGCGCGGACCGCCTTGCCCTAAGCTGTCGGTTTTCTGATGGTTGACGAAAGGAGACGGGATTGGTCAGCGACGAATCAGCGGACACTGCGGCGGCGGCCGCCCGGCACGCCCAACGTCTGGGCCGCATCCGCTTCGTGCTGGTGGAGACCAGCCTTTCGGGCAACATCGGCGCCACGGCGCGGGCCATGAAGAACATGGGCCTTTCGCGCCTGGCCCTGGTGCGGCCAAAGCTCGGCGCCCGCTTCGCCGATGCCGATGCGCTGGCCCGCGCCTCCGGCGCCGATGATCTGCTGGCGGCGGCGAGCGTGCACAGCGACCTGGCGGATGCCCTCGCCGGCTGCCGGCTGGTGCTGGGCTCCAGCGCGCGGGCGCGGGCGCTGGCGTGGCCGGAGCTGGATGCCGCCGGCTGTGGCGCGCGGTTGGTGGCGGAGGCGGCCCACGGCGACGTGGCGCTGGTGCTCGGGCGCGAGAGCACGGGCCTGAGCAACGATGAGCTGGCGTGCTGTCACTATTTGGTGCGCATCCCCACCAACCCGGACTTCAGCTCGCTGAATATCGCCGCCGCGGCGCAGGTGTTCGCCTATGAGATCCGCCGCCACCTCCTTGCGGCGGCGTCCGTCGACGCCGCGGCATGCGCGGCAACACCGGTACCAACGCCGACGCCGACGCCGACGCCGATGCTGGCGGATGAGCGCCCGGATCTCGCCACCGCGGAGGCGATGGAAGGCTTCCACGAGCACCTGCTGCAGACCCTGATCGCCATCGGCTATGCCGACGCGGATCAGTGCCGCACCCTCTCGCGACGCCTGCGCCGGCTCTTCCACCGCGCGCGCCCGGACCGCACCGAGCTCAATATCCTGCGGGGGGTGTTGGCGAAGATGGCCGGGCGGCCTGGCGTGGCCCAAGGTCGGGGCCGACGCACGAGCATCGACTGAGCGCCCGCAAACGCCGACAACGACGGCCGATGCCGCGCAGCCGCTGGCGTCTTCCGGCGGGACTTCCGGCGTCGCCGCCGACCGGCCTCTCCTTGGTGGCGGTCGGTCGTCAGGCGAAGGTGATGTGCCGGTTCAGCGGATACTCGCGGATGCGCTCGCCGGTGGCGGCGAAGATGGCGTTGGCCAGCGCCGGCTTGGACGGCGGCGTGCCCGGCTCACCGACGCCGGTGGGGGCGTCGCCGCTTTGCAGGATGCGCACCCGAATGTCCGGCATCCGGGCCAGCCGCAGGGCGTCGTAGTCGTGGAAGTTGGACTGCTGGACGCGGCCGTCCTTGAAGGTGATCGCCTCCATGATGGCGGCGGACAGGCCGTAGACGATGCCCGACTGCAGCTGCGCTTCGATGATGGCGGGGTCCAGCGCCAGGCCCACGTCGGCGACGCAGTGCACCCGCTCGACGCGGATGCCGTCGTCGCCGTCGCTGACCTCCACCACCTGCGCCACGGTGCTGCCGAAGGCGTGGGTCATGGCGAGCCCGCGCCCGCGGCGGCGGCCGTCGGCGGTCGGCAGCGGCGTGTCCCAGCCGCAGAGCGCCCGCAGGGCCTCGAGCACCGCCTGCGCAAAGGGATAGTCCCGGGTCAGCGCGAGCCGCATGTCCATTGGGTCCACGCCGCCGGCGGCCGCGAGCTCATCGAGGAAGCACTCGTGGAAGAATCCGTTGTAGGACGCGCCGACGCTGCGCCAGTAGCCAAGCGGCACCGGCGAGTCCGGCGCATAGCCCACCACGCGGTAGTTGGGGATGCGGTAGGGCTGCATGGCCGCACCCTCGGTGATGAGCTTGTCCGGCCCCATGGCCGGCAGGCCGGCCCGCGCCGAGAAGGAGCGGATCACCGACGGCGAGGCGATTTGCAACAACGCCGTCTCCGGCAGGCCGTCGCGGCCCGGCACCCCGATGCAGCGGGCCACCGCCGCGGGCCGGTAGACGTCGTGGCGGATGTCCGCCTCGCGGGTCCAGGTGAGCTTCACCGGCGTGCCGGGCAGGGCCGCCGCCACCGCCGCGGCCTGCAGGGCGAAGTCCACCTCCGCCCGCCGGCCGAAGCCGCCGCCGAGGTATTGCACCCGCACGTCCACCTGCGCCGGCGCCAGGCCCGCCTGTTCGGCGGCGAGGTCCCGCAGCAGGGTCGGCGCCTGGTGGCCGCACCAGAGCGTGAGCCGATCCGTCTCCCGCAGCGCCACCGCCGCCGGCGGCTCGAGTGTGGTGTGGGCCAGGAAGGGGGCGCGGTATTCGGCTTCGATCACCGTTCTGGCCTCGGCGCGGGCGATGCGCAGTGCGCGCTCCACATCGCCATCGTCCCGGGGTGTGGCATCCGCCGCCAGGGTGTCGATGGCATCTGCCATGGCGTCCAGCATCGCCGCGCTGTCGCCGAGGACGTCCGGCGCCGGCCGCCAATCGATGTCCAGCGCCGCGGCGGCCCGGAAGGCCCGCCAGCTGTTGTCGGCCACCACGGCCAGCGCATCCCCGTGCGCCGGCCCGAGATCCACCACCCGCACCACGCCGCGCATGCGCTCGGCCCGGCGGGCGTCGAAGCCGGCGCGGTGCCCGCCGAGGTAGGGGTTGGCGACGACCGTGGCATAACGCATGCCCGGCAGTTGTACATCGATGCCGAAGCGGGCGCTGCCGGTGCACTTGGCCGCCATGTCCACCCGCGGCAGGCTGTGCCCGAGCAGCCGCCACTGTGCGCGTGGCTTGAGCGGCGGATCGGCGGGTGGCTCGAGGGCGGCGGCGTCGACGGCGAGGGCGGTGTAGGGCAGGCGTTCGCCGCTGGCCGGGTCGAGGACGGCGCCCTGGTGGGCCTGCAGCGCGGCGGCATCCCGTCCCCAGCGCGCCGCCGCGGCCGCGATGAGCACCAGCCGCGCCGCCGCGCCCGCTTTGCGCATTTTCACGAAGGCGTCCGCGGTGCTGGTGGAGCCGCCGGTGATCTGGAGGCCGAGCAGCTTGCCGGCGGTGCCGGCGACGCCGCGCAGGCCTGCGGCGAGCCAGCCGTGGTCCCAGCTGGGGTAGGGCACCGCCGCCGCCAGCACGGCGGCGTTGAAATAGGCGGCCGCCGCCGGGCCATGCAGCGTGCGCACGGCCTCCCAGGGCAGTTCCAGCTCTTCCGCCACCAGCGCGGCGAGGGTGGTCTGCACGCCCTGGCCCATCTCCGCCCGCGGCGTGACGATGGCGACACCGTCGGCGTCGATGACCAGGTAGGGGTTCAAGGTCACCGCGGGCCCGGCGTCGCCCTGGGCAACCGCATCGCGGAGTGGATTCGGATGCGGCTTGCGCACCTGATAGACCCCAAAGGCGACACCGCCGGCGATGGCCACCGAGCCGATCATGAAGGCCCGGCGCGTGAGTGTGCCCGCCTGACCTGTGCGCGGACCGCTCATGTCCGGTCACCCGTTGCGGCGCCCAGGGCCGCGGCGGCGCGGGCGATGGCGATGCGCACCCGTGCATAGGTGCCGCAGCGGCAGAGATTGGTCATGGCGGCGTCGATCTGCGCCGGTGTGGGCGCAGGATGCTCTGCCAGCAGGCAAACGGCGGCGATGATCTGCCCCGACTGGCAGTAGCCGCACTGGGCGACCTGGGTGTCGATCCAGGCCTGCTGCACCGGGTGTGGCGCGGCTGCGGTGCCGAGCCCCTCGATGGTGGTGACGGCGCCTGTCACGGCACTCACCGGCAGGGTGCAGCTGCGCACCGGGGCGCCCGCCATGCGCACGGTGCAGGCGCCGCATTGACCNATNCCGCAGCCNTANTTGGTGCCGGTGAGGCCGAGCTCATCGCGCAGCACCCAGAGCAGCGGCATGTCCGGCTCCAGTGGCAGGCTGTGGCGCTGGCCGTTGACGGTGAGCGCGATCCGGGCTGGTTGCATCTGGCCGATCCTCCGGGTGGGGGTTTGTAGCGTGACCGCCGCCGGTGCTTACCTGATTGGCACGCCAAAAGGTCGACGGTGGAATAGCGATGTGCGCCNACCGGCATCGACGCGATGGGGTTGATGGCGCGCATGGCCGCAACGGATCGGCGTCCACGGCGGGCGGCGGTAATTGACAGGTACCGGGTATCATGAAACCGTCCGCCGAACAACGTTTCCCGACCAATCGCCGCTTTCGGTCACGGATGACCATGAGAAGTCGGCACTTGCCTGGATAGGAGCTCCCCATGCGTGTCCTTGTTACCGGTGGTGCCGGCTACATCGGCAGCCACACCTGCGTCGAGCTGCTCGCCGCCGGACACGATGTCGTCGTCGTCGACAATTTCTGCAACAGCAAGCCGGCGGCGCTGGAGCGGGTGCAGGCGCTGACCGGGCGCTCGCTGGCGGCCGTGCAAGCGGATCTGCGGGATGCGCCGGCGCTGGCGACACTGTTCAGCGACTTCGCGTTCGATGCCGTGATCCATTTCGCCGGCCTCAAGGCCGTCGGCGAATCCACGCAGATCCCCCTCGCGTACTACGACAACAACATCCATGGCACGCTCTGCCTGTGCCAGGCCATGGCCGCCGCCGGCGTGAAGCGCTTGGTATTCAGCTCCTCGGCGACGGTCTATGGCGATCCGGCATCGGTGCCCATCCGCGAGGACTTCGCGCTTGCGGCCACCAACCCCTATGGCCGCACCAAGCTGATGATCGAGGAGATTCTGCGTGACCTGCACGGCGCCGATGCCGCCTGGGACATCGCCCTGCTGCGTTATTTCAACCCCGTCGGCGCACATCCCAGCGGGCGCATCGGCGAGAATCCCAATGGTCTGCCTAACAATCTCATGCCCTTCATCGCCCAGGTGGCCGCGGGGAAGTTGCCGCAGCTGAAGGTCTTCGGCGACGACTATCCGACCCCCGACGGCACCGGCGTACGCGACTACATCCACGTGGTGGACCTCGCCCGCGGCCATCTCGCGGCCCTGAAGCGGCTGATGGCGGGGCCGGGCGTGGTGACCTACAACCTCGGCACCGGACGCGGCTACAGCGTGCTGGAGGCGGTGCGCGCCTTCGCCGATGCGGCCCAGCGCGAGATTCCCTATCGCCTGGTCGGGCGCCGCCCCGGCGACATCGCCGCCTGTTACGCCGACCCTGCGCTGGCCGCTGCTGAGCTGGGCTGGCGAGCCGAGCTGGGGCTCGAGGCCATGGTGGCGGACCATTGGCGTTGGCAGCGCGAGAACCCCGACGGCTACGCCTGAGGGCGACCACCCCGCCGCCACCCGGCCGGCGAGCACCGAAACCCCGGATGCGACGGGCATGACGGACGACAGCACAGCGGCAACGCCCGCCTGTCATAGCGTCCGCCCGAGTCCGCTGCCACGGGCCGACACGCTCGTCGTCCGTTAGGCCCTGGCGTGCGCCTTTCGTCCTGACGGTGGCGCCGGCGCCATCGCGGTCTCAACCTGCTGACCCCACCGATTCCCGACGGTGGTGAAACCAACGCCCGGGTCGACCGGTCTCAGCGTGGGCTGAGCCATGACAAGGTGACCCCATGCTGATCAAGCGACCAAATGACATACCGGCGTCCGAGATCACGCCGCAATCGGTGTATCTGCGCAGGCGGGAGCTCCTGCGGGCGGCGATGGCGGGCGTCGGTGCCGCAGTCGGCGGTGCGGCGCTGCTCTCGGCACCCGCAGCTCGCGCCGGCGCACCCATCGCCGATGTTCGCCCGAGCCGTTTTTCCACCGACGAGACACCCACCGAGCGCGAGCTCATCACCAGCTACAACAATTTCTACGAGCTCGGCACCGATAAGGGCGACCCCAAACGCAATGCCGCGCAGCTCCAGACCCGGCCCTGGCAAGTCGTCGTGGAAGGCGCCTGCGAGGCGCCCGGCGTCATCGGCATCGAGGACATCCTGCGCGACTTCCCACAGGAGGAGCGCATCTACCGGCTGCGCTGTGTGGAGGCCTGGGCCATGGTAGTGCCCTGGGTCGGCTTCCCGCTGGCGGCGCTGCTCAAGCGCTTCAAGCCCACATCGCAGGCGAAGTATGTCGCCTTCGAGACCCTCTACGACCCCAAGATGTTGCCGGGTCAGCGGCGCAGGGTGCTGGACTGGCCCTACCGCGAGGGGCTGCGGATGGACGAAGCCATGCACCCGCTCACCATGCTGGCCACAGGTCTCTACGGCGAGCTCCTGCCGAGCCAGAACGGTGCGCCGTTGCGGTTGGTCGTCCCCTGGAAGTACGGTTTCAAGAGCATCAAATCCATCGTGCGCATAACCTTCACCGAGGACGAGCCGCCCGCCACCTGGAACAGGATGCAGCCCAACGAATATGGCTTCTACGCCAACGTCAATCCGGACGTGGACCACCCGCGCTGGAGCCAGAAGAGCCACCGCATGATCGGCGAGGGGCTATTCGCCCGTAAGCGTCCCACGCTCAAGTTCAACGGCTATGGCGAGCAGGTGGCAGCGTTGTATGCGGGCATGGATTTGGCGAAGTTCTACTGACCATGGCCGCCACGCGCCCGCGGGTCGACTGGCTCGTCCCGACCCTCAAGCCCGTGCTCTTCGCCGCTTGCCTGCTGCCCCTGTTGCTGCTGGTATGGCGGCTGGTGGACGGCACCATCGGCCCGAATCCGGTCGAGGTCATCACCCATGACACCGGCGACTGGGCGCTGCGGCTGCTGCTGGCGACACTCGCCGTGACGCCGCTGCGCAGGCTGACGGGCTGGCGCTGGCTGGTGCGGCTGCGGCGCATGCTCGGGCTGTTCGCCTTCTGCTACGCCATGCTCCATTTCACCACCTATCTGTGGCTGGATCAGTTCTTCGACTGGCAGGCGATCCTCGCCGATATCGCCAAGCGGCCCTACATCACCGTGGGCTTCGCGGCGCTGTTGCTGATGCTGCCGCTGGCGGTGACCTCCACCAAGGGCTGGCAGCGTCGTCTGGGCGCGCGCTGGAAACAGTTGCACCGGCTCGTCTACGCCATCGGCGTGCTGGCGGTGCTGCACTACCTATGGCTGGTGAAGGCGGACCTGCTCGAGCCTGCCATCTACGCCGGCGTGCTGGCGGCTCTGCTCGCCGCGCGAATGCCCTGCGGCGACTGGTGGCGACGGTGCTGTCGGCGACGCTTGGTGGGTGCCGGGCGGCAGGACGTGTCGGCGGTGCGCTGAGGCGTGTCGGGCGGGCCGGCGGCGCACACCGAGCGACCGCCACCCAGCCGGTTACAGGTGCAGCCCCATCGGCGAGGAGTCGCTGCGCGCGCAGCTCAGTCCCAGCGCGCGGCGGCGGCGGCGTCGCTGTGGCGGGCCTCGACCCAGTGCTCGCCCTGGTCCGTTGCTTCCTTTTTCCAGAAGGGGGCCCGGGTCTTGAGGTAATCCATCAGGTATTCACAGCCGCGAAAGGCCTCGCCGCGGTGGGCGGCGGTCACGGCCACGAGCACGATGGGCTGCGTCGGCAGAATACGTCCGACCCGATGGACGACACGCACCATCTGGAGGCCGAAGCGCTCGGCCGCCGCCTCGGCGATTTCCCTCAGCGCCGATTCCGTCATGCCCGGATAGTGCTCCAGCGTCATGGCCGTCACCCTGCGCTCGACATTGAAGTCGCGCATGAGCCCAACGAATGCGGCCAGCGCGCCGGCGGCCGCGTCGCCGACGAGGTCGGCCTGCAGCGCCCAGGGATCGAAGGGCTCGGAGACGACGCGGATATCGATGGCGTTCATGTGTGATCTGCGATGGCAGGAGCGTTGCGGTTGGGCCTGGAACTGCTATCTGTTAACGGTGTGGGCTCGAGCTTGGCGCTGCAAGCGTCGAGCGTCGCGGATGGCGCGCAGCGCCCGGCCCTGCCAATAGCGGCGTCCGTCGTGGCGCAGTGTCAACCAGCGACGCTGCCGCCGACACTTGTTCGTCGGCGGCGTCGCCGCCATGCTCCGCCAAGCAACATGGCCCAGGCTCGGCCCATTGTGCGACGCTTCGACGCAGGGCGCGGCGACATGCCTCCCGGGCGCCTGATACGTCGATGCGGTCGGGCGCCAATGTCATTGGGCAGCAGCGCCACGACGGGGCCGATCCACCTTGGCATTCCGCCGGCGGGCGCCGCCAAACGGTGCGGCGATGAATGCGCGCCAACCGCAATGCCCAATGCCAGGGGCCCACGGCCGAGCCCGTCACCCAATCACGCAGGAGCACGAGACCGCCAATGGCTCCGCAGCGCTACTCACCCCTGTACTGGCCGCGCCGCTTGCTGGACTGGCTGTGCGCGGGGCGCGCCGACTACCGTGAGTTCCAGGCACGGAAGGCGACCCGCGTCTACAAGGCCAACCAGAGCACGTGTCTGATCATCTGGCTCATCGCCGCCGGGCTGCTCCTGCTTTGCGGCGCCACGGGCTGTCTGCTGACCTTCGGACTCGTGGCAACATTGCTGTGCTTCAGTATGCTCGACCCGGAATGACCGCACCGCCGACACCGCCGCCGGTCTCCGCGCGGGGCCGAGGGGATCATGCCGGTGCTCATCCCGGCGTAACGAGTCCGGCGCCATGACGTCCGCGTCCCTGGGCCAGGCCCCCCAGAGCTTCGGCCTGCGCGCCGCGACACTTTTGGTGGTGGCCAACATGATCGGCACCGGCGTGTTCACGACCCTCGGCCTCCAGGCCGAAGGCGTGCAGGATGGCGCCGCTCTGCTGCTGCTCTGGCTGCTGGGCGGGCTGGTGGCGGCCTGTGGCGCCCTGGTGTACGCCGAGCTGGCGGCTGCGCTGCCGCGCTCCGGCGGCGAGTACATCTATCTCAGTCGCAGCTTTGGCCTCAGCCTCGGTCTCATCGCCGGCTGGGTCTCTGCCACGGTGGGCTTCGCTGCCCCCGTGGCGCTGGCGGCCATGGCGTTCGCGCAGTACGCAGCCACCGTGCTGCCGGTGGCGCCGACGCCGACAGCCGTTGTCGCCGTCATTGCCATCGCTGCCCTCCACGCCTTCGATGTCAGGCTCGGCACACGCTTTCAGGTGCTGATGACGCTGCTNAAAGTGGTGGCNGTNCTGTTTTTCTGCGCCGCNGGCCTGCTGCTGCCCGCGGCGCCCGNNGCNTTGGTGCCGCTGCCGAATGCCGATACCGCCGCCGCCGTTTTATCGCCGGCCTTTGCGCTGTCATTGGTTTATGTCTCCTACGCGTACTCGGGCTGGAATGCAGCCACCTATGTGGCCGCGGAGGTGCGCTCACCCCAGCGCCTGGTGCCACGTGCCCTGCTGCTCGGCACGGCCCTGGTGACGCTGATGTATCTGCTGCTGAACTGGGTGTTTCTGCGCAGCGTGCCGCTGGAGGCATTGGCGGGCACCGTGGAGGTGGGCGCACTTTCCGCACGCTGGCTGTTCGGCGAGGGTGGCGGACGGCTNATGAGCGCCATGCTGGCGCTGCTCCTGCTCTCCACCATGAGCGCCATGCTCCTGGCGGGGCCGCGGGTGTTCGAAGCGATGGCAGTCGATTGTCCGGCGATGGGTCTTTTCGGTGCGCGCAACCGCCGCGGTGCACCAACACGGGCGGTGCTGTTCTCCCTGGCCCTGGCGCTGGGACTCATCGTCACCGGTACCTTCGCCGCAGTGCTGGCGTTTGCGGGATTCACGCTGATGCTCTCCTCGCTGCTGACCGTGCTCGGCGCCCTGCGGCTGCGGCGAACCGAGCCGATGCTGCCGCGGCCGTTCCGTATCCCCTGGTATCCTTGGCCGCCGCTGATCTATCTTTGCCTGACGACGGCGGCACTGCTGGTGGTTGCCTGGAGCAGCCCGCTGCCGGTTGTGCTGGGACTGAGTGCGCTGGGTGCCTGGTGGTGGTGGCTCGAGCGTCGACCCGGGTGACGAGCGGTCACAGCTACCGACCGGCGGCCTACAAGGCCAGTCCGAGCATGGAATTGAACCCTTGCGAGGGGGCCTGTCTAAGCGCAAAGTTCCCTGTGATGTGGCGCAGGCCGCGTCACTCCCGGCCGCACTGCACTGTTTGGGTGCGCTGCGCGGTGCGCGCAGCACCAAAAAGTGACATGCTCGCCGGTACGATGCCCGCAGTCGCGGGTCGCGGATACGGCCACTGCTTGGCGCAGACCTTGCAGTCCAACCTTGGCGTTGCAATCTAACCAAAGGTGCCGCTGCGGATCGCCCGCCGCCCGCGTCCGGACAGACAACCTAACCAGAGGTGTGCTGAATGTCGATCTTCGAGCGCTACCAGGCCCGCTACGAATCCTCTCGCGAAGAGGATATGAGCCTGCAGGAATATTTGGATCTGTGTAAAAGTGATCCGATGGCCTATGCCGGTGCGGCGGAGCGTTTGCTTGCGGCGATCGGCGAGCCTGAGCTGATAGATACCCACAACGATCCGCGCTTGAGCCGGATCTTTCAGAACAAGGTCATCAAGCGCTACCCCGCCTTCGCAGACTTCTTCGGCATGGAGGAGTCCATCGACCAGCTCGTGTCGTACCTGAAGCATGCCGCCCAGGGACTCGAAGAGCGCAAGCAGATCCTCTACCTGCTCGGCCCCGTCGGCGGCGGTAAATCCTCTCTGGCGGAAAAGCTGAAGGAGCTGATGGAGAAGATTCCCTTCTACGCCATCAAGGACTCTCCGGTCTTCGAGTCCCCGCTCAGCCTGTTCTCGCCCGAGGAAGACGGCCCGATCCTGGAGGAGGATTACGGCATCCCCTCGCGCTGCCTGCGCACCATCATGTCGCCCTGGGCGGTGAAACGCCTGCAGGAATACAACGGCGACATCACCAAGTTCCGGGTCGTCAAGCTCTACCCCAGTATCCTGGAGCAAGTCGCCGTCGCCAAGACCGAGCCCGGTGACGAAAACAACCAGGACATCTCCGCTCTGGTCGGCAAGGTGGATATCCGCCAGCTGGAGCACTACGCCCAGAACGACGCCGACGCCTACAGCTACTCCGGCGCCCTGTGCCGCGCCAACCAGGGGCTGATGGAATTCGTCGAGATGTTCAAGGCGCCCATCAAGGTGCTGCACCCCCTGCTGACAGCCACCCAGGAAGGCAACTACAACGCCACCGAGGGCCTGTCCGCGCTGCCCTTCCAGGGCATCATTCTGGCCCACAGCAACGAGTCGGAATGGCAGTCCTTCCGCAACAACAAGAACAACGAAGCCTTCCTCGACCGCGTCTTCATCGTCAAGGTGCCCTACTGCCTGCGGGTCACCGAAGAAAAGCAGATCTACGACAAGCTGCTGCGCCACAGCACCCTGAGCCAGGCCCCCTGTGCGCCGGGCACCCTCGAGATGATGTCGCAATTCTCGGTGCTGACGCGCCTGAAAGAGCCCGAGAACTCCAGCATCTTCTCGAAGATGCGTGTCTATGACGGCGAGAACCTCAAGGACACCGATCCCAAGGCCAAATCGGTCCAGGAATACCGCGACTACGCTGGCGTCGACGAGGGCATGTCCGGCATCTCGACGCGGTTTGCGTTCAAGATCCTCTCCCAGGTGTTCAACTTCGATCACACCGAGGTCGCCGCGAACCCCGTTCACCTGCTGTACGTGCTCGAGCGTCAGATCGTGCGCGAGCATCTGCCGCCGGAAGTGCAGGATCGCTACCTGGCCTTCCTCAAACAGTACCTGGCCCCGCGCTACGCCGAGTTCATCGGCAAGGAGCTACAGACGGCGTATCTGGAATCCTATGCCGAGTACGGTCAGAACATCTTCGATCGCTACGTCACCTACGCCGACTACTGGATTCAGGATCAGGAGTACCGCGATCCGGATACGGGCGAGATGATGAACCGCGGTGCGCTCAACGAAGAACTGGAGAAGATCGAGAAGCCCGCGGGCATCTCCAACCCCAAGGACTTCCGCAACGAGATCGTCAACTTCGTGCTCCGCGCCCGCGCCAACAACAACGGCGCCAATCCGCGCTGGACCAGCTACGAGAAGCTGCGCGTGGTCATCGAGAAGAAGATGTTCTCCAACACCGAAGAGCTGCTGCCGGTGATTTCCTTCAACGCCAAGGCCTCCGCCGACGACAAGAAAAAGCACGAGCAGTTCGTCGACCGCATGGTGGAGAAGGGCTACACGCCCAAGCAGGTGCGCTTGCTGTCCGAGTGGTATCTACGGGTCAGGAAGTCGCAGTAACACGATCGGCGCGAGTGACGAGTGACGCGGGCCAGGCAACGGCCCGCCCGCCCCGGCCAACCACAGCCGCTGCGCTCACGTCGTAGCATCAGTTCGTTGCAGGCATTCCCCGAGCGATTTCACCTGAATCTATGTCCCACTTCATCGACCGACGCCTCAACGCCAAGAACAAGAGCACCGTCAATCGGCAGCGGTTCCTGAAGCGTTACAAGAGTCAGCTCAAGCGGGCTGTGTCGGATGCGGTCAACCGCCGCAGCATCACCGACATCGATGGCGGTGAGCAGGTGGGCATCCCATCCAAGGATATCTCCGAGCCCATTTTTCACCATGGCCAGGGCGGCACCCGCGACATGGTGCATCCGGGCAACAAAGAGTTCGAGGCCGGCGACCGGGTGCAGCGGCCCGAGGGCGGCTCCGGCTCGGGCTCCGGGCAGGGGCGCGCCGGTAAAGGCGGCAAGGGCGAGGACGACTTCGTCTTCGAGCTCTCCCGGGAGGAGTTTCTGGACCTGCTGTTCGACGACCTGGAACTGCCCAACCTGGTCCGCAACCAGCTCATGGGCACGACGGAGTTCAAAACCGTCCGCGCCGGCTATACCACCGAGGGCGCACCGAGCAACATCGATGTCGTACGCTCGCTGAAGGGCGCCATCGCCCGGCGCACGGCGCTCGGGGCGCCACACCGCGGGCGCATCCGCGAGCTGGAAGCGGAGGTGGAGCAACTCCTCGACGATGGTGTCGCGGAAGACGACAGCCGAGTGGTTGAGCTGCGTGCGCAGATCGACCGCCTCAAGACCCGGCTCGCGGCGCTGCCCTTCATCGACACCTTCGATCTTCGCTACCAGTCCTTCACCAAGCAGCCAGAGCCCACCAGCAAGGCGGTCATGCTCTGCATCATGGATGTGTCCGGTTCCATGGACCAGGTGCGCAAGAATCTGGCCAAACGCTTCTTCATCCTGCTGTACCTGTTCCTGCAGCGGAACTACGACAAAATCGATGTCGTGTTCATTCGCCACCATACCATCGCCCAGGAGGTGGACGAGCAGGAGTTCTTCTACTCCCGCGAGACCGGCGGCACCGTCGTCTCGAGCGCCTTGAATCTGGCCCACGACGTGATTTCCGAGCGCTACGATTCCGGTAGCTGGAATATCTACGCGGCGCAGGCCTCCGACGGCGACAATTGGGACTCGGACTCCTCCATCTGTCGCGATCTGCTCATCAACCGGCTCATGCCGCTGATGCGCTACTATGCCTATGTCGAGATTACGCCGCGTCAGCATCAAAGCCTTTGGTACGCTTATCAGGACGTCAAGGCTGCGCATCCGCACTTTGCGATGGAAGAAATCGGTGGCGCCGACGACATCTACCCAGTATTCCGTGAGCTCTTCAAGCGCCAGGACGCATGATCGTCAGGCGCCGAGCGCCCCGTGCCTAATGCCGGAGCACGGGATGGAGACCTGAACGGCTTTGCACCGTGCTCGCCAGCGCGCATCACGCGCTGCTGTGCGAGGTCTGAGCGGGCTTTCGCCTCTGACACGTCAACGGCAACCATCATCCACGCCATGGCAGACAAACTCATTTCCGACTCGTCCGAGTGGAGCTTTCCGCTCCTCAAGCGCTTCGACAAAGAGATCGCGCGCATCGCCCACGACGAGTTCGGCCTGGATACCTACGCCAACCAGGTGGAGGTCATCTCCTCCGAGCAGATGATCGATGCCTATTCCAGCGTCGGCCTGCCCATCAACTACAATCACTGGTCCTTTGGCAAACAGTTCGTCTCCACCGAGCAGACCTATCGCCGCGGCCAAATGGGGCTGGCGTACGAGATCGTCATCAATTCCGATCCCTGNATCGCCTATCTCATGGAAGAGAANACACTGCCGATGCAGGCGTTGGTGATTGCCCATGCGAGCTATGGCCATAACAGCTTTTTCAAGGGCAACTATCTCTTCCGGGCCTGGACCAGTGCCGACGCTATCATCGACTACCTGGTGTTCGCGCGCAATTACATCGCCGAGTGCGAAGAACGCTACGGCCAGGAGGAGGTCGAGCTGCTGCTGGACTCCTGTCATGCGCTGATGAACTACGGCGTCGACCGCTACAAGCGCCCGTCGCCCTTGTCCATGGCCGAAGAAAAGCGTCGGCAGGCGGAGCGCGAGGCCTACCTGCAGTCCCAGGTGAACGACCTCTGGCGGACACTCCCCGTGGAGCACGCCAGGGATGGCCGTGCCCGCCGCGAGCAACGCTTCCCCGATGAGCCCCAGGAAAATCTGCTCTATTTCATCGAGAAGAACGCGCCGTTGCTGGAGCCCTGGCAGCGCGAGGTGGTGCGCATCGTGCGCAAGATCGGCCAGTACTTCTATCCCCAGCGCCAGACCCAGGTCATGAACGAGGGCTGGGCCACGTTCTGGCACTACACCCTGCTGAACCGGCTCTACGATCAGGGCATGGTGACGGACGGCTTCATGATGGAAGTGCTGCAGTCCCACACCAATGTCGTCTACCAGCCGGATTTCGACTCACCCTACTACTCCGGCATCAACCCCTATGCGCTGGGCTTCGCCATGATGCGCGACATCCGGCGCATTTGCGAGGCGCCCACNGACGAAGACCGCTATTGGTTCCCGGACATCGCCGGCGGCGATTGGCTGAAGGTGCTCGACTTCGCCATGCGGAACTTCAAGGACGAAAGCTTCATCGCACAGTATTTGTCGCCCAAGCTGATGCGCGACTTCCATCTGTTTCAGGTGTGCGACGATGACCGCGAGGACACCCTCGAGATTACCGCGATCCACGAAGAAGCCGGTTATCGCCAATTGCGTCAGTCCCTCGCGGAGCAATACAACCTTGGTAACCGCGAGCCGAACATCCAGGTGTACGATGTCGACCTGCGCGGCGACCGCTCCATGACCCTGCGGCACTTCCGCCACAATCGCCGCCCGCTCGGCGACTCACTGGACGAGATGATGCTGCACGTCCGCCGGTTGTGGGGCTTTGACGTGCGCCTCGAAGCCGTGGACGAAGAAGGCCGGGTGCAACTGCTCAGCAATGCCTGAGCGGCCACCGCCTTCGCACCCGCTGCGCGAGCGCCCGCGGTGCACCGACAGCCCCGGGCGCACCTACCATCCACTACCCCCCCTCGCACCGCGCAGACACTGAAGATCCCGGCCTGGGGGGCTTAGACGCGATCGACCGCGTGGTGCGCCGCAGCACGACCCGTCGGGTGCACCCCGACGGGCGCGCGGAATGAGTCACCAAGCGGCGCATGCTGTTGCCACCGTCATCCCTGTCGTTGGAGAACACCATGCTGCCCGCAACCGATCTGTTCCTGCTGATGCTCGGGCTGAGCCTGCTGTATGCCGTGCTTGCGGCGCTGAGCGTCGTCCTTGAGTCCATCCCCATGTTCCTGCGCCGCCCGAGGCGGGTGCGGCCGCGAACGGCGCACCGGGTGCGCCGGCGCTTCCACCGCCCCCGGCGTCGGCCCGGCGCCATCAGTCCCTCCGCCGGGCGCCGCCGACGGGTCGCCGGCGGCTGACGACGGCCGCATAATGGTGCCTCCCCTGAGCCGCATCAGATCAGTGCCGCCGCATGCCCGGTCCCTTCGCAGCCGCCATCACGAGCCTTTTCCCACTGTGGGCCCTGCTGGCGTCGGTGCTCGCCTATCTGCGGCCCGATTGGCTGACGCCGCTGGCGCCTGCCATCGTGGCGCTGCTGGGTCTCGTCATGTTTGGCATGGGCGTCACCCTGAGCTGGCGTCAGTTCGCGGCGGTGTGGCGGCGGCCACAGCAGGTGGGGCTCGGCATGGCGCTGCAGTTTGGCGTCATGCCCCTGGGGGCCTGGGTCATCGGCACCGGTCTGGGGTTGTCGCCGGCCCTGATCGCCGGGCTGGTGCTGGTGGGGGCGAGCCCCGGCGGCACGGCCTCGAACGTGGTGTGCTATCTCGCGCGCGGTGATGTCGCCCTGTCCATCTCGCTGACCACCGCCTCCACGCTGTTCGCCGTCGTCGCCACGCCGCTGCTGACCTGGCTCTATGTGGGCGCGCAGGTGCCGGTGCCGGTGTGGGATATGCTGCTGTCGGTGGCCAAGATCGTCCTGCTGCCGGTGACGCTCGGCGTGGCCGTCAATCACTGGCTGGGCGCGCGCATCGCGCCGGTGAAAGACATCTTCCCGCTCCTCTCCATGGCGGCCATTGTGCTGATCATTGCGATCATCGTGGCCTTGAACGTGGACAACATCGCCGCCGCCGGCTGGGTCATCGGCTTTGCGGTGGTCCTGCACAACGCGGTGGGTCTTGCGGCCGGCTATGGCCTGGGTTGGCTTGTGACACGGGACCTGCGCAGTGCACGCACCCTAGCCATCGAGGTGGGCATGCAGAACTCGGGTCTGGCGGTGGCGCTGGCCGTGCAGTATTTCTCTGCGGCCGCCGCCATCCCGGGAGCGCTGTTCTCCGTTTGGCATAACCTGTCGGGCTCGGCACTGGCGGCGCTGTGGTCGCGCCGTCCGCCACCACCCGCAGACGCAGCCCAGACGGACTGATTCCTTACGCTTTACGGGTTTGCAGCCGCACGTTTTGCCTAAATCATGGTACCGAAGCCGGCGCCGCCGGCGCCAACAGCGAGGCACGACCGATGGATTACAGCACCTTCAAGAGCCTGCAGATTCTGTTGTTCTGGGGCTCGGCGATCGCGTTTTGTATTTGGCAGTTGCGCGCGGTGCGGCGCCTGCGCCGGCAGCGGGTGACGGTGAAGCAAGCGCCGGGCGTGCGCCGTAGCGCCCACGTGCGACCCGGCGATCAGCGCTGAGGCCTGTCTGTACCCCGCCGCTGCTGTCCGTCGGCGGTGGGCTGGCTGCGACTGAGCACCGAGGCGGGGTAAAAGACCGCTGCCTGCAGCGCCGTTGGGGTGTGCCTGTAGGCAACGGTGGTGGGCAGCGGTTTTGTGCGTCGCCGGCGTCGAGTGGTCGATCGCCAGACCAAAATGGTGCCGAGGAGAGGACTTGAACCTCCACCTGGTTTCCCAGACATGGACCTGAACCATGCGCGTCTACCAATTCCGCCACCTCGGCGAGCGGCGAACGGCCAGACAGTACGTGCCAGCCGTCAAGCCTCCGAATGATAGTGAGACAGGCACCCCCTGTCAACGCTACACTAGGTCGCTTTAAGGAGAGCGGCGGAGATCACGTGGCACGACGCAAATCGGCCCAGTCGGTGAAGGGGCAGGACCCACATCGCCAGCGCGAGGCCAAGAAGTACGACAATCCCATCCCCAGTCGCGAGTTCATCCTCGAGACGCTCACCGCACATGCCGCGCCCATGGGCTTCCAGGAGGTGGCCGACGCCCTCGGCTTGCACGCGGAACAGGACCTGACGGCCTTAGACCGCCGCCTCGGCGCCATGGTCAGGGACGGCCAACTGGTGCGCAACCGCCGCGACGCCTACTGCCTGGTCAACAAGCGCGATCTGGTCGCCGGGCGCATCATCGCCCACCCCGACGGCTTCGGCTTCGTCAAGCCCGATGAGGGCGGCGACGACCTGTATCTGTACCCCAAAGAGATGCGCACCGTCTTCCACGGTGACCGCGTGGTCGCCCGGGTCACCGGCCGCGACCGCCGCGGACGCCTCGAGGGCGCCGTCGTCGAGATCCTGGAGCGCAGCACCCGCAGCGTCGTCGGACGCCTGTATTCCGAGAGCGGCGTCGGCCTGGTGGTGCCCGACAACAAGCGCATGACCCACGACATCATCATCCCCAGCGATCGCCTGTTGCAGGCGCAGCAGGGACAGATCGTCGTCGCGGAGATCACCGACCAGCCCACCAAGCGCACCCCCCCCATCGGCCGCATCGTCGAGGTGGTGGGCGACCACATGGGCCCGGGCATGGAGACGGACATCGCCATCCGCGCCCACGACCTGCCGGTGGAGTGGCCGCAAGCCGTCACCGAGGCGATCGCCACCCTCGGCGAGGAGGTGCCGGAGGCGGCCAAGGCCGGGCGCACCGACCTGCGCGAGCTGCCCCTGGTCACCATCGACGGCGCCGACGCCCGCGACTTCGACGATGCCGTCTACTGCGAGCGCAAGCCCAAGGGCTGGAAGCTCTTGGTCTGTATCGCCGACGTCTCCGCCTATGTGTCCCCCGACAGCCCGTTGGATCAGGAGGCCGTCAAGCGTGGCAACTCGGTGTACTTCCCGGATCGGGTCATCCCCATGCTGCCGGAGGTGCTGTCCAATGGTCTGTGCTCCATCAACCCGAGCGTCGATCGGCTGTGCATGGCCTGCGAGCTCTATGTGAATCGCGAGGGTCGGGTGACCCGCTCGCGGTTCTTCGAGGCGGTAATGCGCTCTCATGCGCGCCTCACCTACGATGAGGTGGCGGCCCTGCTGGACGATGC
>PR_CR_10_Liq_1_inCRDRAFT_1000484_pt1 | contig 24888 bp, 18 predicted proteins | sample PRCRCaboRojoPR_3_FD_10241 | JGI IMG/M metagenome (IMG submission 10241)
TTCTGACAGACTTGGTTGCCTGCTAGGTTGTAGTCACAAACAGCGTCGTTCTGGCATTCGTTAGTTCTTGTGCAGTTCTGATCTAAGCTCTTCTGTTCCACACACTCTGTTCCATCGTAGTAAAGTCCAGGGTTGCAGTAGTAGTCTGCAGGCTGACGGGCTGGAGTAAAAGGCACTCCCTTAGCTTTTCCTTGGCACCTGTTGTTTACACACTTACCAGTGGTGTACTCTCCACAGTCACTGTCTTTCTGGCACTTTTCGCCGGGGAACTTTTTAGTAGTGATGAACTCCACAGCTGAACTTTCACTGCAAGTCACGTTTGCTTGAGGGTTTAGTGAGCTACTCATGCAGTCCATTCCAGTAGCACAGTTGGAGGCATCAATGGAATAGGATTTCGAGTCAGAGTCGTACATAACGCACACTGGAGGGTTAGAAGTAGAGTCGAAGTCATAACAGTTGTATTCAGGGCATTCAACTCTTTCTTCATCTCTGTAGTACTCGTACTGGAATACTTCAATGATTTCGTCTTGAGCGTTTTTGAAATAAGGGAGGAAGTTGGACTTATAATTTTTGAGCTTAAATTCCTCATACTCATCCCAAAAGTCATTCATGCAGACTTCTGAGTTCCTTCTGTGGGTATTGCATTTCTGAGCAATGTTTCTGTACCACTCAATTAGCATTTTAACTGCTTCTTGGTAAGAAGGGTCTCCTTTGTGAGGCATGCAGTAAGATTTGCCACTCAGTCCGCATAGACACAAAGAGTTACTCCATCCATAAGCACCACAGTCGTTGCCAGAGTCACACTCTGCAGCTTCTCCGTTAATACTAACTGGCCCAATGCATGTTCCAGTATTTAAGTTAGACTCAATGCTAATGTCAAGGGTTTCGCAGGCTAAGTAAGAAAGAGTTGAATGCGGGATGTTTATTTGAGTTCCATTGGTGACTGAGCCTATTTCAGTGCACTTAGAATCAATGCAAACATGGCTGTTTACGCACTCCCAGTCACTTTTGCAGGTTTCTCCATTACCAACTTGCTTCACACACCAGTCAGTAGTCCCATTGTAGAACAAGCCTGGGTTGCACGCATAGTTAGTTTTGTTTGTGACGTTTTTGAATGCCTGACCTTCTGAGTAGCCTTGACAAATTCCATTTTGGCAGCCAAATGGAGCGTATATTTCACTGCAGTCACTGTCAACGCCACACTTCTCTCCTGGAAATTTAACTTGCTTTTGAGGAACTGGTTCTTCTTTGCAGACCACGTCACTACGCGGGTCTATTCCAAAGAACCCATCGTAAATGCACATTTGGTCTTCTGGACACACAGAGTAGTCCACAAGGTAAGTGGTATTATCACTGAAAAACTTAACGCAGGTTCCTGGAGACGAACTCTGGTCTATTTTCCCTGATAAGTATTGAGGACAAACTCGCGAAGAGTAACTTAAAGCGTTAGCCATTCCAAGCACCGAAAGAAGCCCTAGAAGAATTTTCTCTCCTTTCATATTTATAAGTGGCTTAGACGGCCAGTATAATTTTCAACAGTTACCTAGTGTAGCTCCATTGAAATCACCAGAGCGTTGCTTTAGCACATTACCCAAAGACCAGGCTGGTCTCTAACAGTGTGCATTAAATTATTATAACTACCATTTATTAAAGCCTTTTGCACCTGGTTTCTTCAGTGTGCTTTTTTCTGCCGTTAAGACGCTGGAGTTTAAGTTCGCGTTCTTGCATCTTCTTCTGGAGTTGTTCTAGTATGTTTGAGGGTTCTTGAGTTTTGTTGTCGACTTTACACAGTACTTTTTCGAAAAAGGTTTCTAGTTTAGGAGTAAGTACAGTTTCTTCCCAGTGTTTAATGTGTTGGTTAAACATTGCAGTGAACTCAGACTGTTCTTGTTCAACTTGGTTCTTAGACTGGACAAACTGAGTTAAGGAATTAACTTGTTGCGTGAGAAGCCCAAGTGTTTCTTTGAGTTCTTCTATGTTTTGGGTCCAGTTGCTGACTTCTTGTTTGAGATTTTGTATTTCTTGGTTTGAAGGAGTTTTTCGGTAGGCTGGAGAAGGCGTGTACTCCAAAGAGTGCTCAGCTAACTTAAAAGGGGAACCCGTTAGGTTTTTAAGGTCCTGGTTAAGGTCTACTAGTTGGGTTTCAAGCTTGTCTTCGAGTTGTTGATACAAAAAGACCTGGTTCATGTAAGTTCTATTGGCCCCAAAGCACTCGTTGACTACTACTTTCAAGTAGTTAACAGTTTGGTCGAGGGGAGTGATTTTAAAGACCTGACATCCACTTTGGGATTCAGCGTGGAACGAGCCCCACTTTTTCCAAGAGTTGAGTTCTTGGGCTGCATAAAGGTCGACTTGGGAAGGGTTGGAGTTGTAGAAGTGCCAGCAGTACCAACCGAACTCCCCAAATTCTTTAGGTCTTTCTGTTAAGTTAGAAATGTCCAGAGTGATTTCTTGAGGCAAGTTCCTTTCTGAAAGCCAAAGCTTGCGTTCCATAGAGCAGAGTACGTTTTCTGCGTAACAGCCTCTTTCTTCGGAAGAACTACTTAAAACTTTAGCTCCGTTTTCTGCTGTTAAGTAGTTTTGCACAGACATACTTAAATGGAAAAAGCGCGAAACCAAAACCAGGAAGAATTTGAGAACCTGATGGAGTGGGAAACACTCACCGAAGGAAGCAAAGTAGGTTACTTGTTCAACATCAAGCCTCACAAAGTTCTTGACGAAAACAGGAAAGAAGTAGCTTCTGTGCTTCTTTACATGGTTGATGAAGCTTGCAATGCTTTCAAGGTAGTCCTTCGTTATGATCCTTACTTCTACGTGCTTGCTCACGAAGAGTTCCGCAGCGAAGTGCTCTACGCAATCACCAGACGCTTCGGAGGAATGCTTAAAACTGCAGAAATAGTTGAAAAAGTTGACTTGGACTTACCAAACCACTTAGCAGGCTTAAAACAAACTTACATTAAACTCACTTTTGCAAACATTAACGACTTAATTTCAGTGAGAAACACTATCAAGCAGAAAATGAGACTGAACGCCCAGAGTAACTTCCAAGACTACCTAGAGAGTATACAGGATACCCGGGAACACGACGTGATTTACTACACGCGCGTAGCAATAGACTTGGACTTAAGGTGCGGAAAGTGGTACCAAGTTTCTTTTAGGAACTCCCAACCCCAACTCAACTCCCTTCCTGAAAAGCTTACTAACCCCAGACTTAGAGTCCTAGCTTTTGACATCGAAACTGTAAAGTCGCCTTTTAAGTTCCCTGACGCAAGAATTGACCCCATTATGATGATTTCTTACATGATTGACGGAGTGGGGTTTCTGATAGTTAACCGGGAAGTAGTTAGTGAGGACATAGAAGACTTCGAGTACACTCCCAAACCTGAGTTCAAAGGAGAATTTACTGTGCTTAACGAAGCCAACGAGTTCCAAGTCCTCACTGCGTTTTTTTACCACATCAAAAAAACTAAGCCTTTGATTTTTTCAACTTTTAACGGAGACTACTTTGACTGGCCTTACATAAAGACCAGGGCTAGCATAAACGGACTAGACATGGAAAAAGAAATAGGAGTTTACGAAGAAGCTGGCGAATTCAAAGGACGTCTTTCAATCCACATGGACTGTCTTTACTGGGTTAAAAGAGACGCCTACCTGCCTCAAGGGTCACATGGACTCAAAAAAGTCACCAAAGCAAAGCTAGGCTATGAGCCAGTTGAACTCGATCCTGAAGAAATGGTTCCTTTTGCAAAAAACAACCCACAAGGTTTAGCTGTGTACTCAGTGTCAGACGCAGTTGCTACTTACTACTTGTACAAAACGCACATTCACGACTTTATTTTTGCGCTGTGTTCAATAGTTCCTTTGTACCCAGACGATGTGCTCAGAAAGGGTAGTGGAACTCTTTGCGAGCAACTCTTAATGGCCCAAGCTTACTCAAGAAACATTATTTTCCCCAACAAAATGACAGAAAAGCGCGAAAGTTTCTACCAAGGGCACTTAATTGAAAGCGAAACTTACATTGGAGGTCACGTAGAGTGCCTTGAAGTAGGAGTTTACAGGTGCGACTTTCCTGTGCAGTTCAAACTTGACTCCGAAGCTTACCAAGAACTGATTGGCCAAGTAGAAGCCTCAGTGGACTTTTGTGCAGAGATAGAAAACGGAGTGTCTCCTCAAGACATAGTTAACAAACAAGAAGTCTGCAACTCTATAAAAGAACACCTCCAAGAATTAAGGGACTCAGGACCTTTAGAAATAAAACCACTCATTTACCACTTAGACGTAGCAGCTATGTACCCCAACATTATTTTGTCAAACAGACTGCAACCCACTGCTATTGTTTCTGAAAAAAACTGCGCAAGCTGCATCTACAACAACCCTTCTAACAACTGCAAACGCAACTTGTCCTGGGAGTGGCGAGGAGAACTTTTCCCTCTTAAAAAAGGAGAGTACGAAGGCATCAAGTCCCAGCTCGAACAAGATGTTTTTGACGGAGTCCCTTTTAGCCACCATTCAGCTGACTCTCAACAGTCCAAAATCAAAACCCGAGTCAAAGAGTACTGCAAACGAGCTTACAACCAAGTGCACTTCACCAAAACCGAACTCAAAACTGACACTGTGTGCATGCGGGAAAACTCTTTTTACGTTGACACTGTGCGTGCTTTTAGGGACCGTCGTTACGACTTTAAACACAAAGTTAAACTTGAGTTAAACAACTTAAAGTCTGTCCAGTCAGACTCAGTTGAAGCCAGAGAAGCAGAGGAAAGAATGAACTTGTTTGAGTCACTGCAACTAGCACACAAAATCATTCTGAACTCTTTTTACGGCTACGTGATGAGGAAAGGCGCTAGGTGGTACTCTATGGAAATGGCAGGGATGGTAACTCACATGGGAGGCACCATTATAAGACAAGCCAGAAAGCTCATAGAAAGAATCGGAAAACCTTTAGAGTTGGACACTGATGGAATATGGTGCTTGCTTCCTGGAGGGTTTCCTGAGAACTTTTACTTGGAAACTCACTCAGGCAAAAGGATCAGCATGGCTTACCCCTGCACAATGCTTAACGTGCTGATTTACGACTCGTTCAAGAATCCTCAGTACCAAACCCTTTCAGAAGACGGGTCTTACAAAACCCACACAGAGATGTCTGTGTTTTTCGAGATTGACGGGCCTTACCGCTGCATGATGATTCCTGCCTCTACTGAAGAAAACAAGATGCTCAAGAAAAGGTACGCTGTGTTCAACATGGCAGGCAAAATGACTGAACTCAAAGGCTTTGAACTCAAAAGAAGGGGAGAACTCAAACTCATCAAGGTGTTCCAGGAAGAAATCTTCGACAAGTACCTTCAAGGGACTAACTTGGAAGAGTGCTACTCAGCCATAGCCCAAGTTGCTGACAAGTGGTGGGACATGCTTGAACTCAAGGGTTCCAACGCAGCCAACGAAGAACTTATAGAGTACTTGTGCGAAGACAGAGTTCTTTCGAAGTCACTCAGTGAATATGGAGCGCAGAAGTCCACAGCCATAACTACAGCCAAAAGAATGGGAGACTTGCTAGGAAAAGAAACTGTTGAAGAAAAAGGACTTAACTGCAAGTTCCTTATATCGCGCAAACCTGAAGGAGCTCCTGTGACAGAGCGAGCAGTTCCAGCAGTGGTGTTTAACATGGAACCAGAAGTCAGACTGAAGTACCTTAAGCTGTGGCTGAAAGACTCAGGTTTGAAGCAGGCCAGTTTAGAGTCGGTCATTGACTGGGACTACTACAAAGAAAGACTTGCTGGAGCTATTCGCAAAGTCATCACTATTCCAGCTATAATTCAGAAACTCCCGAACCCCACTCCAAGGATTCCTTTGCCTGACTGGCTTTCTAGGAAAATCAAAGAAATGCAGTCTAACAGCAAGCAACAAAACATCACAGCGCACTTCAAACCTGCTCCTAGGCCACAACACCCTGTAGTGGAAGTGAAGCCCAAAGCTCTTGAGATTCCTCCTTTGTTAGACATGAACCAGGCTCCTGACTTGTACAGTGAAGGTTGGCTGGCTGCCCAGCAACAGGCTTGGCGTCAAAGACGTAAGCACAACCTTGCACTGAAGAAGTTCAGAAAAGAACGTGTAAGCAAAAACATAAGTGGATACTTAAAAGGAAAAGACAAAGGGCTTCTTTACACAGACTGGCAAGTGATAGGGTGCTACCAGTTTGAAGGGAGTTTGTTTAAGATGTGGATTTACTCAGAGCTGGGCGAAATGCAGTGTTTGAACCTTGAAGTTAAAAGACAAGTTTACATAAGTAGTTCTATTCCAAGAGCAAACAGTTCGTTTAAGTCTGTTAAAATGAAACTGCCTCACAACAAAAGCTGCAACCACTTGTATGAATACTCCATTACAGAAACTGAGTTCCAGGAAAAGTCCTTTTTGCTAAGCAACGCTTTGGCTGACTCCGAAATTGAGGGAGTGTACGAAACTAAAATTCCTATTCAAGACTTAGCAAACATCAAAATGAGCTGTGTTTTAAAGCCCAAAACAGAGGAACTTGAGCGGTTTCTTGAACAAAAAGGTAACTTAGTAGGCCACACTTTTCAATTTGAGGACTTTGAAGTTAAAAAAGATCCCTACTACCTCAACGACTTCCAGTTGTTTAACAAGTTTTATTTGCTGCACGTTAAAACTGGAGTCAGGAGTGTGTGGATGCTTTTCAACTCCAATAGTTTCACCATAGATACCTTTGTTTTGGTCCCTGGTTACTCAGAAAAGCCTTCTTTAGCCAAGTTCGTGAAAGAAGCTGTTAAGAGCCAAGACTGGTCAGTAGAAACTCACTACCCCAAAAACGAAACTTTGGCTTTAAAAGCCATAGAAAAAACTATCCAAGAAAAAAAGCTCAGCAATTCAGTTATACTGGTTTGCTCTGTGTACTCTTTGGAAGAACTCAGAACTAAGGGCCTCAAGTCCTTAGTCCAGGACCTTGCTGTTATACAACTAAATAAACCTAACTTTGTCCTGCCTGCTCTTAACTGGCAAAAAGAAGCTATAGACTACCTCTGCTCTGTTTACGAAGAGTCTTTTGCCAAAACCCAAGAAAAACTAGGCTTTGCTAGGTACGCAAACTTGCCCATAGGAAACGTTCCTGAGGACCCAAGCAGTTACTTGTGTGACATCTTGTTTGCTAGGAGTTTAAAAGCTTCTAGAAACATACTGTGGTGGAGCAAAGAGTCAGTAGGCGACTTTGGAGGCGAAGAAGACCCTGAGTCCCACCTAGACGACAAAGACTTCTACGGAACCGAACTGTGCAACCCTGGGCTTTACTCAGACATTGTGATAGAACTTGACTTGGGTGTTTTGCCCATCAATGCAATTCTGTGCTACAAGCACCTGCACTCAGGCGAAGTCATTGAAGACAATCCTAACGACGAAAGAGTAGTGTGCTTGGACTCCTTCAGACGGATCAGAAACATAGTAAACACTTGGGTAGAGGATGTTCAGAAGTACAACAACAGGTACGCAGACGCTCTGGTAATGAACTGTTACAGGTGGTTGGCTTCTAGGAGTTCAGGCATGTACGACCCCTTACTACACCTTACTATGCACAAACTTGTAGAGCAGCTGTTTAAAACGCTTTTAACCGAAATCAAAAAACTAGGAGCCAAAGTAGTTTACGCACACTCTGACAAGCTAATTGTTAACACTGGAAAAGCTAACTTAGAAGAAGCAAAGCAGTACTGCCAATTCTTGATAAGGAACTTAACAAGCACACCTACTTTTGCTTACTTGTCTTTAGAACCAACTAAGTACTGGAGAGTGCTTTTGTGGAAAGACAGTGTGAACTACGCTGGAATTGAAATCTCAGAACAAAACTTTAGAATATCTTCTCAGTGGCACTTGTTAGAACTGCTTCCAGAAGAACTGGGCCAGCTCTGCTTAGTTATTCTAGCACAGCTTCTGCAAAGGACTTATGAGTACCTGGACACTGCAATGGAGCCCAAAAGAATAGTTTTGCTGCAAAACATCAAACAAATGCTGAGCAACGAAATAGCTCCTAAACTGTTTGAATCTATACACAGCATTCTTCAATCCTTAGAGTCCTTTGAGTTTCCTTACTTAGTAGGCAAGTCACTCCAAACAACTAACCCTGCTTTGGAGTTTGTAAAGATAGTTACTCACATACTGAGTTTAGAGCCTGACTTATGCCAAGAAGTTGAGTCTCTGAGAAAGAACCTTTTGCGTTTACTGAACTACAGCGACTTTTCAAGCGAAGCTGAGTACAAAGAACCGTTTAACTCCTTGATGTTGGCAGAAGTGATTTGCAGTAACTGCTTGTACACTCGCGACATTGACCTTTGCAGAGACCCCAGACTTAGCAAAGGAGAGTGGAACTGCTACTTGTGTAACTCTAGCTTCGAAAAAACTACTTTTGAAATGAAACTAGTTAGACTGTTGCAGAGGAAAATAAAAGTTTTCCAAAACCAAGACTTGAAGTGTGCTAAGTGCAGACTCAACAAAGGAAGTCTCTTAGCTAGAAGGTGTGCTTGTTCAGGCGAGTACACCTACACTATTTCAAGGGAAAGCTTTACTAAGTTCCTCGGAACTCTAAGTGAAGTAGCTGAGTTCCATGAAATGAAGTACTTGCAAACCCTAATTCCGAATAATTAATATACTTACTGCGTTTCATTGTCGCTGTCCGGGAGTACAATGTCGGTTCCTACTTCTTCTTCGCAGTGCTTAACTCTTCTCTGGAGCAAAGCAGAGTCCTGCTGAAGTTTTTGTTTTTCGTGAGCTAGGTTCTGCAGGTGTTGTTTCATAGTACTAAGTTCGTTTTTGCTTTCGAGTAAAATCTTTTCAAGGTCGTTGTTTAAGTCTTCAATGCTTTGCATAGTGGAGTCTGTCAGCTCTTGGCACTCCTTCTCACAACTGTGTTTAAGGTGTTGGGTTTCTGAGTACAGTTGAGAAGAAGCATTTCTGTTCAGTTGGAGTTCTTCCTTCAAAACGTTTGCCTTTTGCTAAGTGTTTGTTACATGCAACCTTGCAAAGAATTTCTTTATGTCAATAGGTGATTCTTCCATGATTACTTATATTACACTTAGCCTAAAACAGCTTCAGAAGAATAAGTGATGTATAAAAACCCGTCAGGGTCTTTAAGTTCGGAGTAGATTTGCTTGATTGTTTTGTTCATAGCTGGCATGTGTGCATTCCCAACTACTATGTAAAGGGACTCATTGCTGCTCATCTGGAGCTTTTTTCTTAGATGGAAAAGAAATTCATGGAAAGTGTACAACATAGGTACCAAAAACTTGTTTTGGGGGATCCTTAAAGTGTTTTGGGGGATGTTTGAAGGCTGGATGATTACTGGAGCTTTATTAGGGTGGTTTTGGCACAGGTTTTGGGATTCTTGCTTTCTGGTTTGTAAGTCGGGTACTTCTTTTCTGAAATCCATTACTAATATACATGGCAACTGAGTACGACTTATACCACCACCCAGAACTCAACCAAGAAATCCAGAGAAAGGTAAGCAAGTCCTTGCACAGCTTGTCTAGACTCTGCTTGAAGGTCTGCTACAAAGACAAACCTCCCACAGACAAGTGCTTGAACAACTGTTTGTCTTCTTATATGGAAGCTTTTGACTTGGTTCTTGGAACTCTAGACCCAAACTTAAAAACTTAAAGTCAGTTAAGATGTAATATAATGTGGTTAGCATTGCTTTTTCAAGTCAGTTTGGGACTAGAAATATTCTTAGTTCCGCATTCCCACTGCGACCCAGGCTGGATAGAGCCTATAGACTGGTACTATGACAGGCAAGTCCGGGGGATTTTCAAAAACATTTTGACTCTGTTTGAGGAGAACCCAGACAGAAAGATCGTATGGTCCGAAACCTTTTTCTTGAAGATGTTTATGGAAGAAACTGATGAAGCCAACCGGCAAAAACTAAGAGACTACGTGAACTCAGGACGCATTGAGTTTGTGGGTGGCGGCTTTTCCCAAAGTGATGAGGCCAATTCAGACCTAGAAAGTGTAACCAGGCAAATTGAAAACGGCCACAAGTACTTGCAAGAAGAATTTGGAATTGAAAGAGTTAAAGTTGGCTGGCAAATTGACCCCTTTGGGCACTCTGCCATGACTCCTAGTTTGTGGGAAAAGTTCGGGTATGAGTATCTTGTGATCAATAGAATAGACACTGAATTAAGGGACCAGCTTAGAAGAGAAAAGTCACTTGAGTTCCTTTGGAAAGGAGCAAACATAGGAACTACCAATGGAATATTTACACATGTTCTTTACGAGCACTACGACCCCCCTGAAATGCTTAATCCTCAAAACTCAGGACAGTGTTTGCGTGGTAACTACGACAACTCTAAAGTGGAAAACTGTGCTCAGAAACTAAAAGAGTACGCCACCAAGCACGGGTCTGCTTACCGGACGGATAAAGTCATGATTCTTTACGGGGACGACTTTACTTACATGAATTGGGACCAAGCCAAACAAATGTACGAAAAGGCCGAAAAACTCAGGGATTACATTAACTCAGGCAAACTTGGAGATATCACCATGAAAATAGCGACAGCATCTGAGTACTTTGAAGCTGTAAAGCAAGCTAGCCCTATAGTTCCTCTATACAAAGGAGACTTTTTCCCTTACGTTACTTCAGGGTACTATTGGACAGGGTTCTACACTACTTGGCCTGAGTTCAAACAAGAAGTTTTTGAAACACACAGACTTTTAAGGGGAGCCGAGTTAGCATTAGCTATAGAGGAACAAGAAGGCATAGTCCCTCAGGAAGCCTCAGTGGTTCTGCACCATGACGGAATCACAGGAACCTGCAGGCCCCACGTTTTGTCAGATTACAGCAGAAGACTCAAGATTGACAAAGCAAAAGCACTAAAAGCCTTGCAAAAAGTGCTTAAAAAAACTAAGTTAGAAGAAGGAATTAAGATCCAAGGAGAATTCAGAGTGTTGGAACTTTACAACTCTTTGAACTGGGAAAGAGAAGAGTTGCTGCACGTGGAGTCTGCTAATCCTTACATTGAAATAATAGACTGGAATTTGCAAAGCGTTCCTTCACAAGCTGTTTTTGATAACGTAAGTGGCAGGTTTTTGGTTTACTTCAAACTTAAGTTGCCAGCACTTTCTTTCTTAAGTGTTTTTGTGAAAGAACACTCAGAAAGATGCCCAGACTGTGCTGTGATGAGTGAAAAAAGTGAGGACAACATTAAGGTCAGTGACAAATACAACACAATACTTTTGAACACAGAAGGTTACGTTGAGTACATTAAGAACGGAAAAACTTTTGAACTCAAGCAAAAACTAGTGAAGTACCAAGGAGACCAAGGAGGAGCATACATCTACCGACCCAGTTCTTGGAGCGAAGAACTTTCTGACCTTTCTTTGGACCAAGTTACTGTTTCCAAAGGACCAATAGTTACTTTTCTGCAGGTTATTTGGAGAAGAGAAAGGTCCTACCCCTCTTCGAAGTACTACTACCAAAACATCATTCTGCATAACTCGCCCTCTTTTATTTGGAAGGTGGGCACTTATGCCACTCGAAACGAAGAAATACTTATGAGACTAACTAACTCCGAAATGGCAGACGAACCTTGGTTCATTACCTCCAATTCAGGCGACTTGAGGTACAGAAGGTTCTACAGTCCTGAAACTTCTAAACAAATCGGAATGAACATGTACCCTATTCCTGGAGGGCTTCTTGTTAAGTCAAATGACTCCTTTTTAAGACTGCATTCTAAGTCTTTTATTGGGGCTGGAATGCACTCTAAAGATTCTTTTGAGTTGCTTCTTCACAGGAACTTAGCCCAGGATGACAGTCGCGGCTTAGCCCACGGAGTAAACGACAATACTTTTGTGGAGCACGAGTTTGAAGTAGAGCTGGCTGAGAGTTTTTCACAGGAGCACTTTTGGGAATCCTACTACAGAAAAACAGCTCCTGTGTTGGAATTTGGTGTGGTGAGCAAAAGTAACTTTGAGCTGTCTTTGGGGGGTTTGGAAGACTCTGCTGAAATCAGAGACACTTGGGGGTTTAAAACGTCTCACAGTTTAGGAATTTCAGATAAAAACGTTTATTTGATGGGGGCTTTGGTAAAGAACAAAGAAGTTATACTCAAGGTTAAAAACTTCAGTTCAAAGTTCCAAGCAATAGGCTGGAAGGGCCTGGAGTTCAAACAAAAAATGACTATTAACGGGTTTGAAGTGCCAGAGCCAGTGCATTCGTGGATAACAAGTACTGAAATGGAATACTCAAAAAAGCCAGACTCAGGGTTTGCCTACGATCTGCCTTCTGAAGCAGAAGAAAGCTTTACTGGAAAAGTGTTGTTGGAACCCAACGAACTAGTAGCTTACAAAGTGGAATTTGGAGAAGCAGCAACTTACTCAGAAGATCCACCTTTAAGACTAGACATGAAAATTGACAGTTTCTTAGCAGAGAAGTCAATTGAGAACTCAGTAGCTGAAACTACAGAGACAGAGTTCAAAACTTTTGAGTACGCCCTAGTGATGGTGGTTTCGTATGCAACAGTTTTTGCACTGTGTGTATACTACGTGAAGAAGAAGGTTAGAAGGGATTAATAAATATGGTAAACAACTACGAAAAAATTCAAAAAGTTCAAAGGGACATTCTTAAACTCCACAAAGACCTTAACAAAGTCTTTAAAAACATCCAGCCTGAAAACTGTAAAGTAAGAGTCTAGTAAGGAAGCAAACAAAGTACTCATCAGTGTAAGTGACTACGAAGAAATTGCAAGTCTAGTTTCGATGATTTATAAAAAAGAAAGAACCATTGCCAAACTCCACAGACAAAACTCAACTTTGGTCAAACCTGTTTTAGAAATAACCAAACACCTAAACTCAGAACTCCAAACTATCAAGAAAGCTTTTAACTACCAGTCCAAAAAACTCAAAAGAGACATGCAAAGAATGAGTTTAGTCACCAAGGAATACAAAGAGTCCTGCAGAAAAGGCTTTGTGAAGTTCCTCAAAACAACTGACACTGAAATGCGAAAAGCTCTAAGTTCACTAGTTCCAGCACACGTCATGGAAGAACAAATCAAGTACAAACCCCTTGAAGAGGGCGAAGAGTTCCTGAGTTCCTTCAACTCAACTCTTGAAAACAAAGAAAACCCCTCAAGCAAAGACTCTCCCGACCTAAAAACTCCTGAACAAAACACCATTGAAAAACTCAACGAGCACATCCAACTACTGATCACCACTCTGGAAGGCGTAGCCAAAAACCTCATTTCTATAACCAAAGCCACAGACGAAAAGTACTACGAACTAGTAGACCCAAATGAACTCTACACAGAACCCCCCTCTCCCCTAGCAGCTCCCCTTCCAGAGTACTTTTCTTACAACGTGCCTCACTCAGAAGAACAAATCAGGTTCCCCTACATTCCTTCACCAAGTGTTTTTGACCAACAAACCAAAATTCGTCTTTTCAACAAACTACTTAACTTGCAAGACCAAACTACTAACAACTCACTTACACCCAACAAAGCTTCTCGCATCAAAAACAAAGTTGAAAAACTAATGCAAAAAGACATGAGGGAAATCGACCTTTTAGAAATCTTTAAGCAAGAAGGAATCCCAGTTAGCGAACGCGAAAACCTTGTCTTTGAACTCATTAACACTGAAAGGTGCTATGAACCCAACCACGTGACTTTAAAAGACCTCATGGAAACTGGAGAAGCTCGCAAACAAAGCGAACTGGAGGTTTCAGCAAGCAACTACACCCAAGTCTTAAAAGAAATGCAAGGAAAAGACTTAACAGACGGACTTGAAGAACCAGACCAAGAAGAATTCAAGTCACTTGACAGCTCAATCGATGACAAACTAGTTAAAGCCCCACTACCCCAGCCTGCCAAGCAACCTGTAAAAGTCTTTAACTCTGTCAAGAGTCTTAAAAGTCTGCCTCCTTTAAACAGACTAGAAAACAAGCAACGCAAGTCTAGAAGGTCCGAAAAAAGCATTCGGTACCGCTCAATTACTCCAGGAAAGCCTAAAGAACGGAATTTACTAGCTAAAAGGTCAGGAACTCCTGGTGCAAAAAAACGCAAGTAGTTAATTTAATATGGAGAACTCGGACTTTAGACTTCCAACTGTAAATTTCAAATAGGGAAAAGATATACTCATCATCTTGGAAAGGGACCGCAGAAAGCGTCTGGGGAAGTCTGAAGATACCAGGAACGAAATTACTGAAATTCACGAAGGTGAACTTGATAACTCTAACAGTGCAGGTAAAACTCTAGAGGTGCAAAACAACTCTTTCAACAACATGTGCAAAAGTTTTTTCAAGGCTATATGCTGCTTCTGTAGAACTAAAAGACAACCCAAAGTTCAGGAAAACCCTAGTCAACACTCCTAAAAGCTCTGTAATAGTTAACTGCGTTCTAAGCATTCTGTCTGACCACTAAATATAAAGTTATTCTAAAGTATACATCATTATGGTTAAATTGTTGAAAAATCAGGACACGACCTTGTTGTGCGTAACTTTTGTTGTCTATGAGACGAGTCGTCAAAGCTGTCCTCAGAATAACTGTCATCAGAGGACGAAGTACTAACATTCAGCCACTTCAACATAGCAAAAGAAGCAGCACCTAGGACTTCGAGAGTCTAAGTAAATCTCACCGTGGCTAAACCCGAAACTAAGTTTGAGACTTTTTGGGTTCTTTCTTGGTAGTCATACCACTCTTCGTAGGCGTAGGGGGGATAGCACACCATCTCAGGGTCTTCGCTGCACCACATTAAATCGTCTCTGTAGTAATCTTGGTCCATAATGCTGTATTCTTGTTCAAAGGAGTCTTCTCCCTCGCTTCTCGATTCTGAGTTTCCCATTTGATTAGATTACTAAGACTCTGATTACGTCATTAATTAGAATATTTATAGAAACCTTAGAAGTCAGCATCCCAGTTAGGTTTGGGGGGCTTGGGTTTATGGGGAGGGATTTCTGCAACGTCTTTCATTTCTTCCTTTTTGATTTCTTGTCTTAGTTCCTTTTTGCTTTTGAAGGCAGACTTAATCACGTTGTTGAGTTTAGGCAGTGAAGGAACATGTGGAGGCCTAAACTGCTTTCCAAGCAAGTAGTCCCAATTGAACCCTTTGAACCACTGGTGGTGCTTGATGCTTTCATAGTTTCCCCTCATTGCTGGGTTTTTGCTGAGTAGCTGCTCTATGAAAGGCTTAGCAATGAGTTTGTTGACGTAAGTTGGGTAAATAAGTCTTCTTTCCAAAACTTTTTGGTAGATCCTGTAGGGGTCTTCTTCGTCTTCTCCAAAAGGAACACAGCCGCATAAGAACTCGTAAAGCATGATGCCTAAACTCCAGTAGTCTGCAGCAACTCCGTAGCCTTTGCCCACAATCACCTCTGGAGCCATGTAGTGAGGTGTGCCCACCACAGTATAGGTTCTGCCTTCGAGGATCTTGGCAGTTCCAAAGTCAATGAGTTTGGGGTAGCCTTCGTCATCAATCATAATGTTTTCAGGTTTAAGGTCTCTGTAAATGATTTTCCTTTCGTGCAGGTGTTCGAGCATCAGAACTATACCTCCAATGTAGAACTTTGACTGCTCGTCGGTAAGCAAGTTCAGAACTCTTAAGACGTCAAACAAGTCTTCTCCGCGCACGTACTCGGTTAAAAAGTAAATCCGCTCTGGGTCTTTGAAGGTCTTTACGAGCTTCATGATGAAAGGGTGGTCTAGTTGCAACAGGATCTGCCTTTCCAAAACAAGGTTGTCGTATATGTCAAAACCTTCAATCTTGCGTCTTTGAACTGACTTAACTGCGTAAGGTTTCTTGGTGTTGGAGTTAACTGTGAGAAAAACGTTCCCAAACATACCCTTGCCTAGCAACTTGACAGGCTTTAAGTCATCGAGGATCACGCTTTCGTCTTGGAGTTCAATTCGTTTCATGAGTTGGTTTCTAATTCCTTCGTCTAAAAGGTTCCAAAAGTCCTGTTTGTTCAGAACCCAACAAGAAGAGTCTCCGTTTGAAACCACAGTGGCAGTTCTGTTTTCTTGGAATATAATTGACCTTTCTCCGAAGTAGTCGTGCTTAGTTATCGTTCTGATTTTAACTCCATCTTTCATAATGTTCACACTGCCTTCTTTAACTAGGTAGAAACAGTCGCCTGGGTCGTTTTCACTGAATATCAGTTCTTGGTTCCTGAAACTCTTTATCTGGAGGGCACTTGCTAGTGCTTGGATCTTGTGGTACGGTAGTGCTCTGAACAAATGCACTCGCTTCAAAACATCAAAGACCACGTTTTGTGAGCACACAAAACTCAGTGTTCCGCCAATGATTTCTTCAAAGTTGGTTCTGTCTATCACTGCAACCACAGACTCTTCTTGGGCAAAAAAGTTCTCTTCAAAGTTTCCGGGTTGGCCTTCGTTCAAGTCAGAGTCGCCAATGCATTCAAAAACTCCTAAAGAGTTCCCTGCATCAGACTTAAGAGCTCCCTGAACTATTATCCAGAGTTTGTTTTTTTCAGTGTCTGCTTCAATTACAGGCTCTCCTTCTCCGAACTTCACAATTTGCATTTTTTCAATCACAGAGTCCGTTTGGAACTTGTTTAGTCCATTCAAGAACTTGGACCTTTCAATTGCAATTCTTTGGGAGTTCTTATATACAATTCTCTGCATTTGCTCTCCGTAGACCCTAACTAGGTCTTCTCTTCCCACTGAAAGCACCACAACTCTTCCAATCGCAGTCACAGTGGCAGTTCTTTGAGTTCCGTAGATTAAAGCTTGTTCTCCGAAGAAGTCTCCTTTGGTCATCTGTCTGATTTCGATTTTTTTGCTTGTGCAGCTGACTCTTCCTTCTTTGATAGCGTAAAACACGTCTCCAGGGTCTCCTTCAATAACTATCTTCTGCCCGTCGCTGTACTCTTGAGAAACCGCCACAGACAGCAGTAGTTCTTTTTGAGTTTGGGTCAGTATAGAGAACATAGGCACGGTCTCCACAAATTGCTTGTTTTCAAGGTACTTCTGGTCACTCATGCTTTTCACTGCTGACCTAAAAGCTTTCCTGTCGATTCCCCATAAAGTTACGCGGTCAATCGTGCTTATAGTGGCTGTTCTGTGAGAGTCGTGCATAAGAGCTAGTTCTCCGAAGCCTTGTCCTTTGGTTAAGAACCCTTTTGTAACTCCATTGACTACGATTTCAACGCGTCCAGAAGCAACGATGAAAAAGTTATGTCCTGTCTCTCCTTGTTGGAAAATCACTTCTCTGGGACCTAAGGAGTAGTGCTTCATTTCTTCTATGACCAGTTCCACGTTTTCAGACGAAAGCGAGCTAAACAGAAAGTGGGAATTCAAAGCCATCCGTAAGTCCTGCACTTCCCGTGAAGACTTTTTGCGTGTCGAAACCTGAGCTGTGGGGGCGTCCATATCGTCTGATATTTCTTTGCGGACGTCTCCTACGGGGGCTTTTCTTTTTTCTTGTTTTCGAGCAGGACGCATTCCTCTGTTGGGGCCTTTTCCTTCTTCAGTTTGCGGTGAAGAAAGGTTCTGTGACTGGGAAGAGCCTTTTTTCACAGTTACAGGGTTCCCAGGCCTTAATTCGGTTTTGGAGTTCGATTTACTGCAACTTATACAGTTTCCCATTTAAATGTTTTTAAGGTTGACATGAAAGAATTAGAAGTCGGGTGATGGTTTTGCCAATAGTCTTATATCATTAGAAAGGTCGAAAGGATCTTTTGGCATTGCAATAATGAAGAAACCGGTAAATTTTTTCCATTTAAGGCGTACAAGTAAAAACTATCAATAAATTTGATGAAGATTTAGAATTCCAATAATCAGCACAGGTTCTAATCATTTAAATATTGTATTAAGTCCATTACAATTAATAAATCCTATACAAAAAATGCAAAATCAATCGTGCAACATTTGTGGCAGAGAAATAAGGGATAATAACCTAGATCAAAACTGCTGTCCGTACTGCAACTCTCCTTTATTCGTTATACTACCTTCACACTTAGCTATGCATTTGCCGCGAAACCCCCATTTCTTACTTCCAAGTGTTCTTCCTGAGGACCCTAAAGAACTGGTCCAGTTCATCAAAAAGCAAAAGCGCTGCAGAGCCAAAGCTCTCTTACAAAGATGCACTAAAATCAAGCTTGAAGACCTTTCGGACCAAACCAGCGAGTGTGCAATATGTCAGTACGTTTTCCAAAAACGCAGAGACATCAGAAATTTACCTTGTGGGCACCTGTACCACAGAAACTGCATCGAGAAATGGTTTCTCGAAAAAGACAGTTGTCCTTCATGCAGGTATATTATTAAATAAATCCTTTACGTACGTACTGACTTCTTTTTAAAAGATCTGGATATTAATTATTTAGTTTAAGCTTAGTTACAAATGGTTATTCTGTGCAAAAAGGAAGATTTACAAAAAGTCCTTTCTAAGATCCCAGAGTGGAGGAATGAAAGCCAGATGAACTATTATACTCAGCCTTATCGAAGAAGAAGTGCAGAAGAACAAAAACTCAGGTTTTGGGAAAACACAATCAACACTGTCCTGGAAGATGCCTTAATGGGACTAAGTGTAAAGCCAGAAGACTTGCATAAAGCCTTTAAAGCCCCAGCCCTAAAAGGAGTTTTAGAAGAACTTACTGCCAGAGGCAGCTTAGTAAAAGTTTCGGACATCAAGAAGAAAGCACAGAAAAAGTGCCAGAAAAACCAAGGATGGAGTTCCTGGGTAGGGGGCTTCTTCAAAAGCGTAATCCAGAAGCAACCTCGGGATTCTAGAATTGTAAGCAAACACCTTATAGTTCAAACTACTAATAAGCTGATAGAATGGACTAGAAAGCAAGGAAGAAACTTGTTTTTAGAAACCGAGGTTTGGAATGAGTATTGCAAACTCAACTCACTGCAGAACGACTACAGTATTTTATTAGACTTTTTAAATGGCGAAGAAGTACTTGACGCATTCCAAATAAACTACCAAGAACAACAAGTAAAAGTTTTTAAGTTTAAGCAGTTCCAAAGTGAGCACTTAGAACTGACCCAGCAAGAAATAAACGCTTGTGTGTGCATGCAGTTAAAAGAAGAACTTGAAAGACTTCTTTTGAATTTAGAAGAGGCGCTTGAAGTTACCAAGTCAAAAAAATTTCAGCAAGACACCTTAGAGGCCAAATACTTGCTTTACAAAAAAAGCCTCCAAAGCACTAAGGTCAAAAAAGTTAGAAAGTTACTGGATGACTTAGAGGAATGCTTGGTGACTGGTCAGGACCTTCAGAGGATTGCAAGTGGCACTTTTGAGGAAACGAAAAGATTGCTTGCAAAACAAAGTAAGCATAGCAGTTTGGTTTTAGACAGAAAGGATCATGTTTTTATGAAGAAAAAAATTGAAAACTTTGAAAAACTCTACAGCAGCGGTTTAAGTAAGTTATGACTAAAGCATTTTAAAGTTTTTAGGGTTTTTAAGGGTTTTTAAGGGTTTTTATACAATTATGGTGGAAATTAAGTAATGCGTAATTAAAGAGAAATAAAATTAGTTACTTCAGAGGAGTTTCTAGTACAGATTTATCCTGTTGTGACCTTTTGAGTTCTTGCTTGCAAAAAACCATAGCTATTACTCCGGCAAAAATTCCTGCAGCACATATGTAACTTATGACTTCGGGGTTGTTGGACATCACATACGACAGAAGGATTTCAATAATCCCCATCAGTTGTCCTCCTGAGTTCATCAAGCCCACAGCTGTTGCTTCTGCCACAGGAAAAGCCAACTCGCAACCTAGTTCGAAAGACAAGGGCAGAATAGGGTTGAGCAAGAACCCTATCATCACACAGAAAATAGAAGAAACTCCTAGGGACTCTACTGGCAGCGTCAGCACAAACAGCACTATTGAGGTTGCACTTCCTACTAAAAGCATCATAATAAACAATCTGTACCTTTGAGTGCAACCTACGACAGAGCCAAACAAACTAGACCCTGTAATTCCTGATATGATAATCAGCACACCAAACAAACTGCTTTCAGCTGTAGAGAACCCATAGGGCTTGCTCATCTGTTCTATCAAAGTAGTTGAAGAGTTAAGAGCGCCTTCGCCAAACGCAAAAGCTACCCAAAGCATCATAAAAGACTTGTTTTTGAGACAAGTTTTAAAAGACCCACTAAAGCTCTGTCTTCGCATTGAAGCTGTTTGGCTAGGAGCTACACTTGGCTTTTCCTCAAAAAACACTAAAACGCAGAAAGCCACACTGCAAATCATAATTGCCTGCACAAGTAACAAAAGACCCATGTCACTTTTACTCGAGCCTTCTTGTACAAAAATAGTCGGCAGCACAAATCCTAGAGCTATTCCTATAGGGTTTGAAATAGATCCCATCGTCGTTGCAAAAGCTCTCTAATTTTCCATTACTTTTTCTGCTCTGAACCAATAAGCTGCTAGTTTGGCCGGGGCACTCAGTAAAAAAGGCTGTCCTAAAGCAGCAACAGAGTTGCCTGCTAAAATGTACCAAATCTCAGAGTAACCCCCAATTCGCAGAAGACCCCCTGCAGCAGTAAGAACTACTCCAATAGTTACTCCTACTTTAAGTCCATATTCGTCTAGAATAAAATTCGAAGGAAACACAACTGGTAAGTAAAACAACATGTATACCAAAGCACAGGCTTCTACCCAAAATTCATCTACGTTATAGATTTTGTGGACTGTGGTAGCAATAGGTGCAGTAGTTATCCATACCATGGCATTGGTGCTTACTGCTAAGCAGAACATAACTAGGATTCCCCATCTTTTCTTCACTTCCATTTTATAATGGGACTCAAAAAACTGAACTTGCAGCCCTTCCTAAATATTTCAAGCGAAACCACTGCAAACGCAGACCCTCTAAACTTACAAGTCTACCCATTCAATCAAGTGAAATACGTAAGATTATAGCAGTACTCCATTGGGAAACTCTTCGAAAAGAGTCCTACAGTATGCGACTTCCTCACTCACGAAAACATCAAAGAGAAACTTAAAGCAGAGTTCTTTTTGCAAAACCACTTAAAACAAGTAGCTGTAGTAGGCAGAAGCAACGTAGGCAAGTCAAGCTTCATCAATGCTTTTACAAACCAAAAAATAGCAGTCACCAGCAAAACCCCTGGTAGGACCCAGTCCTTAATTTGCTACGACTTAGGCTTTAAGCAACCTTTTCACGTAAACATAGTTGACTTTCCTGGTTATGGTTTTGCCAAAGCTCCCGGGAAAGAAGTTGAGAAGTGGAAGAAACTCACTACAGCTTACTTCGACCACTCTAGCACTCTGGACACCACAGTCGTGTTAGTTGACTCTAGAAGAGGCTTAGGGGACTTAGACAAAATGCTTTTTGAGATGCTTGAAGACATGCAGAAGAAGTATGTAATGGTGCTTACTAAAGCTGACAGAATAAACTCTACACAACTCAAAGAAACAATCCTCAGCTGTGGAAAAGAACTCAAAGACTTCAAGTTCTTGTTGCCGTTTGTGTTTGCAACTAGTGCAAAGTAAGGTACATGTAGAACTCGCTTTGGGATTATAGAGTTCCAAGCTTTTTTGGCTTTTTCTCTATTCGCCACTCTTAGTTAACCTTAATGGTAAAAAATATGCTTAGCAAAAGCTTCCGTTCAGCTATGAGGACTCCTCTCCTCAGGTACAAGTACAAAGACAGACCTGAGCTTGATGTGGACTTTGTAAGGTACCCTTACGGAAACCCTCCCAATCAAATTCAAGGTTTTTGGAAGATCGACCACGGCTATGATTTTGGCTCAGAGCAACTGGATTACGAAGACCACTCAATGCACATGCTCCATCAACGCTATTCCCACAATAGGTCTTTTGGTATAGTGTTTGCATCAGTTGCAGGTTTATCCCTGATGTACTACGTTTGGCTTGAAGTTCCTAACACTGGAGTGGTATTTGGACATTACAACTTGGACATTGAAATGAATGCTATTAAAAGCGCCAATGACAATGAATTTTATCACGACTGGGAAAAAATAAGAGAAGAGTATAGAGAAGCCCAAGCTAAATTTGAGGAGGAAGAAGACGAAGATGAAGACGAAGATGAAGACGAAGACGAAGACGAAGATGATGAATCTGAGGAATCTGAAGAGTCAGAAGAGTCAGAAGAGTCAGAAGAGTCAGAAGAGTCAGAAGAATCAGAAGAAGCTGATGAAGAGGACTAACTTTAATCCAGTCCTTTATTTATATTATGCAAAGGTTTTGTTTGTGCGTTTTTTGACTCGGGTATTTTTCAAGAACCGTTCTTGAGAAGACGACCTAGCTTTTTTGAAACTTTTGGGTGGAATTGGTTCTGGAGTGGAGGGTTTGGGTTTTTTAGCGCGAACTGAGTTTCCGTGGGAGATGGTGTTTTCTATGATGATGGTGTTAGCAGAGCTGAAGAACCACTTGTAGACCAGAAAACCTGCCAGCAACACATTAACTGCAATGAGCAAAGAGGTTTTGAATTCGAGTTTGTCAATGAGTTCCGACTTTTGGAATTGCTCGCTTAAAAGTCCATCTAGCGACTGCTTAAGAACAGTAATTTGGTTCCTGAGGTGCATAACTTCGAATTCCTTGTTGTAAAGTTCGTTGTTAAGGTTATTTACAATTTTCCTGTAGGACTTTTTCACAGTTTCAATTTTCTTTTCTAGTTCGTTGGTTCTGGAGTTGCCAGTTTCTGCGTAATCGGAAAAAAGACTTTGGAGTTTTTCAATGTACTCTATTTTGACCTCAGTTTGGGCCATGTGTTCAATCATAGCTCGGAAAACAATTGACTTGTTGTTTTTTTCAATGTCTTCAATCTTTTCTGTGATTTGGGGTGCGTAGAAGTCCAGAACTGCGTCTTGGGGTAAACTTTGTTCAGTTAGGTTCATGTAGTTGCTTGGAAAGCAGAACTTGGTGTCTTCCCAGGGGTAGTAGCACATGTCCATCTCTAGTTTTTCTGAGTTTTTGTTTCCAAGGTACTTTTCTTTGAGTTCTTTCATCTTTTTCACTAAGTTCTGAGATGGGTCTTCTTGCTCAGCAAAGCTGTAGTCTTCACTCATTTGTTCTTTTTGCTTCTTGACTTCTTCTCGTTTTGCTTGGTAGTCCTCGTTAAACGCTTCAAGCATGTTGTTTCCGTGCACTGAGAGTTTCGTCAGCGTGCAGTAGTACTCTTCTCCGTAGTGAGTTCCTAGTTCTAGTCTCAAAAACCTCACCCAAACAGACCCTATGTAGAGCTTTTGGGCTTTATCTGAATTTTTGAGAGTAAAGTTGCCAAGGGGCTGCCAGCTCTGGGGCGGGTAACTAGTAGCTCCCCAGAGACGAATGTCTTTGAACCAGGAAGAGTAGATTTCCCCTTGCTTTATAACTAGCGTGTCCATGAGTATGTCTTCGTTTAATCCTATTTCTATCCACTTGTCGTCTGAATGACAAGGCACCACCATGTATTTGTCCCGACTCGGGTGAAGTATGCCTTTGGAGCCTTTGATTTGGGAGCTGGAGTCTAGTATCTTTCCACCAGAGTCAATTGAAGCGTAGTCGTAACGTGGGGGCTCTTTACTAGCTGGGGAGTTACTTGAGGGTTTTAGATAAAAGGGAAGAGGAAGCAGAAACCTCAACACGATCAAAAGACACAACGGAACTATAAGTGTGGGCAGGAATGTTTCTTTTTTGTACATTATAAGTGACTTCAGATTTTAACTCATTTTTCTAAGTCATTATATTCAGGGCTATTTGTAATGGCCTAAGTGTTAGAACTTAATTTGTTTGCTAAATCGACTTTTCAGCTCGCGAACGTTTTGCGATGTTGTGATTAAATAGTTAATACAAAAACTCTTAGGATTTAGCACTGAAAATTCGTTTAAAGTAATTAACTTAAACGTTCGATTTTGGCCATAATAATGGGTGAAAAAATTCTTAGTAAATTGCTGCTAGTTTTGGGCTTTTTTGGAGCTTATGGAGCCGGAAAAAACTGCACTAGCTATAAAGCTGGAAGTATCAACGACGCCAATTATTGTGTGATCTATGATAACTCTACCAATGAGTATACCATTGATCCTTCAAATTGCGGCCTCGGGGCCAATTGCATTTCTGCGGAATTACACCCTAAGAGTAACATTAGTTGTACCGTAACTGGCCCAGACCAGTTCATCAGCTACCAAAAGTTCCCAGGCGAAAAGTGCCGAGTCGATAAAGATTGTGGTGTATTTACCACGGGAGTTTGCAAAAACAATAAGTGCGGAGGAATGGCTGAAGGAGTGGCTTTTAATCCAACTCAAAAGCCTGCAGACTACTACTGTAATCCTGGACTCTACTACAACGGCACAGCATGTGTCAAACAATTAAGCACAGGAGCTAAATGCAATGAAACCTCGCAATGCCAAAATGATGCTGTTTGCGAAAGTAACACGAAAGGACAAATGGTATGTCAAAAGATTTACTCAGTCAATAATGGAGACAATATCTATGATTGTCCTTCTAGTCGTGTTTCTAACTTATGCGAAGAAGGATACTGCACAAAAAGTGGGGACACTTCAACTTGTGCAAAGGCTGATGCTCATACAGACTACACAAAGGAATGCTCTAGTGACAACGACTGCTCGAGCAACCAAAGTAGTTACTGCGTTTGTGGACTTAGTGGAACTAGTTACTGCACTTTATATCAGGGAGATGCCCCTAGGATGAAGGCCTTTGAACTTCTGAAAGAGTGGTACTATGAATACTCCCAAAACTGCAACACTGGAAGAAGAAACAAAGGCGGCTGTCAAGCTGACTTCTGGGGAGACGACTACATTGAGTACAACTACTATGCTACATACGTAGGCAACTTCCCATATGTTTACAACGCACCTGACTCGGTAGTAGAGGTGTTTAGAAAAGACTACTATGATGCTAGAAACGACTACGAAGATATAGATGAGAACAACTCAGCTTCAAGCATCTATTTATCTCTTTTAGGTTTTATT